>JAEEGG010020619.1_pt1 | contig 13158 bp, 6 predicted proteins | sample 9134161 | NCBI WGS metagenome assembly JAEEGG01 (sample SAMN16246543, study PRJNA631951) | gut metagenome | biome: gut microbiome; feature: rumen; material: CR-attached | host: Bos | place: Iran: Karaj | collected 2018-10
GTGCCGTTATGTTGTCGAAATGGTTGAAAATAACACTCCTACTGCTGTTGGCGATGGCGCCTGCGGGCCGTATGTCGGCCCAAAGGGTCATTGAATACGTGGCCGGTATGGGTACGCGCGACCCCGACAACCCGGACATCTGGATTCTCTATCAGAACGTGAAGGCAATGCACGACGGGATGACGCTTTATACCGACTCGGCGTCGTTCGACACGAAGAACAACATCTTTGTGGCGCATCGCAACGTGAAGATGGTAATCACCGACACGACAATACTTTATGGCAGCACGGCAGTGTATGACGGAACGACGCGCATTGCCGACGTGTGGGGCGATACGGTGAGACTGATTGACGGCAAGACAGTGCTGAAAACCGACCTGCTAAGCTATGACCGCAATACCTCGACGGCCTCCTATTTCCACTGGGGCCATACGGTTCACGACAGCGCGGTGATGGACAGTCAGAAAGGCTATTACCACTCCGATACCCGCGATATATACCTGTTTGACGAAGTGGTGCTTTATGACTCGAACTCGCAGCTTGAGACCGACACGCTGTTGTACAACACCGAGACCTGTCTGGCGATATTCATCTCGCCGACATACATTTACAGTGATTCTTCTACAATCTACAGCGAGGATGGCACTTATAACACCGACAGTCACGAGGCCCGCTCTTTCAAGGCGACACGCCTCACAAATCGCGAGAAACGTCTGACATCCGACACGCTTTTCTTCAACGACAACACGGAGTATGGCGAAGCGTTCGGCAATGTTGTGATTGTCGACACTCTGAACAACGTTATGTGTTATGGCAACGTCGGTGTGACTGACCAGCAGAAGCACTATTCGTTTGTTACCGATTCAGCCCTGATAGTGTATGTAGACAAAGGCGACTCGGTGTTTATGCACGCCGACACTATATATGCCTACAACAACGACAACCAGGAGTTCGAGGCAGCAAAGGCTTACCGCAACGTGCGCCTGTATCGCTATGATTCGCAGGCCGTCTGCGATTCGCTCTATTATTCGGCACAGGACTCGTCGGTGACGATGTACTATAATCCGGTTGTCTGGTATGAAGACTACCAGTGCACGGCCGATACGATTCATTGCATCTATGACAGTAATGGCGTGAGATTGATAGAGATGAGGGGCGATGTATTTGCAATCGAGAAGGTCGATTCGCTCAAGTTCAATCAGATAAAAGGGCGCAACGCCAATGTCTATTGCCACAAGAGCGAACCTCTCTATGCCGACATACTTGGCTCTGCCCGAATGGTGTATTATGTGGTAGATGAGGACGTCCCTGTAGGCGACGGGACGGTGCGCAAGGAGCTGATTGGCGTGAACGCCGGTGTGGGCTCCGATATGCGAATATATTTCAAGGACCGCAAGCCGCGCCGCTTTGCCACGTATGGCTCGCCGGATATGAAGATGTATCCCATCGACAAGCTGCCGGCCGACGAGAAATTCCTGCCCGGCTATGCCTGGCTTGTCGACCGCCGACCCAAGTCGCCGAGTGACGTTTTTCTGCCAAAAGTGACAAAATGACAGATTTTGGCAGAAGAATCATTTGGCAGCATTTTTGATTATATACAGAAATAAAACTAAAACAAGATATGGAACAGAACGAAAAAGATACTAAATTGGAACAAGAACAAGATATGACCCAGAACGAGGCTCAACCTAATGTCGAGCAACAGGAGGAAAATATAGAAAAAGAGGCTCCTGCAGCCGAGGACCATAGCCGCAAGGCCCGTAAGAAACGTGCCGAGCGTCAGATGGACGAGATGGCTACGAAGGTGGAGGAGATGGGACACAAGCTTGCCGAGATGAACGACAAGTATATGCGCATCTACTCGGAGTATGAGAACTATCGCAAGCGTACCAGTATGGAGAAAGCCGGCCTCATCCTCAACGGCGGCAAGGATGTCATCAAGCTGATGCTTCCTGTCATCGACGATATGGAGCGCGCTTTGGCCAATATGCAGGACAGCGACGCAGCCAAAGAGGGTATGCAGCTTATCCTCAAGAATATGCTCAATGCCCTTCAGCAAAAGGGACTTAAGCCTATGGAGGCTATGGGCGTGAAGTTCGACGAGAACTTCCACGAGGCCATCACCCAGATACCTGCACCCACTCCCGAGGCGAAAGGTACGGTGATCGACGTTGTGAAGAAAGGCTATTTCCTCAACGACGAGGTTTTGCGCTTCGCACAGGTGGTTGTGGCCAACTGATAGAGTGTTAGAAAATAAGATTGGAAAAGCAATATGTCAAAAAGAGATTATTATGAAGTGTTGGGTGTCGACAAGAATGTGACGCCGGAGGACTTGAAGAAGGCTTACCGTAAGCTTGCTCTCAAGTACCATCCCGACCGCAATCCTGGCGACAAGGAAGCAGAAGAGAAATTCAAGGAGGCTGCCGAAGCTTATGATGTGCTGAGCAATCCTGACAAGAAAGCCCGCTACGACCAGTTCGGTCACGCAGGTTTGGACGGTGCCGGTGGCTTTGGTGGTCAAGGTATGAGTATGGACGACATCTTCTCGTCGTTCGGCAGTATATTCGGTGATATCTTCGGTGGAGGTGGCTTCAGCTTTGGTGGCTTTGGCGATGCCAGAGGCCACAGCGGTGGTCGTGCCACCACACGCGGCAGCAACCTGCGAATCAAGGTGAAACTCACCCTCGAAGAGATAGATCAAGGCGTAGAAAAGAAAATAAAGGTCAATAAATATGTTCCCTGCAAGAGCTGCGGCGGTACGGGTGCTCGAAACAACAGTTATGAGACCTGCTCGCACTGCCACGGTACAGGTGTCGTTACCGAGATGCGCCGCTCGTTGTTCGGGCAGATGCAGACCCAGTCGGTGTGCCCCTATTGTGGCGGTCAGGGTCGTATAATCAAGGACAAATGCCCCGATTGCCACGGTGAGGGCATCGTTAAGGCCGAGGATATAATAGCAATCAAGATTCCCGCCGGCGTCAGCGACGGTATGCAACTCTCGATGCGTGGGCAGGGCAACGCCGCTCCTAACGGCGGTGTGCCGGGCGACCTTATCATACAGGTTGAGGAAATACCGCACGATGTCTTTGAGCGTCAGGAGAACAACCTGTTCTATAACGCCTTTATCCCCTTCGCCGACGCTGCTATGGGTGGCACGGTTGAAATACCCACGCTGCACGGCAAGGTGCGTGTAAAGATAGAGCAGGGGACCCCCTCGGGCAAAGTCATCCGCTTGAAAGGCAAAGGCCTGCCCGACCTGAATGGATATTCCAGAGGCGATATGCTGGTAAGCATAAATGTATGGATTCCGAAGAGCCTCACCAAAGAAGAGAAGGCAATGCTCGAAGAACTGAGCAAGCACCCTAACTTCCAACCAAACCCGACAAAGCAGGAACGAGGCTTCTTCGACAAAATGAAAGACCTCTTCAATTAACAACATATAATGACAGAGGCGTTCCTACAATACGTGTGGCAGCACAAGCTGCTTGAAGGCCAGCTCGTGACAACGGATGGCCAAACCGTAGTGGTGGAACGCCCTGGCGAATTAAATCGCGACGCAGGCCCCGACTTCTTTGATGCGAGGCTTGTCGTCAACGGCTTGCGCTGGGCTGGCAATGTAGAAGTGCACATCAAGTCGTCCGACTGGAACGCGCACGGCCATTCGCGCGACAAAGCCTACAACAATGTCGTGCTGCACGTCGTCTATATCCACGATACAGACATAATTCTCGAAAACGGCAAAAAGGTCCCTACGGTGGCCATTGCCGATGCCATCCCCGAATATGTATGGGACAATTACGATAGCCTGATGAACCCTGCGGACAATCAGGCTATTCCTTGTGCCAGCCGCTTGCCTGAGATACCCGATTTCCTGTTCCAGATGAGCCAGGATAGGCTTATGGTGGAACGCATTGAGCGCAAATCGGGCGACGTGCAGCGTATACTCGAAGAGTCCAAAGGCAGCTGGGAACAGGCCTGCTACTGGCTTACAGCCCACTATTTCGGTGCAAAGACAAACGCCTTTCCCTTCGAGCTCCTTGCCAAAACAACACCGATGGGCGTCGTTGCCAAGATCAAAGACAAGCCCTCGCGCATCGAGGCACTCTACTTTGGTCAGGCAGGCTTGCTTGAAACGGATTTCACCGACGACTATCCCAAGGCTATGCAGCAGGAGTACAAGTACCTCTGCGCCGCCTACGGCCTGAAACCTATAGCCGGCCACTTGTGGAAGTTCTTCCGCCTTCGCCCGGCCAGCTTCCCCACATTGCGTATCAGCCAGTTCTCCAATCTTATATACAAATCCAGCAACCTCTTCTCCAAGTTGCTCGAGGCACAGAGTGTCAAGTCGCTCCGTACCCTGCTTGATGTGGACACCTCCGACTACTGGCGCACGCACTACACCTTCGACAAAGAGACCCCCATCCGCCCCAAGTCGCTTGGCAAAAGCCTTGTCGACACCATCATAATCAACGCCTGGATTCCGCTGCTGTTCGAGTACGGCGTGCTCCACGGCGAGGAACGCTACAAAGAGCAGGCCTTCGCTCTGCTGCAACAGTTGCCTCCCGAGAAAAACCACATAACAAGACTGTGGGCCGAGGCTGGCATTGTTCCGAAAAACGCAGCCGAGTCGCAGGCGGTCATACAACGCTACAACGAGTATTGCAGCCAGAAGAAATGCCTTGACTGCCAGTTGGCGTTCCGACTCATTAAAACGAAAAAGTAAACAGTTATGACTGCATCTGAATTAACATCCATCCTAAAGCTTGTCGACAGCCGCGTCGTTACGCCCGACGCCGCGTTCTCGCGTCTGCTTACCGACAGCCGCAAGCTTACCGATGCCGATGACACCCTCTTTTTTGCAATCCGCACCAAACGCAACAACGGTGCCAACTACATCCCCGAACTCTACTCCAAGGGCGTGCGCCACTTCATCGTCAGCAGCGATATCGACGATGCACAGAAAGCCTCGCTGTATGCCCTCAAGGAGGCCAACATCTGGTTTGTAAAGGATGTCGTGGCAATGCTGCAACGTGTCGCCGAGTGCCACCGCACGCAGTTCTCCATACCCGTTGTGGGCATAACAGGCAGCAACGGCAAGACCATCGTCAAAGACTGGATTGTGCAACTGCTCTCAACCGACCATAACATTGCCGCAAGCCCCAAAAGCTACAACTCCCAAATCGGTGTCCCCCTGTCGGTATGGCAGATGTCGGGCGACAACGATATGGCGGTCTTCGAGGCCGGTATCTCCGAGGCCGGCAAGATGGAGGCCCTGCGCAACGTCATACAGCCAACCATAGGCATCTTCACCAACATAGGTCAGGCCCACGACGAGAACTTCCTTACAAGGCATCAGAAAATTGCCGAAAAGCTGCAGCTCTTCACCCATTGTGAGGTGCTCATCTACTGCCTCGACCACAGAGACATACATTCCGTCATCTCCGAGAAGGAGAGCCTGCACGGTTTGAACCGCTTCACCTGGGGCGCGTCGGACGAAAACGCTGTGCAGCTGCACGAAACCATCGTCAAAGAGCATTCTACAATCCTCAATGTCAGCTACAAAGGCCAGCCGATAACTCCCATCGAGATACCTTTCATAGACCGTGCATCCGTCGAGAACGCTATGCATTGCATAACGCTGATGTTCTACCTCGGCTACGACGGGCAGGAAATCGCCGCCCGTTGTCGCTCGCTGTCGCCTGTGGCAATGCGCCTCGAGATGGGCGAAGGCATCAACAACTGCCTGCTCGTCAACGACAGCTACAGTATGGACCTCAACTCGTTGTCGATAGCTCTCGACTTCGTGCAGCACGAGCATCAGCACTTCCACAAGACGCTTATTATGAGTGATATCCTGCAATCGGGACTGCCCGAACAGGAACTCTACTCACAAGTCGCGTCGCTCATCCGCCAGCGCGGAATCGACAAGTTGATAGGAATCGGCAGCGCCCTTATGCGCAACCGTACGCTGTTCGAAGAATTGGCAACCTATTTCTATTCCACCACAGAGGAATTCCTGCTTAAGCACCCGTTCTCCGACTTCCAGAACGAGACAATACTGCTCAAAGGCGCCCGTGTCTTCTGCTTCGAGAACATCGCCAAGGTGCTGCAGCGCAAGCGCCACGAAACCATTATGGAAGTCAACCTCGACGCGTTGGTGCAGAACGTCAACTACTACCGCTCCCATATCGAGCCGTCGACCAAGCTGATGGCAATGGTCAAAGCCTCGTCTTACGGTGCCGGCAAGGTCGAGATAGCCAACACGCTCCAGTTCAACCACGTCGACTACCTCACCGTTGCCTACAGCGACGAAGGCGTAGAGCTGCGGCGCAACGGCATCACGTTGCCCATTATGGTGATGAACCCCGAGGAGGAAAGCTTCGACAACATCATACGCTACAGCCTCGAGCCCGACATCTACAGCTTCCGCATACTACAGCTCTTCTCCGATGCCGCACGCCTCTATGCTGACAATCAAAAGCCTATCGCTATCCATATTGAACTCGATACAGGTATGCACCGCCTTGGCTTCGCTCCCGACGATATGGACCGGCTGGCGCAGCTGCTCAAAGCCGACGACTCGCCGCTCGTGGTGCGCTCCATATTCTCACATCTGGCCTGCAGCGAAGACCCTGCTATGGACGACTTCACCCGTATGCAGATAAGCCGCTTCCGCCAGGGCTCCGCGCGCCTCAAGCAACTGATGGGCCGTGACGATATCCTGTGCCATATCCTCAACTCGTCGGGCATAACCCGTTTCCCCGAGGCACAGATGGATATGGTGCGTCTCGGCATCGGACTCTACGGCATATCGCCCGAACCCGACGTGCAGCGTATGCTGATGCCCGTCAGCACCCTCAAGACCCGCATATCGCAGATCAAGGACATCCCGCTCGGCGACTCGGTGGGCTACAACCGCCGCTGGATAGCCGAGCGCGACTCGCGCATAGCCATCATTCCCATAGGCTATGCCGACGGCCTGTCGCGTCACCTTGGCTACGGACGCGGCAGCGTTGAAATCAACGGCATCGACGCACCGATAATAGGCAGCATCTGTATGGATATGTGCTTCATAGACGTTACCGACGTGCCTTGTGCCGAAGGCGACGAGGTCGTGGTGTTCGGCTCTGCCAGCCAGCTGTGCCGTATGGCCGAAGCCGCAGGAACCATCCCTTACGAAATCCTCACCTCCGTTTCGCCCCGTGTCAAGCGCGTCTATGTGAGCGAGTAAACCTTGACTTTAACCTTAACTTTAACCTTAACTTTAACCCTAACAAAACCCCTAACAAAACCCCTAACCCTAACCTTAACTTAACCTCTAACCTTTTAATTTTTAACTCTTAATTCTTAATTTTTAACCTATACCAAATGTTCACTCCACGAATGAAACTGGCCGACCTCATCAAGGCCAACCACAACATTATGTTGCTCTTGCCCCGCTTCGGCATTCCGCTGGGCTTCGGCGAGAAGTCGGTTCAGGACGTTTGTGCCGCACACAACGTCCCGGTCGACTTTATGCTTCTGATTTGCAATGTCTACACCTTCGACGACTATCTGCCCGATATCGAGCAGCTTGCCGCCACCAATATGCAGCCGCTGGTGCCCTACCTCAAGGAGTCGCATCGCTACTATACCGGCGAGCGCCTGCCGCATATTGAGGCGCATCTGCACCATATCGCCGATCGCGTTGAAGGCAAATACGGCCAGATACTCAAGCAGTTCTATGCCGACTTCCGCCGCGAGATTGAGGACCACTTCAAGTACGAAGAACAATACGACTTCCCCGTCCTGCAAAGTCTCCAGAACGGCGAGCGGAGAAAACGCAGCCAGATGTCCCACTCGCAGCGCTCGCACAGCGGCTTGGTCGACAAGATGAACGACCTGCCGCAAATCGTCTACAAGTACCTGCCGGGCAATGTGTTGCCCGAAGAGACCATCGAGCTGGTGTTCGACATCCTGCAGCTCTCGGCCGACATACAGAAGCACGCCCTCATCGAGGACAAGATATTGATACCCTATGTCGATTGGCTGGAAAGGAGTATGAAATGACACCGCTTGTATCCGTACTTATTGTAGAGCCCTCCGACATTATCTGCGAAGGCCTGCGCTCGCTGCTCCACGAGTCGGGTCGCTTCAACGTCCTTGCTCCGATGCACGACACCACGTCGCTCGAAGAGCGTCTGCCCGCCATCCGTCCCGACGTGCTGATTGTCAACCCCACGCTCCTCTCCGCAACGCCCAAACAGCAGCTGGCCGCCATAGCGACGATGCGCCCCTCGATGCCAGTCTTCGCCCTTGTCTACCAGTATGTTGAGTGCTCGCTGCTCGAATGCTTCAGCCATATCATCGATGTCCGCGCCAGCCGCAGCAGCCTCATCAGTACCATCAACGATGCGCTCAAATCCGGCAGCGCCAAGACCGTGAAGGTGGAGACCGACGAGAGCTACGAACTCAGTGACCGCGAGACCGATGTCCTTGTGCTTGTGGCAAAAGGCCTGAGCAGCAAAGAGATAGCCGACAAGCTAAGCATCTCGGTCCACACCGTCAACTCCCACCGCAAGAACATCACCCACAAGACGGGCATCAAATCTGTCGCCGGCCTTGCTGTCTATGCAATGATCCACAACCTGATGTAGGGAGTACCTGACGACGCGACGACCGTCTTTTGACACCCCTTCGTCCCCTTGTCCAAGGGTGTCCGTCGCGTTGCGCCGCGTACCTCGTTTTTTATCAAATATTCCGATTTGGCTGTTTTGGGCCCGATATTTGCTCAAAACAGCCAATTTTCTGTGTCTATCGCTGTAATATTCTGTATACCAAGTAGTAATGGCTATTGGAAAAATATTTTCAACTCGCCGAAAAAGGTCCAAAAATGCCATTTCCCAACCTACTGATTTCCAGGTACCAAATTCTTACCAAATTTTACTCAAATTCTTACCAAAGTTTTATCAAATTTTACAACTGTAGAATTTGATGAGATTTTAGTAAGAATTTAACAAAAAGTCGGATTAGACGCAAGTCGGAGTTGTGTAGGGGTGATACCGCTTTTTTCCCCATTTAGAGACCTTGACACCGACGCGTATTAACACTATTTTAGAATAAAGTATATAAAAAGTGATTGTGTTTTCTTGAAAATTTGTATTTTTGCAAATCATTTTCACTATTACAGATTGTAACAACCGTATATAAACGCCTTTTTTTAAACTAAATATACTAACAGAGGCTTACAACCTCATACTGAAAAATGAAAGAAATAAATAAGTTTTTTATCGTTTCACTCATTCTCGGTTTGTTTCTGCTGCCTTTGCAGCTGCAAGCGCAAACCGACATCACCTCACTCAGCAGCATCACTGATATGGCCGGAAACTACCGCCTCACAGCCAACGTCAGCGGTGCGGGGCACACCACTATCACTGGCCCCTTCACAGGTACGCTTGAGGCTGCCATCGACCCAACAACCCATATGCCCTACCGCATCACAGACCTCGATGCCCCGCTCTTTACCACTCTCTCCGGCACGGTGAAGAATCTGGTGATTGAGAATGTCAGCATCAGTCAGAGCGGTCAAGTAGGAGCCATCGCCTGCACCGCTACCGGCTCTGCCCGTATCTACAACGTGGGTATCCTTGGAGGTACGGTGGCAAGCACAGGCACCTCTACTGCCAACGATGCCACCGACTGTTGTGGCGGTCTCGTGGGCCTTCTTGACGGTAATTCCAATGCCTCGAATGCCCCTCGTGTGGTCAATTGCTATTCATACGCCGACATCACCGGTGGTAACCGCGTGGGCGGCATTGTAGGCTACAACAATTACTCAACCAATAGTACAAACCGACGTTCGATGGTCTTTGCTTGTGTGTTCTATGGCGACATCACGGACGGTGACAGCATATCTCCCATCTACAACGGCAAGATAATCAGCAACGCTGGTGACAAGGGAGTGAGCAACTTCAACTATTTTCGCCTTGAAGCCCCATATGTGCAACCAACTGGTGTAGCCTACAACTGTGCTCTTGGCGCAGAGGACCGTTTTCTGCAGCGTTTCGAGTTCTACCGTCACCTCCTCAACGGTCAACGCAAACTGGCAGGCTGGTGGGCCACAGGCACCTATAGCGGCAGCGATATGCTGAAATGGGTGCTGCTGCCCGACAGTATTGGCAGCGACCATCCCTATCCGATATTGATGCAGCAGGGCAAGTACCCCTCGGTGGTGAACATTGATGCTGCCAATGCCCAGGAGAACCAGCCCCGTAACCAAGGCGGCAAGCTGGGAGAGCTTGAGGTAACAATCCAGATGGGCAGCGGCGGCGCTGTCTTCGCTCCTCCAGCAGGTGCGTCTATCACCACTGCAAGCCTCACTCTCAACATCACCGACAAGGATACTGCACATTTCAACTTCAACTACTACAAGGTACAATTGCCTTACTATAACGATGTTGGAACCAACAATTATACTGGCAACCGTGTAGTGACCGGTTGGAAAATTGTCAGCATCACAGGTGGTACGCCAGGCTCCTTCACCACAGGTGCCGATGCTCCGGCCTATAATTTTGCCGACCGCAACTGCACCAACAAGGATCTTTACGGTACTGGCGGCAGTAATCGTGTCTTCAACCAGGGCGCCTACTGGGATGTACCAGAAGGGGTGACAGCCATCACCATCGAGCCTTACTGGGCACGATGTGTCTATCTGGCCGACCAAAACGCCGACAAGGTGTATAATACAGCAATGGCAACCGAATATAATGTCCTTAATGTGGGCGGCGGAAACATCTATACTAACGGTGACGCATCTTTTAACAGCCAGATTGTTTTCACCACGATAGGTAATGCCATCGCAAGTTCGGGCACGGCACTTTATTCGGGTATCAACGAGGCGACGAGGAAGGGACAATCCGTTTATGACTATGCCGTGGTGCTTGTGGGCAATTATCACCATATTGCATCTATATCGGCAGATGAAAGCAAACCCTATACAGTTACCTCTGTCGACCTTGATGGCGACAACGAGCCGGACTATTCCTTTATGCTTCGCTTCAATGGCCGAACTGCATTTCATCCTTTGAGATACGATTTCCTGAACCTTATAGGTCTCGGTATGGCGCAGAAGTCTACGGGTGGAACGGGTTCATACAACTTTGGTATTATGCAGCCTAAGTACTGGTTCGAGGTGACAAATACCGCTCTCTTTCGCGTTACCCAGTTCGAGTACGACCGTAGCGACCGTGGCACTTTTCCATATATTGTGCAAGGTGGTGTGATGGAGCAATGGGTGAGTGGCCAGAGCAACAAAGTTGCAAACAAGACCACCTATTTCCTTGTTGGTGGCAACGTATGGTTCAAGGAGTTCCATCGCGGCACCCACCAGGATTATACATATCAATCGAAACATCCACCTGTATCGGTCACGGGTGGCGACTACGACGAGTTCTATCTTACAGGTCTCTATCGAGGCGATATCACCAGCTATGCCGACAATGCCGAATGTTACATCAACGGAGGCCGCTTCGGCACTGTAGCCGGTGCTGCTATGGAGGGCTTGGGCAAAGCCAATGGTGCCGACAACACGGGCAACATCACCTGGCAAGTGCAGAATGCCGACATCCGTGAATTCTTTGCCGGTGGTATCAATGCTGCCCAACCGGTGACAGGTAATCTTAGTACCACAATTACAGGTGGTTATATCGAGTTATACTGCGGCGGCCCCAAGTTCGGCGATATGAGCGTCGGAAAGACGGTAACCACTACGGCTACGGGCTGCACCTTCGGTACTTTCTTTGGAGCTGGATATGGAGGCAATTCTTACAGCCGTCAGGCACCATACAACCATAACAATGTAATAAACTTTCCCCATAACAATGCTCAGGCTGGTAACGACGCTTCTTGGAACGCTTGGTTGGCAAGATTCTATAAACAAGATTACAACTCCACTTACGATGGTGTATCAACTCAGTTCGGCTACCAGTTCCTGCCTATGTCTGGTAATCTTGATAACTGTGCGCGTATTTTTGTGGAATACGTCAAGTTCTCCCTGGCCACTTGCCGCAACGTTACTTCTACGTTGACGGGTTGCACCATCTTGAATGACTACTATGGCGGCGGTAGCCTTGGCGCGGTTAACGGCCCAGCCTCATCCACCCTTGACAGTTGCACTGTGAACGGCAATGTATATGGTGCAGGCTTTTCGGCATCGCTGCCCACCGTCGAAGTGGATTCTATTGGCTTTAGGGTGGAACCCTACTATTACGATGCCCTCGGCACCTATCGCACTGGCGTTAAAGGCGCAACAACCACCTACACTTGGGAACACGGCAATTCCATCGGCATTGATAAGCCTAACCATATACTCTACACGACAGAGGACCTTACCACTCTTGGACAAGTGATGGGCGATGTGTCGCTCACCATTACCGGTAATTCGCATATTTTGGGCGATGTATATGGTGGCGGAGCCTTGAGCGATGCAAATACCAATGCAAGCGACACTACGACTGTAAACATTCTTGGCGGCACCTACGATGGCAACATCTATGGCGGCGGTCAGGGCCGTTTGGCTGATGTCGTCAATGATATTGAAGCTGTGGCCGCCAAAGTGAACGGCGTGGTAACAGTGAATATAGGCTCCGACGATGGCGGCGGCAACTATTCGGGCGACGCCAACCTGACAGCAAGTTCGGTATATGGCTGCAACAACACCAACGGCTCGCCGCAGGCCGATGTGTTTGTGAATGTGTACAAGACGGCTCGGACGGTCGGAACGAACACCGTAGCCGATGCCGGCTATGCCATCGACCAGGTGTTTGGCGGCGGCAATGCGGCCAACTATGCCCCTATGGGTGGCGATGCATCCACTAAGAAAGCGACGGTGCATATCTATACTTGTGACAACACTATCAGACGTATATTCGGTGGCGGCAACGCTGCTGCGGCCCAAGGTGTGGCTACAATCGTCGATGGCGGCCGCTTTGACTGGGGTTTCGGCGGCGGCAACGGTGAGATTACGGCTGCCAATATCGGCAATGGCGGTGTGGCGTTGACCGTGAATGGTGGCATTTTCAACCACCTCTTCAACGGAAGCAACAAGAACGGCAGCATTGGAGGACCGATCACAGCCACGCTGACCAGTTCGAGCGGATGCGAGGAGGATATCAAGGAGTA
>JAEEGG010020623.1_pt1 | contig 13157 bp, 12 predicted proteins | sample 9134161 | NCBI WGS metagenome assembly JAEEGG01 (sample SAMN16246543, study PRJNA631951) | gut metagenome | biome: gut microbiome; feature: rumen; material: CR-attached | host: Bos | place: Iran: Karaj | collected 2018-10
ACTTACAGAATCAGACCCTCAAAAAACCTCCTGAAAACCCTCAAAAAAGCCCCAAAAACCCTCGATTTTGAGCCCATTTTTCATCAAATCACCCGTAATGTAACCACCCTTCACCCGTAAGCGGACTCCCCTTCACCTACCGATAAACTCCCCCTCGCCTCCTTTCACCCTCCAAATCCACTCCTTTTCACCTCACATTTTCTCTAGATGCTCCATCAAGAGAGGGCCGTTTTTAGGCAATAATACTTTACACGTTTATTGCTTGAACAATTATTCAATATCTGCAACAAGAGAAACGGAAGCGTTAATAAATCCTAATTTTCGCGTTCTTCATGCAGTATTCTTGTACCTTTACAGTTATATAAACAAAAGGTCATCTAAATTATCAAAGCATAAATGAAGAGAATAATTAAAAACTTACTGATGTTACTGGTGATTTTGTTGGTGGCAGCATTCGTGGGAATGACGCTGACGGGTTGTTCAACGCAAGAAAGTGTATCAGGTCCTGTTACAGCAGGAAACGTGAGCAATTCTGGTTGTCAGAACAACACTCGAGGCACGAGTATTATAGGCAATCCTACGCTGAAGTTCACGAAGGACGGCGTAAACCTGCAGGCAGAGTTTCATGATTACCGGCTGAACTGCGCCTATAAAGATGTGAAAGTGGAGTGTACAGCGAAAGATGGTGTGCTTGACATCAGGGTAGAAGAAGTGATGGATGGAGATCTGTATGCCAACTGCCTGTGCCCTGTGAACATCTATTATACCATCTATAATGCCAACGAGGAAGAATACAGTCTCAGGCTTAATGGTGAGGACTTGGGCATTATTTCGTTCAAGGGCCACGATGTGACAGAAATCGATCTCTGGAACCATGAGCAGGCACACGAGGAAGGCTTTGAATATTCTCTCGTAACAACTGATACCTATCAGAGACTGGCTGATTTCTTCAATGCAGAGCTTCATCATCCCTACTACATGGATGGAGGACAGGCGTTTCTAGGATTCTTCGGAGAGTTGGAATGGGATGCTCAACCCTGTTATCTAATCAATAGCATAGAGGAGTTTCAGGCTGTCTATAAAGGCACAAAACAGCTTCCTGAAGTGGATTTCGATAAATACACCGTCCTTGTGGGAAGAAACTATGGTGTTGATGGTTCAGAATCGCTTGGCGACAGCCACTTTTACCTGAATGACGAGGGTGACCATTACCGCATGAGTCTATCTATCCTTCACAACACCAATCCGAACTACTTCTACACTAGCGCCATCATAGACCTATTCTATTGGGATGTCTATCCTAAGAAGGAGTCAAAACCCATTACCTTAGAGCGACGCGTGGTAGAGAAAGTGATTGATTATGATAATGGTGACGATATGCTGAAACACAAATGGACACTGTCAGGCTATATCGATGAAGACGACAACTACCATCAGGTAGGTGAGGGATGGGGTGATGATCGATTTACCATCTCTTTCAAGGATGAAGGCATTCTTAACAGCCGAGTAGGCAGAAACAGTTTTAAGGCCACCTATCAAACCCATGTCAAAGGTGCTCACCTCACTTCTGGTGACGATTTGGCTTATACAGGCACTATTTCACTTTCCAATGCATCTATGACAGAAGTTGGTGAATCAGATCCTGTTGCCATCTATTTCGCAAAACACATCGGCACAATAGCCTATTTCGATGTAAACAGCTTTTATCTCCGCCTTGTCACTTCCAACGGTGTGACTTTCTCTTTTAGGGAATCAACGCTAAAATGAACTTACAAAAGACAAATCCCTTATGAATAGATTTCTAATTTCAATACTGCTTGGCATAGGATTGTTACTCGCAAATGAAACAAATGCGCAGGAAAGGAAGTGGGAGCACTCGATTTATGCTGGGGCTGGGGTATTTGTGGCCAATGATAATCATAGTGTGTCTAAACCCTTTGGATTGCAGGCAGGATACGGACTGAGCTATTTTGTCGCTGAGAGATGGGCAATTCATTCTGGAGTGGGCATACAGCAGCTTGCCACTTACGGCACTCTGCTTACTTACCTCGATATCCCCCTCACGCTGCAATATCACACTATCGGCAGCAATAATCATTGGACATTCGGACTAGGACCAGTTATCTCGTTCTGCATCTCCAACGACGAATACAATATGGATAATACGCCAGATGATACGCTTTTAAGAAAAAAGCGATTCAAGTCCTACAACTTCGGACTCCAGCCCAGCATCGCCTACAATCTGAGCAATCATTGGCGGATTGGTATCGATGGCAAAATCGGACTTATGAATGTCAAAGCCTCTTACAAAAACGTATCAGGCTCAACCTATCTGCATAGTATCATGTTATCGATGAACTATCTATTTTAGGGCGCAAAGGTTCTTGCTAAGGCAAACGCTTTGCGATTACCAGATTCCTCTGCGCCCTTGCTATTGTTAGTTGTTCTTTTCGCGAAATTCGTCTATATCCTTGATAGCCTTGTTCAGTGAGCGCATCTCACGGTAAAAGACATAGGATAATACGGCTAATGTGATGACAATCACTACGAAATCGACAAGCAATCTGTCACTTGAGGGGAATGGGATGTCTGTGCCGTGATAAACGTCAAACAGAAGCCATATTACCCAGAGAAATATGAAAGGAAGTATGCCGTATGTGTAAAGCTTCTCCCTGCGCTTGAAGGTTATCAGCCGCTGCTGGGCACTGAGCACATCGTCGACTGCCAGATGCTTGTCGCGGATGGAACTGACATTCCAAAAGTTGAAAACGGCCTCACCAACAATTACAAGTCCTACGGCAATAATGGGTAGCCATGAAACGCCGACGATGCATCTTAAAGCGTAAACTAACAAAGGTAATATCACCAGTTCACCTACGCTACCCCAAATACTCATCTGCTTGATCCAAGACACATGACCCTTCATCGCCTCTTTCAACAGACGGCGACTGACAATCTCCTGCTGTTCCACACGGTTCTTAAACTCTGCGACCTGACTGCGAAGTTCCTCCAATTCCTGTAAGTTGTTATTCTGATTATCCATAATTCCTGTTTTTTTTTATTCGTTAGACATATTCTTTAATTCCTCCTTGATACGGTAGAGACGTACTGAGACGTTCTTCACTGTAATGCCCATGATGGCAGCAATCTCCTCATAGCTGATGTTCTCCAGCCATAGCAGAATAATGGCACGATCGAATTGACCAAGTTTGGCAATACGTTTTCGAAGCATATCCATCTGCCGGGAGTTCTGGTTACTTTCCGTCTCTTCGTAAGGATTAATATCCATCGTTAAGGGAACCGTCTTATGACGTCTTTTCTTGTGATCGAGTGAGATACACACATTCAGACTGACGCGATAGATCCAAGAGCGCACATTGCTTCGCCCTTCAAATGTTGGCATACTCTTCCACAGGTTGATAAGAACCTCCTGGAATAAGTCGGCAACCTCATCTTGGTCTTGGGAGAACATATAGCAGACGGTATAAATCGTACTGCGATTAGCCCTTACCATTTCTTCAAACTCACGTTCTAAATCATTCATTTTTTCTTGTTTGATAAATCATCCTTTGATAGTAAGTCACAAGATAGAGGAAAAAAACTACAGAAATTAAAATAAATATTTGCAAAGGTATGGATTATTTCGTCTTTGCGCACACACTCACTTCTTGTGATGTGCTTCCAAATCTCTTTTGGATTTTGACTTGATAACCAGCCAGACGCCGCTGAATACAAGGATGACGGCAAGAGCGTGGGTAGGCTTCAGGATGCCAACTCCCATCAGCAGAGAGGCTCCAACGGAGACGATGGGCTGCACGTAGTTATAGACGGAGACTACCGTAGGGCGCAGGGTTCGCTGGCCAATCATCGTGAGGATATAGCAGACGAATGTGCCGATACAGACGACATAGCCTACCTCCCACCAAGTCTTCATGGGGATAGGCTGAGCCACAATTTCGCAGACGTGGGAAAACGTGAAAGGCAGCAGTATCAGCGTAGCCCAAGAGAACATGTATTTGTTGATTGTAAATACATTGTAGCGCCTGATGAGCGGATTGAAGAGCGACAGATAGAGAGCGAATGAGAACTGCGCAAACAGGCAGAGCAAGTCGCCCCTGATATCGCCCACCCTACTGTCAGTATGGGCAGCACTCGTCAGTATCAGGATCAATGCGCCACTACAACCCATCATTACGCCCAATGCTTTCTTACCTGATATCGGCTCCTTCAGTATCAAGGCTGACAACAGCATTGCGAAGATAGGCATCGACGTGGTGACAATTGACGCATTGATAGGCGAGGTGATGCTCAGGCCGATGGTGTAGCAGCATTGATTGAATACCAGTCCCATGAGTGCAGCTCCGATAAACATCAGTTTGTCCTTCATGGGCACTTCTTCCTTGGGTGCGAATCGCGAGGCTATCCAGAAGAGCAGACAGGCACCCACAACTCTGAACGTGACCATCGTGATGCCGTCGATGCCATGCGTCATAGCATCCTTACCCACAGGAGCCATCAGCCCCCACCCTGCACACGCTCCGAACATTGACAGATGCGCTATCAGCGGACGATTATTCTTCTCTCTCTCCAAATTCATAAAATATCGCTGCAAAGTTAGTCCATTTTGCCTTAATCGCCAAATATTCGAGCATAATTTGCCTCTCTCGACAGGGGAAAACAGTCTTTCGATGTATGAATAATCACTAAATAGTCTGAAAACATTTGGTGGGAAGGGGACGATTGTCTACTTTTGCAGGCGATGAGTTATTGGCGGATGATATGGCTGGGGTTGATGGTATGGGCGATTCAGGCTCATGCCCAAAAGAAACTTGTGGCCATCGACATAGAGACCTTACAGCCTGTGGCAGGCGCTAATGTCATCAGCAAGGCTGGTACAATGATAACCGACTCGTTGGGGTATGTTAGTGTGGCTGACAGTTGTAAGTCGCTGTCGTTCTCGCACGTCAACTACGAGAGTCGCCTTGTGAATCTCGATGAACTCAACGATACGGTGTTTCTTATTTCCAAGTTGTTGAATGTCAAAGAGGTTGTCATCTTTGGTCATGGGCCTCACAGGGTATTGCCAGAATCTCTGAAGCGCCAACTACGCCTTGAGAAGACGGAAGCCCAGTTAGCAGCCAGTGACCCCAGTAGTGGTGGTAATCTTCTTTCACTCATCGGCTATATCGTGCCCAAGAAATGGCGCACTAGCAAAAAGGAGAAGCAGCGCAAGCGTCTGAAGGAAATCCTTGACAATTATTAGCGAGAAAGAATGCCCGTATGTTCGAACATCTTTCTGTATGCCTCAGTCTTCTTATCGAAGGCCAGAGGGTAGGCTCGTGATGAAGATGGGAGGCGATAGAGAATGAGCTGCTGGTTATCCTTATTGTAGAGTTCGGGGATAGGTACGAAGGTGTTGACCTTTGGTATCTCAGGTATATGGAGCGAGTTGCAGATGGTGTCTGTGGCCTTCTCGCCTGTAGTGACGATGGCTCTCAGTAGCGGAACTTGCGCTATCAGGGCTAGGATATCCGTAGGCTCTACCACCTCGAGGAACTTGTCTGAAGCATTATCCTTCAGGCGACGTACAGCGGTGGAGGTATCGAAGAAAGCTAGGCCTTTTTCCTGGCAGAAGGCCACTATCTCATCAATCTTGAATCGCTTGGCCTCAAGGTCTACAAAGTGGTTGCGATCAGCAAAGAACACCTGCCCCTCGATGCGCCAATGGTCATTGATGAAATTGGGGTAATAGAAATCGATGCACCAGCGCTTGCGCTGAGGCGGAAAGCTGCCCAGAAAGAGTACGCGGGCATTCTGAGGCAGAAAGGGGATGAGCGGATGATACTCTACCCCACCCTCGCTGCGCTGGATATTTCCTATGTTCAAATAGCTCTTCATGCGGCTATGCTTTTCCTCATTCATGACTGCAAAGGTAAGAAAAGATTTCGATAGTAAGAAGAAAAAGGTAGGAAAGTTTGGTGTTTTGGGAAAAAGTTCCTACCTTTGCAACGCTCGATCAAGCTTATTACCATTTTAATCAAAAACTATATGAGGCATTTGTTAGTTTCTGTGCTTTTAGCATTCGTGATTCCTGCGTTAGCGCAAGAGGATCATAATGGTTTGTATTCGCTGAAGTGTGGCAATGCGACCATGACTATAGATGGCGCCAGAGGCGGAAAGATTCTGTCTTTCAAGTATGGTGATCAGGAAGCCATCTCACAACTGAAGTGGCCTGAGGCCTTTGGCAGCACCTTCTGGACCAGTCCTCAGAAAGAATGGTATTGGCCTCCTGTGCCTGAATACGACAAGAAGCCTTATCAAGTGGAAGAAGCCAATGGCGTGCTGAAGATGACGAGTGAGGTATCAGACAAGCTGAAATATCGGATCATCAAGGAGTTTAAGACTGATGAACAGCATCAGGCCATCGTCGTCACTTATTCCATCGTCAATGAGAGCGACGAGGTGCGAAAGGTGGCTCCTTGGGAGATTACGCGAGTTCAGAACGAAGGTGGTCTTATCTTCTTTGAGGCACCTGTGGAGGGTATCACTCCAGCAGGACTGATGAATTTCAAGGATGCCTTTGGTGCAGCCTGGTATCAAGCAGATGAGACCAGCGAGAACCGTAAGATTAATGCCGATGGAAAAGGATGGCTGGCTTACTGCTGCAATGGTCTGCTGCTGGTGAAGCGCTTTGATGACCTCGATGCCTCGCAGCCAGCTCCTGATGAGGCAGAGATACAGGTCTACGTGAACAGAGGTAAGACCTACATTGAACTGGAGAGTCAGGGTACCTATACGACGCTGCAGCCAAAGGAGAAACTGTCGTGGACTGTATGCTGGTATCTGCAGCCCTGCGAAGGAACCCCTACTCCATCAGAAGCTTTGTTGCAACAGGTACGCCATATACTTGGTAAATAATAACCAAACTACTGAAAATATGACACAGAATGAGAAATTCGTTATAACGATTAATCGCGAGCTTGGCTCTGGTGGTAGGACTATTGGTGAAAAGCTAGCCAAGCGGCTTGGTGTGCCTTTCTATGACAAGGCTCTGATTCAAGGGTTGAAGGAAAAATACGGCCTATCGACAGAACAGATAGAACGTCTGAAAGGACAGAAGCATAACTGGTGGGCAGATTTCAAGCGCAGTCTGAAGATGATGCCCAGCTATGCTGTTCCCACGCTGATTCCTGGTGAAAGCGCTATACCTGACTTCCTGATTACGGACGATATCTTCCAGTCAGAGACAGAGATTCTGAAGGGAATCGCCGAAGACGATTCATGTGTGATAGCTGGCCGTAGCGGTTTCTATGTGTTCCGCGATCATCCCAACCATCTGAGTATTCTCATCCAGGCTCGCTTGGATCAGCGCATCAACAGATTGGTGGAGAAGCGAGGCATCAGTCTTCAAGAGGCAGAAAAGATCATTAAAGAAGTAGATAAAGGCCGCGAGAGCTATGTGAACAAATATACTGGCACTTCGCGTTATGATACCCGCAATTACGATATCGTCTTCAATGTAGGCAACCATACGGAAGACGAGATTGTGGACCTGATTATGCAGTACATCCAGAATCCTTGATCAGTAATGTAAGGTAACCCCTTCGGCAGATATCTCCAGCGTCGCTTTTGCTCCTGTGAGGAGCGGGAAGTTGCGAAGATGGGCATGACCTACGGGAAAGTCGTAGCATACGGGGATGTGCCATTGCTTCAGGTATTCGTGAAGCATGGCATACATATCGTCGAAGCCGTTCTCAGGATGTTTGTATTTGTTGAACTGTCCAACGATGACGGCTCGGATATGGGGAACGAGGCCTCTCACTTCTATGTTGTGGAGCATGCGGTCTACCTTGCTCATCCCCTCGCCAGTATCCTCCATGAAAAGGATGACATCATTGAGCAGCACGGGGTCGAAATCAGAACCGGCGAGATCGTTGAATACAGACATATTGCCACCAACGACCGTTCCTTCTGCCTTACCAGCTATATTCAGCGGATGAGGGGCAATGCGATATGTCGGCAGATTGCCCTCAAGCATGCGACGTAAAGTCTGGCTGATGGTATCTGTGCCCTCATAGGTCTTCAGCGCCCAGCACATCGAGCCATGAATACCCTTCACCCCTACCCTCGCCTCAGCACAAAGCAAGGCTGTGATGTCGCTGAAGCCGACGATGATTTTAGGATAACGGCGCAAAGTATCAGGCGAGAGGCGACTCAGTAAGTGGGCTGCCCCATCACCCCCTCGAGAACACATAATCGCCTTTACGGATGGTTCTCTCAAAGCCCAGAGCAAATCAGAAAGGCGCTCATCGATGGTACCCGCAAAACCATGATAGTCGTTGAGTGCATTGGGACCAACGACGCAATGGTATCCCCACTTTTCAAGCGTCCTGATGCCACCGTTGATTGTCGTGGTATCCGTAGCACTCGAAGGCGAGATAATCGCGATGGTATCGCCCTGATGCAAGAATCCAACTCTGTCGCTTTGCCCGCCAGTGGGTTGTGCTGAAAGCGAAAGCATCCAGCAGAGCATCAGCGAAATCATACTACACTTTTTCATCTTGGCGTCAAAGGTAGCAATTTTATTTGGGATAACACTTATTTAAGTCGAAAATTTTGCCATTTGCGAAAAAAGGAGTAACTTTGCCGCTCAGAATAAAAAAGGTGCAGTTATGGCAAAAGAAGGCAAGGAACTAACCCCGATGATGAAGCAGTTCTTCGATTTGAAGGCGAAACACCCGGATGCAGTAATGCTGTTCAGGTGTGGCGACTTCTATGAGACCTATTGCGAAGATGCCATTACTGCCTCGAAGATTCTGGGCATCACCCTCACCCATCGTAACAATGGTTACAACAAGGGTGACGAGATGGCCGGATTTCCCCATCATGCCCTCGATACTTATCTGCCCAAACTAATCAGAGCAGGCAAGCGTGTGGCCATCTGTGACCAGCTGGAGGATCCCAAGCTGACGAAGAAGCTCGTTAAAAGAGGTATTACCGAACTGGTGACGCCTGGTGTAGCCTTGAGCGACAACGTGCTGAACTACAAGGAGAACAATTTCCTGGCAGCCGTGCATTTCGGCAAGGCCAGCTATGGTGTGGCTTTCCTTGATATCTCTACAGGTGAGTTTATGACTGGTGAGGGCACGCAGGATTACGTGGAGAAGCTTTTAGGCAACTTTTCACCAAAGGAGGTGCTTCATGACAGGTCGAAGAAACAAGAGTTCGAACGTTTGTTTGGCTCTAAATTCTTTACCTTCCAGCTCGATGACTGGGTGTTTACGGAGCAGACTTCGAAACAGAAGCTGCTGCGCCACTTCAATGTGAAGAACCTGAAGGGCTTCGGTGTGGATCATCTGCAATCAGGCGTGATAGCTGCAGGGGCCATTCTGCAGTATCTTGAACAGACTCAGCATACACAGATTGGTCATATTACCAGTATTTCCCGTATCGAGGAAGATAAGTTTGTGCGTCTGGATAAGTTCACGATTCGCAGTCTGGAGCTCATTCATCCGATGCAGGAAGATGGCAAGTCGCTGCTCGATGTGATAGATAAGACAGTAAGCCCCATGGGTGGTCGCCTGCTGCGACGTTGGCTGGTATTCCCTCTGAAAGACGAGAAGCCTATCAATTCTCGTCTCGATATTGTGGAGTATTACTATCGTGAGCCAGAGTTCCGTGAGTGTATCGACGACCAGATTCATCGAATCGGTGACTTAGAGCGTATTATCTCGAAGGCTGCAGTAGGGCGTGTAACACCTCGCGAAGTGGTACAGCTGAAGACGGCTTTGCAGGCTATCCAACCTATTAAGACTGCTTGTCTCTATGCCAAGAATGAGGCGCTAAACAGGGTAGGGGAACAGCTGAATCTCTGTGAGTCTCTCAGGGATAGGATAGAGAAAGAGATACAGAACGATCCTCCACAGCTGGTAGCAAAGGGAGGTGTGATTCGCGATGGTGTGAATGCCGAACTTGATGAGCTTCGCAGTATCGCTTATAGTGGCAAGGACTATCTGCTGAAGATTCAGGAACGTGAGGCTGCTGAGACAGGTATCTCATCGCTGAAGATTGGCTATAACAACGTGTTCGGCTACTATCTCGAGGTACGCAATACCTATAAGGATCTGGTGCCGGCAGAATGGGTGAGAAAGCAGACGCTGGCTCAGGCAGAACGCTATATTACGCAGGAACTGAAGGAGTATGAAGAGAAGATTCTTGGGGCAGAAGATAAGATTCTCTCCTTGGAGGCTAAGCTCTTCAACGACCTTGTATTGGGTATGCAGGAGTTTATTCCCCAGATTCAGATCAATGCGAACATCATTGCCCGCCTTGACTGTCTGCTGAGTTTTGCAAAGGCAGCAGAGGAAAATAAGTATATCCGTCCTGTGATAGACTCTTCGGAGATTATCGACATCAAACAAGGTCGTCACCCTGTCATTGAGCAAGAACTGCCCTTAGGCGAACGTTATGTGCCCAATGATATCCTGCTCGACAATGAGCGTCAGCAGATCATCATCATTACAGGTCCGAATATGGCTGGTAAATCCGCTCTATTGCGACAAACGGCGTTGATAGTGCTACTGGCACAGATAGGTTGTTTTGTGCCCGCAGAAGCCGCGAGAATCGGTCTGGTGGATAAGATATTCACCAGGGTAGGGGCCTCGGATAACATTTCGCTTGGAGAATCCACGTTTATGGTGGAGATGACAGAGGCCTCGAATATTCTTAATAATGTAAGTTCCCGCTCGCTGGTGCTCTTCGATGAATTAGGCCGAGGAACGAGTACTTACGATGGCATCTCTATCGCCTGGGCTATCGTGGAATACCTGCATGAGAATGCCAAGGGCCACCCAAGAACCCTTTTCGCCACACACTATCACGAGCTCAACGAGATGGAGAAGAACTTCTCGCGTATCAAGAACTATAACGTATCTGTTAAAGAGGTGGATGGCAAGGTGATTTTCCTGCGTAAACTGGAGAAGGGTGGGAGTGAGCACTCCTTTGGTATCCATGTGGCAGAGATTGCTGGTATGCCTCGCTCGATTGTGAAGCGTGCCAACGTGATTTTAAAGCAGCTGGAGGCCGATAATGCCCAAGTAGGCACCGTTGGCAAGCCCACAGCCGAGATCGCCGCTTCTCGTGAAGGTATGCAACTCTCCTTCTTCCAGCTCGACGACCCTGTATTGTGCCAAGTCCGCGATGAAATCCTCGGCCTCGATGTCAACAACCTCACTCCCCTCGAAGCACTTAACAAACTCAACGACATCAAGAAGATCGTGAGTGGGAAGTAATTATTGCATATATACCTGCAAACCTGTACTTACATTACGACAAACGGATAGTTACATTACGACAAACGTGTAGTTTCTCGTAAGCAAACCGGTAAATTCTCTCGAGAATTTTCAAGTCTGCTACCTGCTGATTATCTTTCAGGTCGTACCAAAGCAGAAGTCCATCGGTATATAACCACTAAGAGTATCGGATGAACCCTTGTCTTAGATAATATTTAAGACGTGTAATCCGTGCCTAAATCTTTTTCTTCTTGGCTTTTATCATGCAATAAGTGCCGATTATTACGAATGGGATGGATAGTATCTGTCCCATATCGAGTGGGAGCGAGGCCTCGAAGGCTTCCTGAATCTCCTTGGTGTATTCGATGAAGAAGCGGAAGGTGAAGATATACGTCAGGCAGAAGCCGAAGTACCAGCCTGTGCCGATCTTCTCCGGCATTCGTTTGTGGAGTACCCACATGATACAGAAAAGAATCGCGTAGGCGATGGCTTCGTAAAGCTGACCAGGATGGCGAGGCACGGCATCCACCTTCTCGAAGATAAAGGCCCAGGGCACATCGGTAATCTTGCCGATAATCTCTGAATTCATGAGGTTACCCAGGCGGATGAAACAGGCTGTGGTTCCTGTGGCGATGGCGATGTTGTCGAGTACCGTCCAGATGCTCAATTTCGTCTTGCGGACATAGAGCCAGAGGGCAATCATCAAGCCCAATGTTCCGCCATGAGAGGCAAGGCCAGCATAGCCAGTAACCTTCCAGCCTCCATCAGGCAGAATACGAATGGGTAAGAACATCTCCACAATACCCTGCCAGGAGGTCAGGAAATCCTGTGGCTGGTAGAAGATGCAATGGCCCAGGCGGGCACCAATCAGGATGCCCAGGAAGCAGTAAACGAAGAGTGGATCGAAGAGTTCGTCCTTTATTTGCTGCTCTTTATAGAGCCGCTTCACAACGAAATAGGCCAGCGTAAGGCCAATAATCCACATCAGACCATACCAGCGCACCGTTATCGGGCCTAGATGGAATGCCTCCAAGTCAGGCTGCCAGACGATATAATTTAATAGTTGCTGCATCATACATTGAATCTAAAGTGCATGATATCACCGTCTTGAACCACGTAGTCCTTACCCTCTACAGCGAGTTTTCCTGCCTCACGGACTGCAGCCTCAGAGCCATATTGGATATAGTCGTCGTACTTGATGACTTCAGCACGAATAAAGCCCTTCTCGAAGTCGGTATGGATGACACCAGCACACTGGGGAGCTTTCCAGCCCTTCTTATAGGTCCAGGCCTTGACTTCCATCTCACCAGCCGTGATAAAGGTCTCGAGGTTCAGTAGGGCGTATGCCTTCTTGATGAGACGATTCACACCACTTTCCTCCAAGCCGAGCTCTTCCAAGAACATCTGCTTATCCTCGTAGCTTTCGAGCTCTGCGATATCCTCTTCCGTCTTGGCTGCGATAATCATGGCTTCAGCACCTTCTTCCTTTGCCAAAGCCTCTACCTTCTTGGTGAAGTCATTACCTGATTTGGCATCAACCTCGCCAACATTGCAGACATAGAGCACGGGCTTCGATGTCAGCAGGAAGAGATTACGGGCACAATCCTGCTCGTCCTTACTCTCGAACTCCACGATACGGGCATTCTTACCCTGCTCCAGCACTTCTTTATAGGCATGGAGAACGGTTACTTCGATCTTTGCATCCTTATTGCCTGCAGCAGCAGCCTTCTCTGTCTTGGCCAAGCGACTCTCGATGGTCTCAAGGTCTTTCAGCTGCAGCTCAGTATCGATGATTTCCTTGTCGCGGATGGGGTCAATCGTACCATCAACGTGAGTGATATTCTCATCTTCAAAGCAACGGAGCAC
>JAEEGG010020628.1_pt1 | contig 13155 bp, 9 predicted proteins | sample 9134161 | NCBI WGS metagenome assembly JAEEGG01 (sample SAMN16246543, study PRJNA631951) | gut metagenome | biome: gut microbiome; feature: rumen; material: CR-attached | host: Bos | place: Iran: Karaj | collected 2018-10
CTCCCCCACCCCGCCCCCCGACGGCCCCGGCGCCCTCGCGGACGCCGTCCGCCGCGGCCTCAAGGCCGAAGCCGCCCGCCTGGCCGCCGACGCCCTCGCTGCCAAAACCGACCCGCTTGAGCTGATCGACGGCGCCATCGTTCCGGCCCTCGACGACGTCGGCCGCCAGTTCGAGGCCGGCACCCTCTACCTCCCGCAGCTGCTCGTCGCGGCCGACGCCGCGTCCGCGGCCTTCGAGGAAATCAAGAAGAGCCTCGCCGCGAGCGGCAGCACCCGCGAGAGCGCCGGGCGCGTCGTCCTGGCCACCGTCAAGGGCGACGTCCACGACATCGGCAAGAACATCGTCCGCGCCCTCCTGGAGAACTACGGCTTCGACGTCCTCGACCTCGGCAAGGACGTGCCGCCCGAGCGCATCGCCGACACCGCCGCCCGCGAAAACATCCGCCTCGTCGGCCTCTCCGCCCTGATGACCACGACCGTCCCGGCGATGGAAGAAACCATCCGCCAGCTCCGCGCCCGCTGCCCGGACTGCAAGGTGATGGTCGGCGGCGCGGTCCTCACGCAGGAATGCGCCGACCGCATCGGCGCCGACTTCTACGGCCGCGACGCCATGACCTCCGTCCGCTACGCCCTCTCCCTCTTCAAGCCCGCACCGTAAGCAATCCTCCCTTCTCCTCCACTGCCCACCCGCAAGCGGGCGCTCCACACCGCTCCACGATTCTCTTTTCTACCGCCGCAACCGGCGGGAACTCTCGTCCAGGCCGCTCTTGAGCATGTCCGCCGCTTCCTCGATCTTCCGGTCGCATTGTTTCGCGCACGAATCCAGATGGCACCAGAAATCGACCATCGCGGCACCGACGGCCAGCAGCGTCAGGACGGAAAAGACCCGCACGTACTGGAGGGCCCTGCGGGCGCCTTCGGTGTCCCGCGCCCCCAAACGGACCCTCACCGCCATGCGGCAGCACGCCGCGACCAGCCACAGGACGACGATGGCACCGAAGAAATACCACAGCTCGCGCCAGAAGTACGCCCCGCAGAAGAACACCAGCCCCGCCACCGGAGGCCCGCCCACGAAGGCGATGGGGTCCAGGCATCCGGGTCCCATGTCGTTGAGATGCCCCCACTCCTCGACCTCCTGCCCCATCCGCACCGCTTCGTCGTACTTCCGCGCGTCCACCCCTTTCTCCGCCTTCCCCACGGCTCCGGCGCCTGCCTTCGGCACGACTGGCTTCGGCGGGCAGTGACGGCCCGCTCTGCCATTGCCCGTCATTCGTTCAACATTGCCTTGCCGCGGAAGTAGAGAAGCACGAACCCCGCAACCAGTGCGGCCACGGCAATCCAGTAGCATGTCTTCGCCGGGACGAGCGCCGACTTGGCCCCCTCGACGTCGTGCGCTTCCAGACGCTGCTTCACCACCGCGCGGCAACACATCGAGGCGAGGCCGAAAATCGAGGCAGCAAGCACAAACCACAAGACTTCGTGACAGAGGAAGCCCGCCATCACCAGCGGAATGCCGCCGAACATCGGATTGATCCAGCCCCCGGCCAAATCGATTGCCCCGCCCGCCAAGTTATCGACCTCCTTGCCGATCCGCACAGCCTCGTCGTAGTTCTGCGCATCCGACCCTTTCTCCGCCGCCTGCACCGGCGGCTCCTCCTCCTTCCTCCCGGCCACCTGCGCCCCGCACCCGGGACAGAACTTCTGCCCCGCCTCCAGCTTGCCGCCGCAGGCCGCGCAGATATTCGCTTCACCTGCCGGATCCTTATCCCGCACGGGCATCGTTCCGCAGTGCGGGCACTGCGCATCCGCCCTTTCGACTTCCTTTCCGCAGTACGGACATTTTTTCGCTCGGTTCACACCTCGCTTCCCATTCTCACTCCAGCACTCTTCCCGGAAGTCCAATCCGGGAAGTCCGGAACCATCATCCTTCCGGCTTGGCCGTGCCTCCCGTTCCGCCGGCGAATTCCTCCACCGGGGTGCCGCACTTCGGGCAGAATTTCTGCCCTGGTTCCAGCTGTTCTCCGCACTTCCGGCATGCCACCTTTTCGGGGGCGGTCGATACCGGCATGCCGCACTGCGGGCAGAACTCCTGGCCCGGGTCCAACTTCCCGCCGCATCCCCGGCATGTTTCGAAGACCGGTGTTCCGCACTGCGGACAGAACTTTTCGCCCGGTGCCACCTTCCCCCCGCATTTGCGGCATGGTTTCGCCTCGGGCACGGGCCGGCCGCACCGCGGACAGAACTTCTTGCCGTGTGGCAGCTTGGCCCCGCACCCCTCGCAGGTTCCCGCCGGGACGAGGTAACGGTTGAAGAGGCCGGGGAGCTTTGCGATGTTTGCACCGGCAACCGTACCGAGCCGCCTGGATTGTTCGGCGAGATTCGAGCAAATGGCCTGCATTCGGTCCGACGGTGTTCCTTCTATCCCATACGGATTGGCTCCGTGCTTGTTCGCGCCGGGGACGCCGGGGAACATTCCGAAAATGGCTTCGAGCGCGAACTGGACGCAGGAAACGACCATCGCCCACGCGGAAACCGGTTCGACCCACAGGGCGGCATCGAACGAAATCACTTCCAACTCATACAAGATCGGGATTGCCACCCATGCGATGTCCAGCCCCACGGCAATCGGCCTCCCGACCGCCAGATGGCCGGAGAATCCGGCATCGTGCAAACGCCTGGCAAACAGCGCCCATCCGGGAACCAAGATGGCCAGAAGCCAAGCCAACACGAGCAAGAGGGGCAAATCGGAATCGAGCGTGGAACGCAGGATTCCCGCGGCAACCAACACCACCGCCCCTTCCAGCGCGAAGGAGATTTGCCTGAGCCAGTATTCCTTCCGCGAAGCGCGCCCCTTGAAGGAAAACTTCCATCCCCGCCCCCACGCCCCCCCGAAGCCGTCGGGGGCACGCTCGCCCGGAAACTCCTTCTTTCGCGAAGTTTCCGCCGCCGGCGGTGACGGTACGGTCTTGTCCTCTCCGGATTGCACCGGCGACCGGGGAACGCGCGGCGCCGGCGTCGGCTCTATCTTGTCCGCGACCGCTTTCGGAATCTTGATGACGGGCTCGTCGGTTGGCTTGGGCAAGTTCAATGGCCGGAACCTCAGTTTTACCCCGCATCCCGGACACACCGGATGTTCCCTGTCGATTTCGTGCCCGCACCTCGGACAATGCAACTGTTCGCTCATGGTTCTCTCCTTGCTTCCATCTGGTTCTGGTGTCAAAACCCGCCAAGTCCCTGCAATCCGCGGTTTGCCGATCCAAAAAGGTCATCACTGTTTCTTTCCGCAGCCTCCTGGTCGTTCAAAGCATTCATGTCACGATTGCAAAAATCCAGCATCACTTTCTCCGAAGTCCTTGTTTTGCAGAGGAGAATGTAGAAATGGTCTCCAATGTTCATCCTGCACTGCTTGTCGTATTCATTGGACCCGGTGTCCTTGAAATGCCTGCCGACCAACCTCTCAAGCATGCGGCGCATCTGGTCGTATTTGGCCTGCGCCGCGTCTTCTTCAGGATTGTCCGAATCATCTTCAATCAGTTCCGGCGTGGTGCCGTCGAACACGGCGCGTACCGTGAACACCCGCTTGCTTTTGGAGGTCGCGAACACGTAGAAATCCGAGCACTCCATGAAGGGGCCCTCCGGTTCGAACTCGTAAACCCACGCACGGGTGTTGTTTTCCACGGGATTCTTTCCCCACCTGCACGGTTCCCCGAAAACGACGCCGAAAACCGAATTGAGTTCTCCCAACGCCTCGTTCCCCTGCTTCTCCGGACGCAGCGCCAGAACCCGAACATCCTCCGCCAACAGCCGGGACTCCAACTCCTCGAATTCCCGCTGGGCCAACTTCTGCAACTCGGCATCGCATGCGGTGATGCTGACGATCCCGTGTGCCAGAGCGGCGGAGACAACTCTGCCGTTCGCGAATTTGAAGTCGCTCGCCGCGGATGTAGTGCGGACCAAGGTTGCCCCGAACCGCTCTTCCAACAACTCGGAGGTCTTCGTGAAAAACTGCTGGTCTTCGGCGGCCGAAGCGGACTGGTCGACATGCAGGGCCTTCACCGCGTAAATCCTGCGGGTCAGCGGAGTTGCGAACAGTACGTATTCTCCGAACCCGTCCAAGGGCTTTTTGGGCCTGTACGTGTAAACCCGCTCTCCATTTTTGTTGGTCGTGCACGCCGCCGATTCCGGCATCACCTTCCCGAACTGCGCACCGAGCATCCCGTGCAGCTTCATTTTCATCCCCTTTCCCTTGGTGTCCGCAATTCCGCCAAGCCTCTGGCGCAAGGTCGTTTTTCCAGACTTCTTCTTCCCCGCCGCCCCCGGATTCGCTTTTGCTGCCGCCTTGCCGGAAAACACGGGACGGAAGCCCACGGCAGGCAATCGAGTGAAGGGCGTCGCGAAATCCCTGCATGCTGACCGGCAATCCCCCTCGTCTGAATTGTAATACCCGCCCCGGACACACCGAAGCCTGCCGTTGTCCGATCCCACCGGATTCGTCACGCTCCCTCTTGGATAGTCGTCTTGCCAATCCCCACACCACTCCGCCACATTCCCGTGCATGTCAAACAGCCCCCACTCATTCGGTGACTTCCGCCCCACGGGATGGGGCTCGTACCTGGTGTTGTCATCATACCAGCCCATGTCCTCCAGACGCCCGGTCCCCGCATACGGCCCGGTGCTCCCCCCCCGGCAGGCGTACTCCCACTCCGCTTCCGTCGGCAACCTCATGCCCGCCTTCTGGCAGAACTCCGCGCAATCATCCCACGAGACCTGTTCCACAGGCAGGTCCTCCCCCCTGTGCTCCGAGGGATTGTTTCCCATCACGCTCCTCCACTGCGCCTGCGTCACCTCGGTACGCGCCAACCAGAAGCCCTTCGTCAGCGTCACCTGATGCTGGGTTTCATAGCCACCCCGGTGCCTTTCTCCATCCGGACTTCCCATCAGAAACGTTCCCGGCGGACACCACACCATCTCCATCTTCACCCCGCCGGGCAGGGTGATGGTCTTCACGTCGCCGGCTTTCGGGGCGCGTCCGCATCCCGTCAACCCGGCCGCAAGCACCGCCGCCAGGATTATCCAACCCGCCGATGCTGGCGGGGTTGCCATTCTTCCGTTCGTCATCGCTGTTCCTTTCATGTTTGCTTTCATTCCTCCGACAGATTCCTGACCGCGCGGAAGCCGAGGTAGTTGAACGCGTGCGACGTGGAGTCACCCACCCGGAAGTCCGACGTGCACTGGGTGGAGAGGCTGCCCCAGGCCCCGCCGCGCAGCACCCGTTCTCCCTCCGAAGACCCGCCGAACAACCACTCCACCGACGATGCCTCCCCCGAAGGCGAACCTTGTGGATCCGTCACCGCGCCGCCGGGATAGCGGCCGTACCAATCCTCGCACCACTCCGACACGTTTCCGTGCATGTCGTATATCCCCCACGCATTGGGGTGCTTCGTCCCCACCGGATGCGTCTGGACCCTGCTGTTGTCCAAGTACCACCCCATGTCATCCAGGTTCCCGGTCCCTGCATACGGCCCTCGGCTTCCCGCGCGGCACGCGTACTCCCACTGGGCCTCCGTCGGCAAGCTCAACCCCGCCTTCCGGCAGAACTGTTGGCAATCGTCCCAGCTCACCCATACCACCGGATGGTTTTCCTCCCGGAGGTCCGGCGGAGTGCTTCCCATAACGCTCTTCCACTGCGCCTTCGTCACCTCGTACTTCCCCATCCAGAAGCCCTTCGTCAAGGTCACTGGATGTTCGTCATAACCGCTGCCCATCAAGAACGTCCCCGCCGGACACCACACCATCTCCATCGTCGCGCCGCCGGGAAGGGTGATGGTCCTCACCTCTCCCGCCTGGGGTTCGCCGGATGCCTCCTCCCCCCCTGCTGCCACCGCTGCCGCGAGAAGCATGCATCCCGCAACCGCAACTCTGGACATTCTTCCGTTTTTCATCTCTGTGCCTTTCATGTTTGTTTTAAATCCTTCTGCCTGCGGTTCAATCGTATGCCACGCCCATGAGACCAAACATCGTTCCCAGGGCGTCGTGGCTCTTCTCACGGTCGCTCTTCTCCCCTCCGGTGTCGCTCTTGCGTTGTTCCGCCCGGCGCTCGACGAGGTCGTCATCCCACATGGCGAAGCCCGGGGGGATTCCCGCCATCTTTTTTTCGGCCATGATCACATGGATGCCATCGACGGTCTTGCGGTGGTAGACTGCCCCGACTTCCGTCGCCTGGCCGTACAGCATCGCCAGAAAATCCACCTCCTCCACTCCGGAGGAATTGGCGTATTTGATTGGTTCCGGGCTCAAATACCCGACATGGTCGGAAACCACCCAAACCAGTTCCTCGAAGGAATGCCCGCTTTTCGTCACGCGCTGGAGGCCTTGGAGGGTGAAATACACCCCGGCCACTTCCTCCCCGAGACACTCGCAAGACCATTCCTCGGACTTCAGGCCGTAGTGCTGCGCCAGGATTTCGGCGTCCGCTTCCGGCATTCCGGTATAGAAGCCGCAGAAGTTGATCCGCCCGTCCTCTTCCGCCTTTTCCGCCTTGAGGAACAGCTTGCGAGCCATGGATGCGAGCAACGCCTTTCTGGAGGGTTCCGGGAGTTTTTGCCAGGCCGAGTCCCGTACGGAAGGGTCTTGTTCGGACAAGGCGATTTCGCGCAGGACAACCTCGTCTCCAAGACGCTGGATGGCCAATATCCGGTTGCCGGGGGCGGGGTCCGCCCTTGCAATCCCGGCTAGGACGGCTTGGTCATCCACGCGCCCAAAGGCCACGCGGCGGACGGAGGGATCGGCATCCTGTCTCGCGATGGATGCGAGGAACGCCGGGTCGTCGATTTTCGCGGCGGCGGCCGCCCGGACTTCAGGCGACTTGTCGCTGGCAGACACGGCCTTGAGGACATCCTGGGCGTTGAGGCGCTCCACGGCCGCCATGCGGACGTCGGCGGCTTCATCTTGCTTGGCGATGGAAGCAAGACAGTCCTGATCGTGAAGTTCCTGGGCCGCTCGGATGCGGACAACCGAAGCGCTGTCGGATTGGGCAATCCTGGCCAAAACTTCCTGCTTGCGGGTCTTGGCAGCGGCAGCGACCCGGACGCCGACGCTTGTGTCGGACTGGGCGATGTCGCAAATCACGGCATCATCCGTGATTTTCGCCAATGCTGCCAGGCGGTTCTTTTCATGCGCGCTGTTCTTCGCGATTTGGGCCAGCATGGCAGGATCCGACAGTTTGTCCATGGCGGCCTCGCGCACCACCGGACTGGAATCTGTTTCAGCCGCCCGCCGGAACACGTCCTGGTCCGTCGATTGGTTCAAGGCGGCCAGACGGACGGATTCATCGGAATCGGTGGCCACGACTTCTTTCAGGACGGCGGGGTCGGTGATTTTCCGTACGGCCTGCAGGCGGACCTCGGCGTCGCCGGATTTCCGCATGATGGCCGCGAGGGCCTTCGGATGGCTGATTCGGTCAAGGGCGGCGAGACGGTTTGCCGGATCGGCGTCTTTCGCGACCGCGACGATGAGGATGGAAGGATTGTCGATTCTCTCGATGGCGGCCTTGCGGATGTCCGCATCGGGGGCGTGGGCGGCGACGTCGGCCAAAACAGATTCCGTCCCGATCCGGCTGACGGCACGATAATTGAGGGAGGAGTGCACCATCTGCGATTTTGCGATGTCGGCGAGGGCGGACTCCTGCCTGATTTTTTCGACAGCAACCGCTTTGATATCCCCCAAAGCGGAGCGGTTTTCTGCAACTTGGCACAGCAAGGCGTCGTCGGAGATGCGGTTCAGGAAGGTGTCCGCGACTTCCAAATCGGAGGATTCCGCGGCCAGTTCGGCAAACCGCGCTTCGGGGAGGCCGGTGGCCCGTTGCGCGGCGGTCTGGCGGATTTCCGGGACGGTGGAATGGAGGGCGATGTCGGCGAGGGTTTCGGGGTCGTCGATCCGGGCAAGGGCGGCGAGTCCGGTGTTTTTGTTGGCCGGGTGCATGGCCCTGGCCGCGAAGGTTTCAAGGGACGCGTCGTTTTCAAGCAACCGCTCGTCGGCTTCCGACAGGCGCTTTCCTCCCAGGAGTTGTTGTTTCGCCTTCAGTCGCATGTCCGAGACGGCCTTGTCGTAGCGCGTCTGGGTGAGGGAATCGAAAATGGCCTTGGCCATGGATTCCGACAGCGAAGGGGAGCCGCCGCCCGTTCCGCCCGAGGAGAAGAAGTCTCGCATGCCGAGAGGGAGCATGAACCAGCTGATGACGTCCGTGGAACTCCGCTCACCCCGGAACGAGCCCGTTTCGCCGGGCAAGACGGTCGATATTTCCCACTTGTGGGTGGTGGTGTCCCAGTGGGGGATGACGAAGCACGAGCAGATGTACAGCAACCCCGTCAGCATCTTCGTGGTGTCCGAGGTCTCTTCGTGGCCCAGATAGCGGAGATCGACGCTGTAAGGGACTGCGGGCAGGGAGGCGTTCTGTCCCTGTTCGAGCTTTTCCAGTTCCGTTCGGAGATGGCTTTCGAACTCATGGTCGTGCTCGTCGTCCGAAACGGCTTGCACGCGGAAGTTGGTGCCGGATACGGAAGAGGCGGGCTTGGGCTTCACGTCGAAGGAGGACGAATGGAATTGCGTCATGCACCCATTGCAGAGGAGGAGAACGGAGAGTGCCAAACCGATGCATGCCGTCGGACGGGGATGTTTTTCCGCCATTGCCGCCGCCAGGATTCTTCCGTTTTTCATCGCGCGCCTCCTCCGGCCCGTGGGTTGCTGGGGCGGAAGCGGGCAGGGCCGAAAAAGAAGCGCGCCTCCGTCTGGTTCCCCTGAGGCCCTGAGAATGCCCGGCAAAGACACGGAGGAAGCGCGCCCATGTGGGGACGCGCCCTTCGCAACGATTTCTCTGCCATGAAATTTCTCAGGTTTCAGGGGAACAGTCGCATCTTGCGAAAGATGCGGAAAACAGAATGTCCGACGCGGGCGGCCGGCAGGTCGCCGGCCATCCATCGTCGGATTCAGCTTATCCGCCTCCTCCGTGTCCGTCAAACGCATATTTCCTTTCTCCGGCGCCCGGTTCCGCCGGGGCCTTCATATCCATACTCACCGGCGGGCACGGAATCTGACGGAGTTTTTCCGGTGGATCGAGAAATGTTGTGGAGATTGGGGCGACTCGTGCGTCCGCACGGGGCGATGCGCGTTCCATGGAAATCCAATGGGCACGGCGGGCAGGGGACTGCCCGCCCTACCCGCAGTCACAGGAAAACGCGTTCCTTGCGCGGAGCACGGGTAGGGCGGCGGGTCCCCCCGCCGCCGTGGCGCTGGCGTGCGCACTCGGAGCAAGCGGTTGCGCGGATGCAGCGGATGGGGGAGCAGGATGGGGCACAAGTCCCGGCGGGGAGGGGCGTCCCGGGGACTCCATTCCGGCTGCTATGCCTCGCCGGGGGCCGGTTCGCCGCGACCGGGCGCCTCCGGCGGGTCGCCGTCCACCAACACGGGGCGGAAGCCGATTTCCCCGAGCTCGGTGTCTTCCCGGGCGAGGCCGCGGGCGGCGGACCGGCAATCCCGCTCGCCGTCCATGTAGGAACCGCCGCGTACGCAACGCCGCGGGGCGGACGCCCCCGCGGGCCGACCGTCTTCGCACCATTCGGCCACGTTGCCGTGCATGTCGTGGATGCCCCAGGCGTTGGGGGCCTTTTTGCCGACGGGATGCGTCTCGCCGCGGGCGTTGGCATCGTACCAGCCCATGCCGTCAGGGCGTCCGTTGCCCGCGAAGGGGCCGCTGGCCCCCGCCCGGCAGGCGTATTCCCATTGCGCCTCCGTCGGGAGTTGCAGCCCCGCCCGCCGGCAGAATTCCCGGCAACGCCGCCAGCTCACGTTCTCGACCGGCAGGTCGTCCGCGTTGCAGTCGCTGGGGTACGGCGATCCGCGTTGGGCGGCCCGGGCGAAAACGGCTTCGATGGAGACGTTGCCCATGTTGTCGGCGGGGCGGTCGCCCATCACGCTCTCCCACTGGCGCTGGGTCACTTCCGTACGGGCGATCCAGAAGCCGCGTGTGATTTCCTCCTGGTGCTGCGCTTCGTCGGAACGGCGCCCCGGCTCGTCCCCGGGGCTGCCCATCGCGAAGTTCCCCGGCGGGCACCACACCATCTCCATCCGTGCCCCGCCCGGCAATTCGATGGTGCGGACTGGCTGCTGTTGCGGCCCCGCCGGCAAGACCTCCCGTATCTTCTCCGGCCACGACGGCGCCCAGCACAGGAGCGCCGCCGCACCCGCGCAGGCCGCGAGGGCCAGCAGGATGTTCCGTCCCCGGTGGCGGCGGCGGATGGCGCGGGACAGGGCAAGGGCGTCGGGGTAGCGCTGGCGGGGGAGGCTGGCGGTGGCCTTGCGGATGATCCGTTCCCAGGCGCGGGGCGGTTTGCCTCCGAAGCATTCGTCGGCGAGGATGCCCAGCGCGTGGACATCGGTCGCCGGGGTCGGCGCGCCGCCCGCGAACTGCTCCGGGGCCGCGTAGCCGGGCGTGCCCACCCCCACCTCGGCACCGTCCACGACAGACGGCGATACGCGCCCCGCCGCCGTCTCGCCCGCCACCGTCTCGCCCGCCCGCTTGAGCAGGCCGAAATCGACCAGCACCGCATGGCCGTCCGCGCGGCGGAGGATGTTGCGGGGCTTGAGGTCGCGGTGGACCCAGCCGCGCCGGTGCAGTTCCGCGACGCCGCGCGCGACGTCGAGGAGGTAGGCCGCCACGTCCGCATCCTTGTGCGGAAGCGGGTATTCCTCCAGCAGCTCCATCGCAATCCACGGGCGCCCCTCCTCCACCCCCGCGCCGAAGAAGGCCGGGAACGCCGGTCCCGGCGCCTCCATCAAAAAGCGCGTTTCCCGGTCGAATCGTTCCCGCGGCCCGGCGCCGTCGCGCCAGAGGACCTTCAGGACCGCCGGCGTCCCCAACCGCCGGTGGCGCGCGCAATAGACTTCCGCGCTGCCGCCGCGCCCGACGTAGCCCGCCACCGTCCACTCGCCGACCTCCCGCCCCTCGCGCCAAAGGTGGGTCGCCCCTTCGGCCACCGACGCGCCCGCTTGGGCCAGCCAGTTCTCCAGCCTGTCGCCGCCCTCAGGGACCATCGACGCGCTCCATCCGTTCCACCAGTTCGCGGAGGCGCGCCGTCATGCGCTTCTTCGCCTGGTCCACCACGTCGCGCGTCGCCAGCAGCGAGGCCGCCACGTCCGCGGGCTTCTCCCCGCGCAGCGCCGTGCGCACGAACATCTGCTTGTGGCGGGCGTTGACCGACGGGTCGGCCAGCAGCTGCTCCAGCGCCGCCGCGTAGACCGCCTCCCGCCATGCCGCCTCCTCCGCGTCCGCCGCGGCGCCGTCCGCCGCGTCGGCGGCCAGGCGGCTCTCCGTGCGCTTGCGGCGGCCTTCGGAGCGGAGGGCGTTGAGCGCCTTGTGGCGGAGCACGCCGGTGAGGTAGTTGTGGAAGGCCCCCTGCCCGGACGGCACCGCCACGTAGCCCGGCAGGGCGTCCATCAGGGCCAGCAGCGTCTCCTGGATCAGGTCGTCCGCCTCCAGCCCCGGGAAGCGCTCCTGCATGTACGCCTCCATCATCGGCCGGTACGCCGCGACGAACTCCGCCCAGCGCGGATGCTCCGCCGCCCCGGCGATCTGCTTGAGCATCGTCGTGGAGGTGGTCGGCACCAGCGACCCCGCCGCGCCCTTCGGCGCGGGGGGCGGGATGGATGGCGGATGGGGTTTCACGTCGGGGTTCCCGCGGTCTCCCGCGAGTAAACCACACCCCGCCCCCTCCCGCAATGCAAACTCCAAGCGGCGGACGGGGGCGGGTGTGGGACGAAATAGGGAATAGAATAGTGGCTTTGGATACAACGATAGGCAAAGAAGGGGATGAACTCCGATTCGTCCGATGCCTGCGCTAACGCTCCGGCGATGCGTTCCAATCGCTTCTTCTTCATGCTCCAGTGTGCGCAAGGACGGATGCCCCGGGGAAGGGGCATCCGTCCTTGCGCACGCGTTGAAGATTGTTCCGATTCCGGCAGATGGAGCGTTGGGACAACTCCGCACACGATTCCGCGAATGCCCGGGAACCAGAATGGGAAAAATGTCCATCGTGCGGGCAGCGACGGAGGCCACGGACACGGGGCATCCGTCGCTACCCGCGTTGTTGGGAGGCCATTGGATGGGCCATTGGGAAACATCGCCGGAGCGTTAGCGAAGGCATCGGTCAAATCGGAGTTTGCTCTTTTCCCCGGCGGGCACAAATGCGCCCAATCTTGAAATGTTGGTTTCAAAGGGGTGGTCCGGTGAAACCCCTGTCTTTTGCATGGTGCGGCTGGCCGGTAGGGGCCGACCTCCGGGCGGCCCGTCATGGGCCATCCTTTCGCACGGCCCGCCCGGAGGTCGGGCCCTACCGGCGGGAGAGCCCGACAAGAAATCGCCAGGCTTCCGCCCGACAACTCCAAAGCCGCCATTCCGTCCTGTACCCAAGGCATTTTTGCAATTACGGGAAACCATTGACATTCCGGCGGTTTTTCACCATCCTCCACCCCATGGACACCATCCGGAAATGCCACGGAGAAACCGCCTCTGTCCCCCGCCCCGCCGCCGCGGATTCCACCCGCGGGACGGCCGCGCCGGGCACGGCCGCGCGCCACGGGGGGCGGCCGTGAAACTGATCCACACGGCGGACTGGCATCTGGGGGCGAAGCTGTGCGACCGGGACCGGCTCCCGGAACAGGCGCGCTTCCTCGAATGGTTCGCGGGGCTGCTGCGGGAGGAGCGTCCGGATTTGCTCGTCGTCGCCGGGGACGTGTTCGACACGCACCAGCCCTCCCCCGCCGCCCAGAAGCTCTATTACGATTTGCTCGCGGCCATCGTGCGGGACCGCCTGTGCCGGTGCGTCGCCATCCTCGGCGGCAACCACGACTCGGCCCAGCTGCTGGCGGTCCCGGAGCGCCTGCTCTCGCCGCTCGGCATACGGATTGTCGCCCGCCGTGCGGAGTCGCCGGCCGACGAAGCCATCGTGGTGCCGTCGGCGGACGGCGGTCCGGGGCTGGCGCTGGCGGCGGTGCCGTTCCTGTCGAAGGCGGACCTGGCGAACTCGGCCCCGCCGGAGGAGGGGGAAGGGGCGGGGCCGGAGCGGCCGGACCGCGCCGTGCGCCTGCGCTCCGGCTTCGCCG
>JAEEGG010020631.1_pt1 | contig 13154 bp, 12 predicted proteins | sample 9134161 | NCBI WGS metagenome assembly JAEEGG01 (sample SAMN16246543, study PRJNA631951) | gut metagenome | biome: gut microbiome; feature: rumen; material: CR-attached | host: Bos | place: Iran: Karaj | collected 2018-10
TTTATTTGTTTTTAGCCTACACATTGTCATAACCGTATAGCTTTCAGGGCTAAAGCCCATACGCTATACTTATTATGACAAATGTGTAGACAATTAATATAATCTAATTCAGACTAAAAAAATTAGTTTTCTTACACCCTCTCGCAATGACGAAATGACACAGACTTGTTTTATCACTTTTCACCTACCACTCACCACTTAGCACGCTAAGCTTCGCTTGGCTCTCTTCTTCCCTTTTTTTCTAATCTCTTTCTAATATTCTGCCGATACCCTAAAAAAAGAAAGGGTATAAAATGGCCGAAAATAGCTTATTTTTATCTGGTATTGAAGAATTAAAAAACAAAATCACAGAACTTGGGATGCCTGCTTTCAGATGCAACCAGATTCGTGATTGGATATTTAAAAAATTTGTCTTTTCTTTTGATGAAATGACAAATTTGTCTGTATCTGACCGTCAGAAACTAAAAGAAGCTTTTCCAAAAATACTTCCTCCTGTAGAAAAGTATGAAATAGATTCTGAAGATAAAACAGGAAAAGCTTTAATAAAACTAGCTGATGGAGAGCTTGTTGAAGCAGTAGCTATTCCTGGCGAAGACAGTATGACTTTTTGTCTTTCAACCCAGGTAGGTTGTGCTGTTAAGTGTGCATTCTGCAGAACAGGAAAACAAGGATTTAAAAGGAATTTATCTGCAGAAGAAATGATTCTTCAAGTAATGATTCTGGTAAAAAAGACTGGTCAAAAACCTACCAATATTGTTTTTATGGGTATGGGAGAACCTTTTGCCAATAGAAAAGCCCTTTTTGAAGCTATTGATATACTAACAGATAAAACAGGACTAGGTTTAGCAACAAGAAGAATTACAATTTCTACTTCAGGAATTATAGAGGGTATAAGAGAATTGTCTGACAGACCTGGAGAAGTTAATCTAGCTGTTTCACTTCATGTTGCTGATAATCATGCTCGTAATATTTTGGTTCCAATGAATAAAAGGTATCCATTAGAAAAACTGAAAGAAGCTATTAATGATTATTGTGTAAAGACAAGCCGCAGAGTAACTCTTGAAGTAACTCTTCTTAAAAATGTCAACGACCAATATAATGATGCAATGAATCTGGTAAACTTCTGTGAAGGCTTACTGGTTCACGTAAATATAGTGAGATTCAATAAATTTAAAGGTTCTGAATACGAACAGTCTCCTGAAAAGAACGAAAAAGAATTCAGGAAAATCCTAAAAAAAGCAGGCATACCAGTAACAGTTCGAAAGTCTCGTGGTCAGGAAATAATGGCAGCTTGCGGTCAACTTGCAGGTAAGGCATATGAGCAAGAAAAAAAGTAGTGATTCATGTTTAGGTGTAATGCTGAAGATGACTATATTATTAGTCATTCGTGCAGCAATATTGGTTGGTGGTGGTATTTTCGCCTACCAGAAATTGAATGAATTTTTCAATAGAAGCGGTGGAAACGTTCTTGTTCCAGACTTCAGGGGTAGACACACTTCTGAAGTTATGAAAATGAAGCCATCGAATATAGAAGTTGTAACCAGAGATCAAAAATATGATGATCGTCAGCCTAAGGGGTATGTTATAGCTCAGTATCCTGACCCAGGAACATTAGTAAAACCCGGAAAACAGGTTTTGATAACAGTATCATTAGGCCTTCAGAAAGTTAATGTTCCTAATCTTATAGGAAAAAGCATGAGAGAAGTAGATGTAGCTCTTATGAACTCTCAGCTTATTTTGGGTAATTCTGCATATGTTTTTTCAGATAAGATTTCTCCTGACAGAATAGTAGGGCAATCTCCTCTTTCTTCTGAAGAATATGGAGTAAATAAGAATGTTGATCTCTTGATTAGCTTAGGTAAAAAGCCTGAAACTCTTCCTTTGCCTAATTTAACAGGTATAAATCTTGATGTTGCAAAAGAAAGAATAAAGTCCTGGGGCTTTAATATTGGCAGAACTTATTCTAAGCCTGATTCCAACAGAGCAAAATATCAGGTAATCTCTACTTCTCCTTCTCCTTATTCCCATTTAAGAAAAGGTGAAGTTATTAATATTCTTGTTTCTTCTGGAAGTGACGCAGGAACTGCTACTGCAGAAGATATTAAGAAGTTTGAATTTAATATTGTTTCCAGTCCAAAAGTTGTTGAAACGCCAAAACCGGCTAATGTAACCGCTACAGTACCGGTAAATAGCGAATCACCTAAAAAAGAACCTGAAAAGCCTGCTACTGTGGTTGAATCAAAACCAAAAGAAACTGCAGAAATTGTTGCAAAACCAGTGACTACGCCAGCAGTATCTCAACCTCAACCACAATCCAATAAACCTACAAAGGATGTTATATATGTTATGCCAGATGGTTTTATGCCTAAGGAAGTTAAATTCATTCACATAAAACCAGATGGAAGAGAACAGATTTACTCAGGCACTCACAAGCCTTTAGATAGTATTAAAGTAAAAGTGCCAATTGTGCCGAATAGTAAAATACAAATATATATAAATGACGTTCCTGTAGAAGAAAGAAAAATTGACTGATAAACAGAGTCTGGAGGTAAATATGATTGGCGAAATAATAAACGATAAATACAAAATTGAATCTGTATTTTCTGAAAGTTATATGTATGAGATCTTCACTGCAATTGAAGCAGCAACAGGTCAAACTGTTGTTTTGAAGCTCATGAAGGAAGAAATGGCCGTTAGTGCTGAAAGAGTAAGAGTTTTCAGCGAAGAAATTAAAAATTTCGCAAGCCTTTCACATCCAAATATAGCAGAAATTCTAGATCTAGATATGTTCGAAGATCGTCCCTATGTAGTTTCGCCACTTATTAGCGGTAAAGAATTGAATTTTGTAATGAAAGAAGAAGTTTTATCGCTGCCAGACTCTGTTAAAATCATACAAGATCTTGCGGCAGTGCTTCAGTGCGCTGCTGACCACAAGATTGAAAATAGAAATATAAATCTATCAAATGTCATAAGAAAGAAAGATGGTCATGTTACTGTTCTTTCATTCACTCTTCCACGACTGAAACTTATTACAGCAAACCCAGTAAAACGTAATGAAAATGCTGGTATTCAAGCTGATTTATATTTTTTGGGAACAGCTTTATATGAATTGCTTGCCGGTAAATCTCCAATTAGAAAAATTGGCGGCCTGCATGAACTTTGGGATATGAATCTTGAGAAGGAACTTCGTATCAGACATCCTGAACTAGAACCTGCTCAGCAAAGAAAAATTGTAGATTTTATAAGAAAAACTCTGACAAGAGAAATGAATCAGCGTTTTAACAGCTATGAAGAATTTTTAAAGGCTATTGCTGATCTTGCAGGTGATTTCAGACAGGCTAATATTAGAAATAAAGTTTCAAGACAAATGTCGATGGCTTCACATATTGTTGATGTTTTGAACAATAAATTCAATAGCACAACAACTATAGTTGGCACTGGTGCAAGTGAATCTGTTAAGACTTCTAAATCATCTGCTTCAGCTGCAGTTTTGAAAGCTGTTGATGCAAAACCATCAAAAGAGCAACAGACTGGTTATGCAGAAGAATGTGTGGATGGAAACTTAGCTTTATCTATTCAGGGTGAAGACCTTTCAGAAGAAGAAAACGGCAACGCGGAATTAGTTTCACCAAAATCAGCTCCATATTTGAAGCTTGTAAAAAATACCAAAACTGTTAAAAAAGTGAAAAAACAGACTAACGAATGGGCAGAAGAAAAGAATATAATGAAAAGTCCTGTCGTTATAATTGGTTTTATTTTGGCAATAATGGTTCTTTTAATACTATTCTGGTAAATGGCAGGTAAAAATATATGAGATCAAAGCCTTTGGTAGCTCCTTCTATACTTTCAGCAGATTTTTCTAAAATGAGTGAAGAACTCAAAACTATTAAAGAATCTAAGGCTGATTGGGTTCATGTTGATGTAATGGATGGTCATTTTGTTCCTAATCTTACTTTTGGTCCTCCGGTTATAAAAATGTTCAGACCTCATAGTGATATGGTCTTTGATGTTCATTTAATGATTGAAGAACCAGAACGTTGGATAGATGCTTATAAAGATGCCGGTGCAGATAGACTGACATTTCATATAGAAGCTTGTAAACATGCTCATAGATATTTAACAGCAGTCAGAGAAAAGGGAATGGCTTCTGGAATAACTTTAAATCCTCAAACTTCTCCCAAAGATGTTGAATATGTTTTGGAACAATGTGACCAGGTTTTGGTTATGTCAGTAAATCCTGGTTTTGGTGGACAAAAATTTATTGAACCTGTTTTAGATAAAATTAAAATTCTTCGCAAAATGATTGATGATAAGGGTTTAAAGACCCAAATTGAAGTCGACGGCGGAGTAAATGTAGAAAATGCACAAAAGATTTATGAGGCTGGTGCCGATATATTAGTTATGGGTTCTGCTTTTTTCAAAGCTAATGATAAGAAAGCATTAGTTGAGAAAATTCATAATCTTTAGATTAAAGACGGAAAAGATATAAGATAAAAGAATCTTTCTTTAATCTTATATCTTAAAAAGGCAAAAGGAAATGTTAAATAGCCCACAAGTTCTAACAGGGCTGCTTGGTCAGTTAAAACAACAAACAGTTCAGACCCCCGCGGATCTGAAACTTTTGTTGCGTTTAGCAAGATTGTATGCCAAAAATAACAATTATAACGAAGCAGAAAAAGTATTCAGAAAGTATTTGAAAAATGTTCCTAATGACGCTGAAATCATGGTTGAATATTCAGTTTGTCTCATTAAGGACTCCAAATACGAAGATGCTGAAATTGAGTTAGAACAGGCTCTTGCAATAAAACCAGGCATGGTTCAGGCATTTCTTACTTCTGCCAGTCTTTATGAAAAATTAGGTAATCGTAACAAGCAGATATCTTTTATGATGCTTGCAGCGAATGCAGCTCCTGATAATTATGATATTAGATTAACTCTTGCAGAACAGCTTAGATTATATGGCGATTTAAATGGAGCTTTGTCTCAATATGATATGATTATTGAGAATAATCCTAATCAGGAAACAGCCTGGTTTTCAAAAGGCTTGATTTATATGAAGCAGGAAAAGCTAAATGAAGCTAATAAATGCTTCTTAAGAATTATAAATAATAATCCCAGTGCTTTTGATGCTCATTTTAATTTGGCCAGTTGTTTTTTTAGACAGCACAAATATGCTGCAGCCATCAATCACTTCAGACTTTCTGCTAGAAGTTCTGAATTGGCTAATCGTTCTTTGTATTTGATGGCACAGTGCTACTCTAAGCGAAATGATTATGACCAGGCTATTGTAGCTATGGAAAAGCTTGTTGCTATAGATGATAAGAATTTATCATACAGAAAAGCTCTTGGAGAATTCTATGAGGGAGCACAAGAATATGATATGGCAGAAGAAGTTTATCATGACCTTACGATAATTGCTCCAACAAGATCAGAGTTTTGGTTGAAACTAGCTTTTTCTCAAATTAAAAATAATAACTTTGAAAAAGCTGAAAAAACTCTGAATAAAGTTTTTAGAGTTCAGCCAGGACATATTGAAGCTCATAGAGTTTTAGCTGAACTATACTCTGCAAAGCATTTATATAAAGAAGCTATTGAAGAATTCCAGAGAATTCTTATGTTGAATGAAAAAAATGGCGATGCCTATTATAGCCTTGCCAAAATTTACCACGAAATTAATAGAGAAGCAGATGAAATGGATGCTTTGAATAAAGCTGTCTGCAATGGAAAAGAAACCGCAGAAATTCTTCTCAGATTAGGCGAATTAGAAAGAAAATATAATGTTCCAACTAGTCTTGAAAGATTTAGAAGAATAAAAGATCTATTGCCTGAAAGCGATTTTGCTAAAGAGGCAGATTATTATTTACGTCATCCAGCGGCTTAATTAATGTATCCTATAAAAGCCAATTTTGTTGGGGTTAAATAAATATTAGTTAATATTCCTGCTAATTGAATAAAATATAGTATCCATTTAGCTTTATTACTCTTTGTTTTGGAAAAATTAAAAGAAGCTAATAATAAAGATATCGCAGCAAGATATGGATACAAATTTGCCGGCAAATATAGAAACGGTATAAAAGCTAAGCAAGACCATCTGGTAAATTCAACCCAGCTATTTCTTATGCTGGCAATTAAGCCAACTAGTATTGCTAGTGCAATAATAAGTAAAAAGTTTATATTGAAAATATTAGTTTCTGATAAAAAATATTTTAACCCTATTGAATAAACTATAGCCCAAAAGAATGGCTGATGTTTTAATACTTCACCTCTGATAAAAATAGTGCTTACTACAAACCATATGGCCATTCCTGATGCGAGACAAATGAAAGGCAAACCTGGTCCTGTTTTAAAGAATGAAAAACAGAGAATTATTGCCATAAAAGATTCTACTAATGGGTATTGAATAGATATGGGTTCTTTACAATACCTACATTTTCCACGGAGAAAGAGCCAGCTAAATATAGGTACTAAATCTTTCGCATGCAACTGATGATTGCATTTTGGGCATGCTGAAGGTGGAAAAATAACAGATCTGCTTATTGCCATACGAAGAACAACTACATTGCTAAAACTGCCTAATAAGCTTCCAAAAACAAAGAAAAAAACTGTTAAAAACCAATGCATTGATTCAGTGTATAGCATTAATATAAGTCTTCCTTAAAACAATTAATAAGAAATATATAATAAGAATTATATTTTGAATTGTAAATATTTTTTAGCAAAAAAAAAGAGCAACCATAAGGTTGCTCTTTTTTTTAAATCTTAATTACTTAGCACCATTTTCAGTATCATAGCTACCTTGTGCAATCAAGCCACCATGATAAGAACACTTGATTTCGCCGTTTTCAGTAAGATCACTACCAGTATAGCTACCACCTTTAGAAGTTTCAGGACAAATCAATGGGCTAGCTGCTTTGATATACTTGCCGCTGATTAAAGTGCTCTGGTCTAATGTAACCATCATTGTGGAAACGTCCATGTTGTACATTTCTACAGCACCCTGGATAACACGCATGTTAGAGTAGCAAGCTTTTTGTCTGGCTGAAGCACGAGCTTTTTTGAAGTTCGGGATTGCCATAGCAGCGAGAATACCGATGATTGCGATAACGATCATGAGTTCAATGAGAGTGAAACCTTTACGATTCTTCATAACAAGACTCCTTTAAAATAATAAATAATAAATAATTTAAAACCTTCGGACACTTTAAATATATATAAATTTAAAATTTATGTCAAGGGGTAAAATAAAAAATTATGTACACAATTTTTTTTAATGGGTCTTTAGCCACTAGCAATGGAAGTTGAGATATGAGATAAAAGATTTAAGATCATAATTTGAGATACAAGATACAAGATAAAAGAGCTTATGTATTCTCTATAAGATATAAGACTATAATTTGGAAAACAAAATTAAAGAATTTATGTGCTATCTCTAACTATTTGAACTTTTTGAACCAAGAACTCTTTTAACACGTTGTTATTGTAGTTGGTATTACCGAAAACAATAGTTCTATTCTAAAAAAACAAAACAGCTATAATTTTTATAGCTGTTTTGAAATGTTATTTAAAAATAACTGATCAAAAATTAGGCTGATTTGAGCATTCTTTCCAATTCTTTTGGATGCATAGTATGAACCATTGCTTCTTCAAGAGTGATATCTCCACGTAGATAGAGGTCTCTTAAAGACATTTCGAATGTCATCATGCCTTCTTCGTGGCTTGTCTGCATGACTGTATAAAGACCGGAAACTTTCTGTTCTCTTATACAGTTAGCAACAGCAGGATTACCAATAAGTATTTCATTACATACAACACGACCTTTGCCGCTTGCTACTGGTAGGAGTTGCTGAGCAACAACTGCTCTAAGAACAAAAGAGAGCTGGGAACGAATCTGGCCTTGCTGATGCGGTGGGAACATGTCTATGATACGGTTTACTGTCTGAGCCGCGTCTGTAGTATGCAGTGTTCCAAATACCAAGTGGCCTGTTTCTGCCATTGTACATGCTGCTGCAACTGTTTCAAGGTCACGCATTTCACCTACGAGAATAACGTCAGGGTCTTCACGAAGAACACGTCTAAGAGCTTCATCGAATGACTTTGTATCAATATGAAGTTCACGCTGGTTTACAATAGAACGTTTATGATAATGCAAATATTCGATCGGGTCTTCTATTGTCATTATATGGCATCTTCTTGTTTCATTGATAATATTAATGAGACAGGCTAAAGATGTAGATTTTCCAGAACCAGTAGGACCTGTGAAAAGAATAAGACCTTTACGCATTCTTGTGAAATCGCGTAATTTTTCTGGTAATCTCAATTCTTCCAAGGTTGGAATCTTTGTTGGAATAATACGGAAAGCAGCACCGATACAGCCTCTTTGTTTGTAAACATTAACACGGAATCGTCCAAAGCCATGAACAGAATATGAAAGGTCTAATTCCATATTTTCTTCAAATTCCTTCTGTTGTTCAGCTGTAAGCATATTATAAATCAAAGATCTTGTATCCATCGGAGTTAATACATCAAGGTCTGTCTGAATAAGTTCACCATCAACACGTATAACAGGTGGAGTACCTACGGTTAAATGCAAGTCTGATGCACCGTTTTCGATAACTAGATTTAACAAATCATTAAGAACAAACATTTATTGCTCTCCTTAAAAGAGGATGTGTCATATAAAACCATTTTATATTAAAAAATTAGGAATTAAAAGCAAATTTTTGCTTATAATTCCTAATTTATAATTTCTATTATTAATAATTAAATAATTAATTACTAATAGTTTTTTAGTGGTCGCCCATAGTAACACGGACAACTTCTTCTAGTGTGGTAATACCGGTTAAGGCTTTACGTAAAGCAGATTCACGCAAAGACAACATGCCTTCTTCAATAGCCTGACGTCTGATATCGTCTGTAGAACCACCGTTCAGAATAATGTCTCTTAAACGTTCGGACATCATCATAACTTCATAAATACCGATACGTCCCTTAGTTCCATTATTGTTACAAGATTCACAGCCTTTACCTTTATAGAACATCATATTTCTTTCATTGATATGAGGTAAATCTAGACGTCTAAGCAGTTCTGGCGTAATACCAAATTGGCTAATCTGTTCAATTCTCGGCTTGATTTCGTATTTGCAGTCTTTACAGATCTTACGAACAAGACGTTGTGCCTGAACAAGAATAACAGATGTTGTTACCATGAAAGGTTCAATACCCATATTAACGATACGGCCGATAGTACCAGGAGCGTCGTTTGTATGCAGTGTTGAAAGAACCATATGGCCTGTCATTGAAGCCTTGATTGCGATTTCTGCTGTTTCAAAGTCACGAATTTCTCCAACCATGATAACGTCAGGGTCTTGTCTCAAGAAAGAACGCAGAGCTGCGGCAAATGTTAAACCGATTTCAGGTTTACACTGAACCTGGTTAACACCATGAAGCATGTATTCAACAGGGTCTTCTGCAGTCATAACGTTTGTATCTATTGAGTTAACTGATGTTAACGCAGAATACAAGGTTGTTGTTTTTCCTGAACCTGTAGGACCTGTAACCAAGATGATTCCGTAAGGAGCAGCCAAACCAGATTTAAATCTTTCAAGAGTCTTAGGTTCAAACCCTAGATCTTCAAGGTTAACTTTCAAAGAAGTCTGGTCCAAGATACGCATAACTATCTTTTCGCCCCAAATAACAGGAAGAATAGAAACACGTAAGTCGATCATACGGTTTAGAACTTTAATCTTAATACGTCCGTCTTGAGGCAAACGCTTTTCTGCGATGTTCAAGGAAGACATAATTTTAATACGTGAAGTAATGGCTGCTGTAGCTTTCTTTGGCGGTGACATGGCAACATGCAAACCACCGTCTTGACGATATCTTATACGCAATTCTTTTTCGAATGGTTCTATGTGAATATCTGAAACACCGTTTTGAACTGCCTGCGATATAACAAGGTTACAGAGACGAATAATAGGAGCGTCGTTTTCACCTAATTCGCCAAGCTGATCAAGATCTCCGCCTTCATCATCTGCGTTACCGATATCCTGCAAGTCATCCATAAGTTTGTCTTGCTGAGCACCGGCACCGTAAGCATCCTGAAGAGCTTTATTTATGTCTGTATTTGTTGCAACAACTGGTTTTACCATCAAACCAGTCATTAACTGAATATCATCAATGGCGATGATGTTCAGTGGGTCAACCATTGCAACAGTAAGCTTGTTACTTACTTTGTTGATAGGAATAAGCATATGGCGTCTGGCAATATGCTCAGGTATCAGTTTAGCGATAACAGGGTCAATCAAATAGTTAGAAAGATCAATAAAAGGTATTCTAAGCTGTTTTGAAAGAATCTGAACAATATCTTGTTCTGTAACAAGGTGCATTTCAACAAGAACTGCACCTAGACGTTTACCGCTTTTCTTTTGTAACGCCAAAGCCTGTTGTAATTGTTCTTCGTTAATCAAACCCTCTGCTATAAGAGAGTCACCAAGACGCATTTTCTTGGAAAGAATTGAAGAAGATGCTTGAGATTTTGGTGCTGGCGCACCAGGTCTAACGGCTGTAGCTGGTGCAGGAACACCAGGTCTAACGGCTGTAGATGGCGCAGGGACACCGGGCTTAACTGCAGTTGTCGCCGGAGGCATTCCCGCAGCCGGTTTAACAGGAGGCCCTGGCGGTAAAGGTTGATTCATATCTGCAATTCCTTCCTTATTTCTTTAAGAAATAATTCTACAATTCATAGCATAGTTAGTCAAATATTCTATTCATTATTACTTCGGCAGGCGGAGCATAATTTGTGAGAATTTTAAAAGCTTCAATTCCTTGTTCATATAGTAATTCACGTCCATCTAACGCTAATTTACAGCTATTTCGAGCAGCTGAAAGAAGTTTAGATTTGTCTGAATAATTTAAATCAACAAATACTTTAGACGAATTCAACGAATTAGAGAATCCAGGAATATCATCTTCTTCCCTCCAACCTAATGGAGTAGTATTTATGATTATATCAGATTCTTCTATACTATTGGTAAAATTTTTAAGATTCCAGGATAATTTTCTTGTTTTTTTTTCTTCAATGTTATTTTTTTCATCTTCGATAGTAAATTTTCTAGCTATTTGTAGTATGTTTTTTATTCCGTATTTTCTAAGTGCCCATATTACCGATTTGGAAGAAGCTCCGTTTCCTATTACTAATGCTTTGGATACTTTAAGTGAGCGCTTGTTTAAAATATTAAAGAAACCTGTTGCATCGGTATTCCAACCTTCACTATTTGATTCAGAAAACTTGATCGTATTAACTATACCGGTATCTTGTGCCGCTTCATGTAAAATATCACAAAAGTTGGCAGCAGATTCTTTATGTGGTCTTGTAATGTTTATTCCTTTTATTCCGGAAACTTTTAAACCACTCAATGCAGTAATTATATCTTGGGGAAGTATTGGCAAGGCTATATAAACTGCATTAATATCAGATTTCGAAAAAGCAGCATTCCAAAAAAGTGGACTAAGAGAATGTTCTACTGGATATCCAATTAAAGCATATATTGAAGTTGCTGCGTTTATCATTATTTTGAATTTTTAATGCTAGTTTCTGAAGGAGACTTGGCAATTTTTTAATTTATAATCTATTATAGACTTTGTAAGTTGAAACCAGTTTAGAACTTAAATAAAAACGCCAAGCTTTAGCTTGGCTAATTTTTATTTGGTTTCATAACTTTTTATTGCGTCTTCTTCGTTATCGAATATTTCAAAAACCTTTGTAAGTCTAGTCATTTCAAAAAGTTCCTGAACAGCGGGGGAAACATTAATAAGTTTTATATTGCCTTGAAATTTTTTTACTTTCTTTAAGGTAGCGGCAATAGCTCCAACTCCTATGGAATTTAAATAGGAAATATCCTGGAAATCCATTATATAGTTTTTTACAGAACTACTGATAATTCCATCCATTTTTATTTTAAAATCATTAACTGTTTCTGCACTAATATCGCCTCTTAGCGATATGACACAAACCCCATTTGCTTTGTTTTTAGCTGTTAAGTTGATATCCATATACGGAACCTCGATTCTGTACACAAAAGAAACATTTTATAAAAAAATACCTCATCTTTTTCTTCTTTGCAAGAAAAAGATGAGGATTCTTGTAATGGGGTTAAACTATTTTTTATCAGAATGTTTTTGAAGCTGATATTCTGTGAGCATCACCTAAGGTTTCATCTGCATAAGAATAATCAAATCTCCATGTGTCAAGTTTGAAGCTGGCACCAAGAGTCAAATCGCTATCATGTGAACCAACTCTCAAAGATACATTGTCGTGAATTTGATATTCTGCTCCACAGAAGAACTTCACGTCCATATCCTTAACTTTATTCAAATCTGCAGCTACTAATAGTTTATCGTTACATTTATGGGCTACGCCAAAAGTTGTGGTTACTGGAATATCGTCTTTTGTTCCTGCGTTGGTATTCCAATCCATGCTTTCCCCTATATCTCTTATAGATAAACCTAGGGTTGTTTTGTCATTCCAATCATACATAAAACCGAAATCAAGTCCCATGGTGTCGGCTTTATTTGTAAATAACTTCTGTTTCAAATACTTCAAATTTACACCGGCATAAAATTTATCTGTTACTGCTTTGCCGTAAGAAATAAATGTGTTGGTTTCAGTGTCCTCAAAGTAGCTGTAAATCTTTACATTACCATTAGGATCTAATTCAGGATTACCGTTAGCATCTTCTCTTGTTTCAGGTATTCCGTCTATACCAAAATTAATATGTGACAACGCAATAGTGCCGTTGCTCTTGCCATCTTTTCCATTCAGAACATGAGCGTAGTTAAAGAAGTTATAATCACGGTCATCAGTAAGATTAGCGTGCATGAAAGAAGCTTCATGCTTTTTTAATTTTGCTAAGCCTGCTGGGTTCCAGAAGGCAGCAGTAGAATCATTGGCTACTGCGGTAAATGCACTACCCATACCAAGTGCTCTAGCGCCAACACCCATTTTGAGGTAAGCGCCAGCTTGTCCTGCGGATTCTGCAGCGTATATAGGAGCGACAGCTCCAATTCCAAGAGCTGCTATTAATAGGGCTTTTACAACCTTTTTCATATTATTCCCCTTACAAGTAAATAGAACTTGAACCTATATTCGGCGGGAG
>JAEEGG010020643.1_pt1 | contig 13151 bp, 14 predicted proteins | sample 9134161 | NCBI WGS metagenome assembly JAEEGG01 (sample SAMN16246543, study PRJNA631951) | gut metagenome | biome: gut microbiome; feature: rumen; material: CR-attached | host: Bos | place: Iran: Karaj | collected 2018-10
GAAGGGATGATGGTGAAAGACGGCGCCTATCTCCTACTGACGGAGAAAGGTAGGAAAGCTGGTGCCAAGACGATGAGGAAGTACCTGAGAGGCAAGGTAAGAGACGAGAGAATTGAGCGTTGGACACGCTACCTGAACTTTGGGAAGGCCGTCTGGTGGCTTATAGGCGGACTGATGGGGTGGTTCCTGCGCGACGGATGGAACCTGATGATGAGTTTACTCGCGGAAAAATAGGCATACTGCCATGATCATGATGACAACAAGGATAGCTACTGTGATACCGTACAGTTGGCCGACACATCGTGCAGCGCGGTCAAGCTGTTCGCCGTGATTCTTCACTTCCCGTTCCAGGAGTGCTATTCTGTCTTCTTTCATGCCTGCAAAGGTACGAAAATAATTTGATATTCGTCTAAATTAGCGCAGAAAATCCCGAAATTCCTTGCGAGTTCCGGGATTTTTGCTTACCTTTGCAACCGGCTAAAAGATGATGGTAATCCATCCGGCAGGGCGCACGTCAGACGCTCAGCTTCATCGGCCGGGCATTTTTTATGCCTTCAGAGTAGATACTCGTATCATATCTCTACGGCTGCCTTCTCGTAAGATTAAACTGCCCTCTGGGTGAGTCATCATCTTTTAGCCAACGGGAAGTGCAGCCGTTCTTCTGTCTCCGCGCCAGTGCGGTACGCTGGCAGGCTAAAAGATGATGCAATATGCAACAGACATTGCGATTGGGGCAAGTGGTACAGCCCTCGGTTCTTTCCAGAGTGGAGAGAACTGTAAAGTACTGGAGAGCAAGGTTTGACCGGAAGGTGCGAGAGAGTGAGTTCTGCCAGGTGCTCGACATCACTCCTGAGCTTTTCACCCTTCGGGGGCTGGCGTTCACGGCCTTCGTGGGCTTGGTGATCATCCTGCTTAGTGGTTTGTTCGAATGGCTGGAAGGAGGTGCGCTATGATGACCCGCGAAGAGTACATCCTGCGCAAGCAGGAGATTGAGGAGAAGATGAAGGAGAGCCGCCGCGCGCAGCACAACGAGACGGCAGCCCTGAATGAGAAGTTCGAGTTGGCTCTGCGCGACGTCGACGAAGAGCGCCGCCGCAAGCGCCAGGCCCTCTTCGACGAGCGCAACAACCTGCGCCTGGAGATAGAAGGCAGGTATAAGGACGTGCGCCGTGCCCTGTGGGCAGAGGACGTGCAGCTGGTGGCGCAGTGGCGCGCAGGACTGCGCGTTGACGAGGTCACCGTCACCCCCCCCCACGACGGGCGGCCTTATGTCAGAATCTTAGACGAGCAGCATGAGTAACTAACCATTGCCGGGCGGCTGCTCTGGTGTGTGGCGGTCGTAAGCCTTGGTTCTGGCAGCCGTCTCGGCATCATAAAAACAGATATCTATGAACAACGATTATGATATGATGATTACCGTTGGCAGTCATGCCGACGACATCCTGCGCCTTCCCTGTGTGGAAGGGTGCCACAAAGAGGAGGACGGCAGCATCACATGGCATGTGAACTGCGTGAACAGCGGCACGGCCCGCAAGGGCGACCTGCTCTGCCGCAAGAAGAACGGACTGTGGAAGGTTGAACACAAGAGGGAAGGAGGTGCGCTATGAACAGCACGATGATGAAACAGGTGGCCGAGGTGCGCCTTGGCGGCTTCAGCGTGACGCTCGACTGGGAGAAGCTGGGGCTGCTGCACGGCCTTGGCAACCAGGACAGTCGCGAGATACGACAGATACATGAGATGACCGACTGGCTGTTGGACCTGTGCTGCGACGGAGCACCTTCGGAGGGCGACTGCCTGAAATACATGAAGTACCTGAAGAACCTGCGCGGCGCCTTCGAGTGCCTGCAGCGACTGGGGGTGAAAGAAGAGGAAGGAGGTGAGAGATGAACAACGAGGACCGCACCGAGCTGTTCGCGCAGCAGCTGCTCGATAGCTACTTCACCTTCCGCGACAACCTGCCGCACGAGGGGTATATCCAGGAGAACAAGACCACGCTCGACATCATCGACGAGCTGCAGCCGATGATGCCGATAGAGATGGAGACGGTGGTGGCATGGATGCTGGAGCACGACTACAGTTGCACCAACGAGCAGGATGGCACAGTGACGTGGGCCATCTGGCGCCAGGTTTGACAGAATACTGAAAAAGTCATTTTTTTGTCCTGCGGGCGGTTCGTCGTGACGACGCGCCGCCCGCGCTGTATTTTTAGTATTGTGGGCGTGGGCGTAACTTTGCGACAACGAATTCAACGCTTTATCGCCATGGCCCACCAGACAGACACTCCCGTACAGATCAACACGCTGCCGCAGATGGTGTTCAGCAGCCAGTTTCCCGATGTGCTCATCCCCCATTCGGGTGCTGGTGGGCTGCTTGTCAGCGTCGACATCGGCGGCGAGACGGTGATCCAGGACACGCTCGTCGCCGTGGGCAGCGGCATCGTGCTGGAGGACATGCGCTCGCTGGTGGAGCCCTACGCCCGCCAGCACCTGACGGTGCTCGTCACCATCACCGCTGGCAGCTACGAGGCCACGGTGCGCGTGCTCTACTCCGCCGCCGACATGGGCGACGACGTGACGGCGCAGGCGTTCTACGAGGGCTATTTCCTGACCACGCTTCAGGGTGCCAAGATGACGGCGCTGGGGCGGCTGGAGTTCCTGAACTACTTCGGCACGGGCACCGCCTCAGTGATGGCCTACTACGACGACGCCACCTCGCACGAGTTCGCAGCCGTGGCCACGGGCGGCAACCTCGACTACACGCAGATTGACGTCTCCCCCTCGCAGTATGTTGCCGAGGGCAAGACGCTCTGCCGCTACCTCGTGGAGTGCGGCACGCGACAGCAGGAGTTCATCGTGCAGCCCGAGCAGCTCGACTGCGCGCCCATCCTGCTGTTCGTGAACTCGTTTGGCGTGGAGGAGCTGCTCTACTGCACGGGCCTTCACCAGGTCACGCCCGAATACAAGCGTAGCCAGGTTCGCATCGGTCGGTTCAAGCGCACTTACAAGCTGGAGGAGGTGCGCCATTTCAAGGCCGACAGTGGCCCGCTGACAAGGGCGATGGCCGACTGGGTGGACGAGCTGCTGCGCTCCGACGAGATACGCGTCTGCAACTACTACAACCAGCAGGTGCGCCCCGGCAAGGAGGTGGTCATCAACGACTCGAAGAGCGACCGCTCCAACGACGACGCCGAGCTGCCGCGCATCACCTTCACCTACGAGTATGCGCAGCGCAACCACAACGTCATGCAGCTCTACCGCGAGGGCAGGATCTTCGACAACACCTTCGACAACACGTTCAATTAGTGGTTTGGGGGGGGGGTCGTTTGGTCGTTTAGGCCATGCGGCTGGTAACATCCCCAAACGACCAAACACCCAAACCACCAAACGCCCAAACCACCAAACACCCAAACCACCAAACGCCCAAACCACCAAACGACCAATGAAGGAAGCGATACATATCAATTATGTGCTGGAGCAGATAGACCTGGCTGCGAAGTACAAGCAGCGGGTGCGGCTGAAGGCGTGGAAGAAAGACGGCAACGAGGTGGACTACAGCGGATGGATTCCCATTGGCGGCCACTGGCGGGGCGGCATCCACCGACTGATGAACCCTGTGAACAAGGAGATACGCGCCGTCATCGACGTGCTCATCTTCGAATATAACGGGCACAGCGTTTATCTGTAGACGAAAGAATATGCAATAACAATGGATTGATGGAAACAACGAATTGGACATGGAAGAGAGCAAACAAGAGATGGTGCCGATAGGGCGCCATAACGGCTGGACACACTACGGCATAGCGCCCGTCGGCGTGGTTGACCTGGCCGAGAGCGGCAGCCCTGCAAGCAAGTACCAGGAGAGCCGCGTCATCGTGCAGGACTTCGACGAGGAGTTGAACACCGTGACCATCACCATTGGCGGGCAGGACTACGAGTATGTGCCTTATGGCGACGACGACCAGCTGCCGTTCAAGGTGATGGAGCGCATCGGCGAGAACATGGTGACGAGCCAATGCCAGCTGTTCAACGTTCAGGCATGCTACGGCCAGGGCGTGCGGTTCATCGACCGCGACACCCGTGAGGACACACATGATGCCGACATCCGGCGCTTCTGCCTCAGGAACTCGCTACATGAGCTGTTCCTGGAGCAGGCCACCGACATGAAGTTCTTCTTCACCACCTTCACGAAGGTCATCCTCTCGCGCGATCACAGCCAGATAGTGCAGCTGCGCCACAAGGAGACGTGCTACTGCCGCTTTGCCCGCAAGGCCGGAACCAAGCGCTTCGATTATGTGCTGTATGGCGATTGGCGCGACGGTGCCCCCGACCCCAAGGACATCGAGGTGCTGCCGCTGCTCGACTTCTACGACCCGCTTGGCGACCTGCTGGTGCGCATGGGCCGTGAGCCGGACCCGCTGACGGGCGAGAACCGCAAGGCCCCAAAGGATGGCAAGGACTGCACATTTGCCATTGTGTGCCGCATGGCCACACCGGGCCGTCAGGTGTATTCGCGTCCCTACTACTTCTCTGCCTTCCGCGACTCATGGTTCGACATCTACGAGCTGATAGGCATTGGCAAGCGCTTCATGATACAGAACACATCGGCCCCCCGGCTGCAGATTGAGGTGCACGACGACTACTGGGACACGGTGTGCGACCATGAGGGCATCGTGGACGAAGATGGACGCAAAGAGCGCATCAAGCAGGAGAAACAGAATATCATCGACTTCGTGTGCGGCCCGAAGAACGCGGGCAAGGCACTCATCAGCGGCTACTATGTCGATCCCTCGGGCAAGGAGCACCCCATGGTGCGCGTCATCAACCTGAACCAGGGAAAGAAGGAGGGCGGCGACTGGGCCGACGACATGCAGGAGGCGGCCAACACGCTGTGCTTCGTCTTCGGCGTGCATCCCAACCTGATAGGAGCCACGCCCGGCAAGAGCCAGATGAACAACTCAGGCAGCGACAAGCGCGAGCTGTTCACCATGAAGCAGGCACTGGAAAAACCCTTCCACGACGTGATGATGAAGCCCTACCACGTGGTGCTGCACTACAACGGCTCGAGCGACAATGTGACCGTCGACGTGCCCATGCTGATGCTCACCACCCTCGACGAGAACAGGGATGCCAAGGAAGTGAGTGCTTCCCAAAACGACCCAACGACCAACTCCCCAAACGACTAAGTGGAAATGGAAATAACGAAGAGTGAATTTGAGAATATCCTTTCAGTAGCCACCTCAGCACATGTAGAGGTATATTAGAAGGTGGAACCCCGTTTTATGTCCGCCTACGACGAGGTGAAGGCTGACTTCATGGGCGATGTGGGCACGACGGCTGCCGAGGACGGCCAGCATGACCAGCTGGAGAGTGCTGTCAAGCAGCTGGTGGCCATCGATGCCTTCCTCTCCGTGTTCCGCCAGCTCGACCTGGTGCTGACGCCTACCGGTTTCGGTGTTGTGAGCACTCAGCAGATGGCTCCCGCCTCGAAGCAGCGCGTTGATGCCCTGGTAGGACAGCTGCGCGACAGTTGTCTGCGGGCGCAGGGACAGCTGCTGACGGAGCTGTGCAAGGTGGAGGGCTGGGGCGCGAGCGACCAGGCAAAGGAGAACATCGACACCCTGTTCTTCGATTTCCGAATGTTGCAAAAGATGCAAGGCCCCGCAGCCTCGCATCTGGATTGGCAGGCCGCCCAGCGCCTTGTCTACGAGGCCGATGAGCATCTGCGCCGGAAAATCAGCAGCCAGTATATGGATGCCCTGCTCGACAGCGTGCGCGGAAATGCCGTTTCGGCCGACGACCGCCCCGTCATCATCCAATGCCGCCACATCATCAACCTGTGGATATGTGGCGACCAGGAAGCCGTGCGCCTGAAGATGCGACGACTGCTAAACACTCTCGATGCCGACCTTGGGAAATACACTATCTACAGAGAATTCGGATACCCCGTCAACCACCATGAGACTTTTCAGAACACTCAGCACGCACCGGCCTACATTTTTGGCTGACGGCTAGATAGACCTCTACGCCCAAACGTCGTGGGGCAAGATGACACAGCTGCAGCTGCGCTATGTGCTCACGCTGCTGTCGCTGTTCGACAATTTTACGGTCGTCAAGACCTACATGCTCATCCGCCTCACTGGCATCCACATCGAGGGGCGCACCCTGCGTGTTCCCCGTGATGTCACGGATGGCTTCCGCTGCTGGTTCCGACCGAAATGGTGGAAGCGGCGCCATTGGTTCACCATAGAGTCATGGCAGGTGCAGAGCTTCATCCACCAATTCGACTACATCGACCCGTTCGACGGCATGGACGTGCGGCTGGAGCGCATCCACGGCTGTCGGGCGGTCGATGACCTGCTCGATCACTACCCCTTCGGCGACTACCTCATGGCAGAGCAGTATTACCAGCTGGCCCTGATGAGCGGAAAGGCGGAGATGACAGAACGGCTGGCCACGTTCCTCTATGTGAAGCGCAACGGGAAGCATCCTGTGCGACTGCCGCTCACGAAGGCCGAGCAGATGGGCACGCTGCGCTGGTTCGCCCATGTGAAGTCGTGGTTTGCCGAGCGGTGGCCATACTTCTTCCGACGCGTCGAGGGCAACATGGCAGAACAGGACATCGACCTGATGGGCGCCATGGATGCGCAGATACGCGCGCTCACCGATGGCGACATCACCAAGGAGGAAGTGATCAAACAGCTGCCGTGCTGGCGTGCGCTGACCGAGCTGAACGAGAAGGCACGCGAGGCAAAGGAGTTTCACGAGAAATACGACAAGAAATGATATTCGACGCACTGCACTACTTTGAGACGCTGGCACAGCAAAACCGCCTGTGCCGGCTGAACGGCTTCAAGCCCGTGTTCTGCTCAGGCCCCGACAGCATCGAGGGCATCATGCAGCAGTTTCAGAAGACGGCCAACTTCGTCTGCATCGACGACACCACCGACCAGAACCTTTACTCGGAAGGTGTCAGCTACTTCAAGCGCCGCGTCTATACCGTCTTCATCCTTGCTTCCTACCGCTGGGATGACATGGAAGACCGCGAAGAGAAGCTGAACCTCTGCCGCGAGATATTTGCCCAGTTCGTGCGCCGCATGATATGGGACAGGCAGCAACGCGAAGGGGAGGATGATGACATGATTTTCCTCAACGTGGAGAGGATCTACTCCAAGGAGTTCGGCCGATATACGATGAGCGGCGTGACAGGTCTCTATTTTATGGTGGAGAACGACGAGCCAGCGCCGATGGATTATGAGGATGCGGAGCAGCTGGAGATGGAGTGGGCACTTCAATAAAAGAGGGAAGCTTTTTTTCTTGCTTTTCACTTTTCACTATTAGCTTTTCACTTGAAAGATGGGAGCACATGCAGAACGCATGAAGGCGATGGAGCGCGGCGGCTATGGCCGTGGCAGACTCCACTACTTCACGAAAGAACAAATTGAACAGTACGAGCGCGGCTGGTCGAAGATGATGGTCGATATCTGGAGAGAGAAAATCATCCAGCTTGGCATCACCGACTCCGGCGCACTGCAAGGCTCGCTCCAAGAACTGGTCACCACGGGTCAAGTGACCACCATCGAGCACAAGTTCCTGCAGTACGGCCTGTTTGTGGCTGCTGGCGTCGGCAAGGGCTTTGCCCATGGAAACCCCGGCGACCTGCTCTTTATGGGTGACAAGTACCGCGAGGGCAAGCATGCCTACGGTTCACGTCAGGTGGGTGCAGGATTGTCGGAAGAGCACATGCGAGGGCCTAAGTTCCAGGAGGTGACGGTGCAGCGTGGCCCGAATGCTGGCAAGCGTGCCGCGCTGACCTCTGGAAACAAGCGTATGCCCCGCGACTGGTTCTTCAAGAAATACTACTACAGCATTCGTCGCCTGAACCTTGCCGAGGCAGAGTTCTACGGCAAAGCCTACCAAGGCTTGATGTCCTCGTTCCTCGACGAGCTCTTTTCCCGCGAAATCCGCAGCAACCGTTTCTGAGTCAAGTAAAAGCCTGTGGGTATTTTTAATCCATTTCACGGGGTTATAACTTTGCTGTACTTTTTTTTAGTTAATAAATAGAGTTAAGATGGCGGCTTCGGTCCGTGACGGATATAAGGAGCCGTTTTTACGTTGAACATTGACAATCGTAAATGGTTAAATCATAAATAGACATGGCATCCAACAGACAGTACTTCGAGGGCATCCGCGACGAGCGTGGGATGGCGCGCAACACCGCCACCCGCATCGGCACGGCCTTCCTGCTGCTGCTCGATGAGCTGGAGGGGTTGGCCGACGAATACCTGAGCCGCACGGGCAACGACACCGCACAGGGCGTCATCACCTTCCTGCGCGGACTGCTGCTCGGCAACGGCACCTACGGCCTCGATGCCGACGGGTTGGCAAGGCTGCGCAGCGCCATCTTCACCGAGAAGGTGGAGACGGCGGCACTCGAGGTGACGGGATGGGCACGCTTCGAGAAACTGGTGTACAACATGATTCAGGTGATGGAGCAGGACGACCAATTCAGCGGCGGCGGCGACATCGAGGAGGTCATCGACAACCACGACGGCACCTACACCCTGCTCATCCACAAGGAGAGCGAAGACCGCCACACCAGCTTCGCCGAACATGACATCCTCTATGGCAAGGTCGACGAGTTGGCGGAGAACGGCCTTTACTACACCTCGTGGATGCGCGTCTGCCAGGATGGCGTGACGCTCAACGACGGCATGCTGCCCGACGCAGTGCGCGTGGAGCTGTGGGGCGACCAGAGCGTGCCAGGGCTGCGCAACTTCCCTCCGAAGGCGATGATGACGGTGGCGCGGCGAGGCAACACGACGGATGCCGAGCGACAGCAGTTCTGGGAGCTGAGCACAACGGACAAATGCCTCACATTCTACTGGCGCGTGGACCAACCCATCCTGCGTGCCGACAACTATGCCCTGTGCCTGGGCATCCTGCCCACCATCCTCGACAATGCCGGACTGCTGCCGTCGACACGCGACAGGAGCATGCCCAGCCTGTATGTGAACACCATCTTCTACGAGAACGCACACCACATCTACTACCCCAGCCGCGTGGTGAAGGAAGACCGCGGGGAGTGGACGGCAACGCCCACCACCACCTACACGGGCATGGGCGGCACCTACGACGGCACCACCTACGTGCAGGGGCAGACCATCAGCGAGCCCTACCACCACGAGAGCTTCAGCCGAAACATCTGGCTGACACACCGCCTGTCGCCCACCAACCAGAGCCTGAGCGACGAGCAGCTGCTGGCGAAGATGCGCAACGAATGGCACGTGGACCTGGAGACGAGCCGCGTGTGGCGCAGTGGCGTGCTGTGGGAGTGTCTGGTGGACGGCACCACGCAAGCACCATCGGAGGGCTGCACCGACTGGAGTCCCATCCAGCGGCCATCCACGGTCTACACTATCATGCCATCGATGAACGCCATACACGTGGTCAGGACGGCAGATGGCGGGTATGCCAATCCCGATGGCGGGAGCTGCGTCTCGCTCACCGTGGGCTACAAGCGCAGCATGGGCGACATCATAGAGTCTGTGGCAGATGCCACCGAGCCGTTCCATGGCCAGCGCATCTACTTCCGACGCCGCTCAAGGAATGCAGGCCTCTGGAGTTTGTGGGCCAGCTATGTGGATGCTGAGCAAAGAAGCAACCTGGTCATCAACCCCAACGTGGCCAACAGCGGGCTCAACGTCAACCTGGTCGACATGGTGGAGTTTGCCATCAGCTCGTCGGACACTGCGACAGTCACCACTCCTGCCGACATCAAAGACCGCATGACCGTGCCCATCATCGCCGATGGGGCGCAAGGTGTCGACGGAGAGAAGGGCGCCGACGGTGAGAAGGGTGAGGATGGCGCGCCCGGTGCCGACGCCGAGTTCTACGAGTTGGAGATTGATGGCGGCGTGTCGCGGGTGGAGTTCACGGCCAACCATGCCGGCGTCGTCACGGCCACCCCTGCGGCCATCATCCTGCGGATGCGCCATGTGGCGGGGAGCACGCAGGAGTACCTGTCGATGCTTCCATCGGGCATGACGCTGGAGCGCCAATTGTCCGACGGCTCGTGGGGGCAGATACCGCTCAGTGCCAGGCAGACGGCGTTCGACCTCGACGATGGGGCTTCCGACACCGTTTATCGCCTGAAAAAGAACGGCACGGTCATCAGCAGCGTGAGCCTGTCGGCGCATTGGACTCACCAGCGGATGCTGCTGCCAGCGGGCGTCTATGCCAACAAGCGCTACGACCGCACCAACACCACCACGCCGCTGGTGCTGGTCGACACCGGGACGCACAAGGGCGAATATTGGTTCCTGGATGCCGACACGAACTGGGACGGCACGCGATACGTCAGCCCCAACGATGCCAACCAAGGCGTGTGGGCGAAAGCCGACGACTTCGACGTGGTGCTGACGAAGATGCTCTTCGCACAGTTCGCCCAGCTCGGCGGGTTCATCGTCTACGACGTGTTCTTCTTCTCGCGCTTCGGCACCTTGGTGGCCAGCGACGGCACGGAGACGGCCATCGACAACGAGACGGCGGCCCTGACAGAGATATCGGGGCAGAAGGGCGGCAGCAGCTTCACGGGTGTGCCCTACGGATGGTTCGACCCCAACGACCCCATGCCGTCGGGGACGCATGCTCCCGCCACCACCTACAGGTTCCGACCCGCCAAGTGCATCAACGCCATGACAGGCGAGGAATGGGCGGCGGGAGGCAACGTGCACTTCCATGCCAACGGCAATGTCAGCGTGAACGGCACCATCAGGACCGACAACCTGTTCCGTTCTGTCGCGCTCTGCTGGGGGCAGGATGCAGCCTTCCCACTGGCAACATGCTTGCTGGAGCCAAGCGGCGCCGCAAAGACCTACCTGTATGTGAAGTCGCTCAACTGCCTGGAAAGCCCTGCTCTGGCTGCCAAGTACCATTTCGCCATCGGCGACTACATCGAGTACACCAGCGAGATGAAGAGCGACCCCGACGACGTGGCCGCTTTCGAGGATGGCATGAACAGCGTCGACTTTGCCGACCGCGACTTCGTGCCCTGCACCTACAGTGCCGACGTGGTGGAGCTGGTGGACAAGCTCGACGTTGACGTGCGCTATCCCCAGCAGGGCAAGGTGTACCTGCCCCTGCCTTCGAAGTTTAACGGAAAGAAGGTGGAGGTGCGCCACGACCGCACCTTCGGCACCGCACAGGCCATCGTGACCACCGTCGACCCCTCGCAGAGCTACTTCATGCTCTACCCCAGCCTGGATGAGCACGGCGACTTGAAGCGTACGGGGAACACCGTGGCCAGTCAGGTGACGATGAATGCCGGGCAGACGGCCTTCTTCTACTCGATGGGCAGCTACTGGCTCTACTTCCCCTCGAACGGCGGCGACCGCGACCCCAACGAGCGGTGCAAGGGCATGTTCCTCACCGCTGCCAAGCTGCGTGCCGCACATCCCAGCCCCCGCGTCGGCGATTGGGCATACGTGGGCACCGGCTTCCCTGCCGCCATCTACGTCTGCGAGACGGCGGGGACGTGGGCAGACAGCGGAAGCACCTACAATGGTGGCAACGTCAACCTGGCGGGCTACGCCACGAAGGACTACGTGCACGACCGCTTCCGCCTGCTCAGCGAGGCCGACTACGAACAGGCAAGGCGACAAGGATTCATCGACGAGAACATCCTCTACATGACCCCAGAGGAGGAGGGATAGGCCATGCTGCACTACAGAAACACCACCATCGCCACCCTGCACTTCCAAGGCAACGTCGCCTCGTTGGGCTACAAAGGCAGCATCCTCGTCTTCGAGGGTGTGCGTAGCTGCTACGGCAGTGGCGCATGGCTCAACGACAAGGGCTGGCTGAACGATGACGGCTGGCGCAACGGGTGATGACACTATGCCATAACCCCCAAACGACCAACCCACCAACTCCCCAAACGACCAAACGACCAACCCCCCAAACGACCAAACGACCAACTCCCCAAACCACCAAACATGGCAAACACCAGCAACAACGACATTCGCAACATCGGCGAGGACTGGTCGCTCGATGAGCGCGTGAACAAGCCCTACAGCGGGCGCAGCGTGCAGGCGTTCATCAAGCGCATGCTGAACTCGAAGGGCGGCGACTTCTATTTCGATGCCGCCACCAACAAGTACCTCATCTTCGCCGACAGCGACAGCCGCGACCTCTACCTGAGCGACCGCGAGGAGTATGCCACGCTGCTGCTCGGGTCGTTCGACGCACCGAGCAACTACACGGTGGAGATACAGATGGCGACACCGCCGAACAACGTCATCCTGAGCGGCACGAAGGGCAACTATATTCGCTATACCTTCGACATCAAGAACAAGAACGGCAGCTCGACCGGCGAGGCCGTCGTGGCCACCTACACCTTCAACAACGCGGGCAACGTGAAGAAGGTGACGCAGGTGTATGCGGCGGGCACAAGCGTGGAGTTCCTCATCGACCAGTACCTCGCCGACGGCACGAACAGCGTGAGCGTGGTCATCACGGGGCGCAACTCGCTGGCCAGCACGATGGCGGCGGTGAGCTACACCGTCGTGGCGCTGGAGCTGACGAGCGAGTTCGACTTCTCGAAGCCCGTGGCGAAGGGCGGCACCCTCGGCGTGGCCTACCACCTGAAGGGAGCCGGGCTGAAATACGTGGAATGGTATGTCGACGGGGTTGTGCAGCAGACGGTGGACACCATTGCCGACCTCGAGGTGACGCGCACGAAGAGCCTGCCCACGGGCAGCCTCGAAGTGGGCGTCCACAACGTGCAGGTGAGGGCCTACGTCACCAGCAACGGACAGAACTACTACAGCCAGACGCTCTACTTCGACTTTGTGGTGGCCCCCGCGGGCGGCACATGGGAGAGCGTGTCGACGTTTGTGCTGCTGGGCTTGACGCTCGCAGCCCCCAGCACCGACGGCGACGTGGAGCTCGACGTGACGCAATATGAGGAGCTTGCCTACAACCTCGCCGTCTTCAACAGCAGCCAGCTGACCACCACCGTGGCCATACGCGAGGACGGCAGCACCATACAGACCGTGCAGCCACAGCTGGAGACCGTCACGCCGATGACCTACATGCCAACGACGGTAGGCACGCACACGCTGACATTCGCCGTCGGCAGCTATCAGAAGGCC
>JAEEGG010020644.1_pt1 | contig 13150 bp, 11 predicted proteins | sample 9134161 | NCBI WGS metagenome assembly JAEEGG01 (sample SAMN16246543, study PRJNA631951) | gut metagenome | biome: gut microbiome; feature: rumen; material: CR-attached | host: Bos | place: Iran: Karaj | collected 2018-10
AGAAGAAATCGGCGTCCGGCCTCGTCGGAACGGTCGCTGCAAAGGTGTCGCGGTTGAAGGTTTTCATATAATGAAGTATAGCACATTTCCGTCACATCGCAAAATGTGCTATACTTTCCATTATGAAAAATCTCGAGAAGTACATCTATAGCATTCCCGACTTTCCAAAGCCGGGCATTCTCTTCCGCGACGTGACCGGGGTCCTCGACTCCGCCGAGGGTTTTCAGGTCGCAATCGACGCGCTGACCGTACATCTTGCCCCGAGGGACTTTGATCTTGTCGCCGGCATCGAGTCGCGCGGATTCATTTTCGGCGCCCCGGTGGCCTACAAGTTCGGCACGGGGTTCGTCCCCGTTCGCAAGCCAGGCAAGCTCCCCCGCGCCAAAATCAGTCAGGAGTACGCCCTTGAGTATGGTACAGCCACTCTTGAGATACACGCAGACGCAATAAAACCTGGTCAGCGGGTGGTCATCGTCGACGATCTTCTTGCGACAGGCGGTACCGCTGAGGCCGCTGCAAAGCTCGTCGAACGGCTTGGCGGCATAGTGGTCAAGATGATCTTCCTCATCGAGCTCTACGACCTCGGCGGGCGGGAACGCCTCTCGAAGTACGAGGTCGAGTCGCTTGTCCGCTTCCCGGGGCACTAGGCGTGTACGCCTCGTGCCCCGGAAAGCGGACTAAGTTCCTGGTTCCTGGTTCCTGGTTCCTAGTTCCTGGTTCCCGGTTCCTAGTTCCTGGTTCCTGGTTCCTAGTTCCTGGTTCCCGGTTCCTAGTTCCTGGTTCCTGGTTCTTGGTTTTTGGTAAAATGATGAAAGGTTGAAAATGGAGTTTGCTGGAAAGCTGCTGAGTGTTGAGGAAATCGTCCCGCTTCGTGCGAAATGGCGCGAGGAGGGGAAGAAGGTCGTGTTCACGAACGGGTGCTTCGACATCCTCCACCTCGGCCACGTGACTTATCTGTCATGGGCGCGTGCCCAAGGCGATTTGCTCATTGTAGGGCTGAACAGCGACGCCTCCGTGCACCGCAACAAGGGTCCGCTCCGGCCAATCGTCTGCGAGCAGGACCGCGCCGCCCTGCTGCTCGCGCTCCGCTGCGTCGACTACGTCTGCATCTTCGACGAGGACACGCCTCTTCGGCTAATCTCCGAAATCATCCCCGACGTCCTCGTCAAGGGGCGCGACTGGGCGGGCAACGTCGTCGGCAGCGACGTCGTCGAGGCCGCCGGCGGATGCGTCCGCCTGGCCGACCTCGTCGCAAACCATTCAACCACCGGCATCATCGAACGCGTCCTGCAAGTCTACGGGGCGCGCAAAGGAAAGTGACATGAGAACAGCGAAACTTGAACGCAACACGCGCGAGACGAAGATATCCGTCTCGATCAATTTGGACGGCACTGGCCGCCATTCCATCTCGACCGGCATTCCCTTCCTGAACCATATGATGGAGATTCTCGCCCGTCACTCGCTGATCGACCTCGAGATTTCCGCCGTCGGCGACCTCGACGTCGACGACCACCACACGGTTGAGGATCTCGGCATCGTCCTTGGAACCTGCATCGACCAGGCGCTCGGCGACCGCAGGGGAATTCGCCGGTACGGCTTCATGCTGCTGCCAATGGACGAGTCGCTCTGCCAGGTCGCCCTCGACCTCGGCGGGCGTCCCTACATGGTCTACAACGTCAACAACGAGCGCAAGGTCATCAAGACCTTCGACGTGCGCCTCGTCGAGGAATTCTTCCGCGCGCTGATGACGCAGGCCCGCATGAACCTGCACATCAACCACCTCTACGGCGACGAGGTGCACCACGCCTACGAATCGGTCTTCAAGGCCTTCGCCCGCGCCCTCCGCATGGCCGTCGAAATCGACCCCCGCGAAGGCGGTGTCCCGTCGAGTAAGGGGGTAATCTAACAGTAGCTAGTTGCTAGTGGCTAGTTGCTAGTTCAACGATACAACGAATAAACGAATAAACGAACAAACGGACAAACGGAGTTGGGCCATGACAATCATTCCCGCAATCGACTTGAAGGGCGGAAAATGCGTCCGCCTGAGGCAGGGCGTGGCGGACGACGCCACAGTCTACGGCGACGATCCCGTCGCGATGGCGCGCCACTGGGAGGCCGAAGGGGGGCGCGCGCTCCATGTCGTCGACCTTGACGGTGCCTTCAACGGCGCGCCGGCACATGCGGAAGTGGTCGCCAAAATCGCCGCCGCGCTTTCCATTCCCGTGGAAATCGGCGGCGGACTTCGCACTGACGACCATGTCCGCGCCATGCTCGACGCAGGCGTCTCGCGTGTCATACTCGGTACCCGCGCTCTCGCCGACGAGGCGGCGCTCAAGCGTCTTGTCGATCTTTACGGCGGCGGGAAGATAGCGGTCGGCATCGACGCCCGCAACGGCCTTGTGCAGGTCAAAGGCTGGGTTGAGACAACAGGGACGCTCGCCACCGACCTCGCGAAGCGAGTCTCCGACCTAGGTGTCGGTACGATCATCTACACCGACACGGCTACGGACGGCATGCTTTCGGGACCGAATCTTGAGGCGATGGACAAGATTTGCGAAGCCGCCTCATGCGGCATCGTCGCCTCCGGCGGCATATCCTCCGTCAAGAATGTCCGTGACCTCGTGGCGCTTGGCCGCCCCAACCTCGTCGGCGCAATCGTCGGCAAGGCCCTCTACGAGGGGCGCGTGACCGTGGCGGAGATGCAGGCGGAAGCCGATAGAGGCTGATAGAAGCGAAAGAACATGTCATCAAAGATATGGTTAATCATACCTGTCGCGGTGCCTGCTGACGTCAATCCGAGAAGTCATCTCGGAACATGACAAAAGTCCGCCACCACAATAGATTAGTGCAGTAGTGTGCAAATTCTTGGCCGAAATATCTTGCATGCTACTGCACTATTTGATAAACTGATTTGCGAGGATAATCCATTATGGCTGATTTCACGGATATTGTCGCAAATCAAAAGGAAGACTTGGAGGAGCTGCTTGCGCAGCGAATCATCGATCGCAGACCTATGTCGCGAATGGAGATGAACGCTCCGTTTGCGCAAGTCGCGATTGGCGTCAGGCGCAGTGGCAAGTCGGTTGTGTGCCGGACGGCGCTTTCACGTCTGGGAGAACCTTTCGGTTATGTGAATTTCGATGACGAAAAGCTCGACGGCATAGAGGCGTCCGATCTAGATGACGTGCTGAAGGCGGTTCTCGTTGTCTACGGCCCGGTGAAACGATTGTTTTTCGATGAGATACAGGATGTTCCTTCCTGGCCGCTCTTTGTAAACCGCCTGTTGCGCAAGGGCTTCCATATCGTCATAAGCGGATCTAACGCCAGGCTTCTTTCGTCCGATCTTGCAACGCACCTCACCGGACGTCATGTCGCCACCGAAATATTCCCCTTTTCTTTTGCGGAATACCGGAAGTATCTTGGCCGTAGTGATCCGCGAACGACAACGGAGCGCGCGGAGGCTCGCCGTGACTATGACCGGTATTTGCGTTTCGGGGGGCTTCCCGAAACCTTCGGTCTCCAGGATCCCCGCGGCTATCTACGTTCCCTCTTCGACTCCATACTGTTCCGCGACATCTTCAGGCGACACAATCTTCGAAACCCAAAGATGTTCTCGGATGTCGCGAAACTGGTCATGGAGAGCTATGGACGCGAAATTTCGCCGACGCGCATTGCCTCGCGCCTTGGCATACGCAGTTCCCACACTGTGGACAACTACATCCGCTACATGGAGGCGGCCTACCTTGTCCAGTCCATATACCGGTTTTCGCAGAAGACTGCGGAACGCCTAAGGATTGGCAAGGTGTATTCAATTGACCTGGGATTCGCGAGTTATTTCACCGGTGTTTCCGAATGGGACGAAAGCCGGGGGCGTCGGTTGGAAAACGCCGTGTTCCTCGTTCTACGCGCCGCACGGGAAGAAGACGATGCTGAAATAGCCTATTATCGCGACCAGTCGCACGAAGTCGATTTTGTTGTCGTTCGGCTCGGAAAGGCCATCCGGCTCATTCAGGTCTCGCATTCCCTCGACAATCCCGCCACTCGAAAGAGGGAGCTTTCGGCCCTCTTCGCCGTTGGTGAAAAACTGAAATGCGACAATTTGCTGCTCATCACCGATCACGAGGACGGTATCGAGACCGACGGACGTCGGACGGTGAAGATCGTCAACGTTGTCGATTGGTTGCTGGAAGAAGGCAGAGCCCGCGAGTAGGGCGGCAAGTCTAGGAAAATCGAGGCTTGGGATTCGTTAGCTCACTAATCCGTGAAATCGTAGCGAAACATTGTATAGCCCGCTTCACGGAAGGCCGTGACTGCTGCGCTGCGGTCGATGGGCTTGGTGTCGCGCGTGAGCCAGCGTCCGTCGCTGGCGTCAACCGTGCAGCGCCAGCCGCGTCTGTCCGCGAGCTCCATGTGTTTGGCATCCTTGGGCTCCCACGGGACAACGGGGCGCGTTTCCGAGATGAAGAGCGGCGGTCGCCAGCGGATTGGGACGATCAGCCACTTTAAGACGTAGGGCGCGGCGGCAAGAATCTGTTCGTCCTCGGTTTCGGCCGGGGCCACTGCCGCGGCGATGCCCATGTCGCGCAATGTCTGCGCTGCTATGGCGTTGAAGGCGTAGAAGGAACCGTCGGCCGTGATTGTGATGCCGTCTCTCGCGATACGGCGCAGCATGTGGAGTCCTGCAAGGTCGGCGCATTCCCAGTCGCGGAAACCGGCGTCAATCAACCTTCGCGCGGCCTCTTCGCAACGCGCAGGTTCTTCGCCGCGCATGATGAGCGGTGTCGCGACGCGAATGGGCTTGCCAGTCTTCCGCCAGTTCTCCAGACGCCGCAGAAGATCGTTCGGCGCGGCGCATGAGGCCGCCGTGAGCGCGACGATGGTTTCGTCGTAGTCGGGGAAGGGGTCGACGGGATGGTCGATGGTGATTTTGATAGAAGTAGCGACGGCGGGGGCGCCGTCGTTCCGCGGGCTGGAAGCCCGCGTCCCCAGGGTTGCGACGGCGCCCGCGCCGTCGTTCCGCGGGCTGGAAGCCTGCGTTCCCAGGGTCAGGGCCGCGCGGCGCGCGGCTCTGGCTGCGTCATACGCGGCGTCGAGTTCGTCGCAGAGGCGGCGGCGCAGGTCGTTCAGCACGGAAGCTGGGGCGTAGAGCGAGTTCGGGTCGTCAACCTTGAGCGAGGCGAGCGACCAGCGTGTGTCGCCAAGGCGGGAGAAGGCCTTTGCGACAGCTTGCTCCGTGAGTTCCGGCTTCTGGGCGGGGGTGAGGGAGCAGGGGACGGAGGCTGAGGCGTGAAGGGCTGGGGAGGTGCTTTCGGCTGAGCAGGATAAGGTGTCTGACACCAATCGGACGTTGCAGGCGACGGGAATGGTGGCGCGAAGTTCGGAGGCGCGGGGCTGGGCGACGGCGAAGCGCCGGTGGACGGCCTGCGAGGAGGCGCAGTACACTTTGGCGTTGACGGGGATGGTTGGCGCGTCTCTTGGAAGGAGAATCTCGACGCGGGAGCGGGAGGGGGCGGCGAAGACGGAGCGCGTTTCACCGGCGATGCGCATTGTTTCAATGGCGAAGCCGTAGGGGCGTCCGTTGCGGAGGCCGCCGCCCTTGTCATCGAATTCGATCTGAAGTCCGTCATGCGCCTCAAGGGGGCGCTGCGGGGCGAAGCAGAGCCAGCGGCGTCCCTCGCGGTCGCGGCGGACGGAATGGACATGGCCGATGTGCGCCCCGCGATGGCCGACGGCCGCCGCGTCGACGATGCCGTCCGGGTCGGCCTTGCCGTCGAAATAGAGGCGGGTTGCGGGCCGCGAGAAGACCGTCTGCATGTCAGAGATCGCCGCGCGCGCGGCGTCGGCATCCTCAAGCAAGCCGTCGAGCTTGCGCCTGTAGAGGTCCGTCACGGCGGCGACGTAGAGCGGCGACTTCATGCGTCCCTCGATTTTGAGGCTGGCGACGCCGGCGTCGCGTAGGTCGCGGACGCTGTCGTAGAGGAAGAGGTCGCGCATGGAGAAGGGGAAGGCCGTTTGACCTCCGCATGGCGGAGGTCGAACGGCCAGTGACGAGTGACGAGTGACGAGTGACGAGTGATTGATGTCGAATGTCGAAGGTTGAGTGCCGTGGGTGGCTAGGGCTGGGGACTGGTATTCGGCGCGGCAGCAGTAGGCGCAACGGCCGCGGTTGCCGCTGCGTCCGGTGCGGAGGGCTGAGAAGAGGCAGAGGCCGCTGTAGCCGTAGCAGAGTGCGCCGTGGATGAAGACTTCGGTCTCAATCGGCGCTTTCGCCGTGATTTCGCGGATTTCAGCGAAGGAGAGTTCGCGGGCGAGGACGACGCGGGAAAAGCCGAGTTCCGCAATGGCCTGGGCACCTTCAGGGTTGTGGACCGCCATTTGTGTGCTGGCGTGGGCCTTGAGGTTGGGGAAGTTTCGGCGAAGGAGGGTGAAAACCGCGAAGTCCTGGAGGATGACGCCGTCGACGCCGGCTTCGGAACAGGCGTCGAGGGCGTCGAGGACGCCTTGCACCTCGTCGTCGCGGACAAGCGTGTTGACGGCCACGTAGACAGCCCTGCGCGGCGAGAGGGAGTGCGCGTAGGCGGTGACGGACAGAAGTTGCTCCGGAGTGAAGTTGACGGCCTCGGCTCGCGCGGAGAGGCTGGAGAGGCCAAGGTAGACGGCATCGGCGCCGTACTGGAACGCCGCCAGCGCCGCCTCAAAGGAGCCGGCCGGGGCCAGGAGTTCGGCCGCAGGGTGTCTGACACCATTGGTGTCAGGCTCCCCGCGGCTGGTGTCAGACACCTTGCGGGCTATGGTGTCAGACACCCCGCGATTGGTGTCAGACTCTATTTGCGCAGCCAAGTTCATCTTTGAAAAACTGAGGCCGCGTCCATTCGGACACGGCCTCGTGAAAATGGTGGAGAAGAAGAGATTCGGACTCTCGACCCCCGCGTTGCGAACGCGATGCTCTACCAACTGAGCTACTTCCCCGAAATGGTGCTAATAATGATACGGGATTTCCCCGCTTTTGGCAACACAAAAATGCGAATCGCGGAATGAAGAATTACGACCCGGCATGCCGGGCCGCAATTCCATTCGGTTCTTCAAAAGGAGAGCTACTCCTTGTCGAAGCCCTTGTCCTGGAGGTACTGGATGACAGCGCCGACGGTGGTGAGCTTCTCGGCGTCTTCGTCGGGTATTTCGGCTCCGAACTCCTCCTCAAAGGCCATGATGAGCTCGACGGTGTCGAGCGAGTCGGCGCCGAGGTCGTTGACGAACGAGGCTTCGGGCGTGACCTGGTCGGCGTTGACGCCAAGACCGTCGATGATGATTTCCTTTACGCGTTCTTCGAGTTTAGTTGCCATGGTGGCTTCTCCTTATGAATGGTTGAGGCCCTAACGGGCCGGATTCGTCACATTACAAGCCCTCCGTTCACGCTCAGCGTCTGCCCCGTGATGTACGAGGCGTCAGGTCCGGCGAGAAACGCGACGGCCTTCGCGATGTCCGTGACCTGTCCGAAGCGTCCTGCGGGAATTTGGGCCAGCATTGCGCTCTTGAGATCGTCGGGTATCGCGTCCGTCATCTGTGACACGATGAATCCCGGGGCGACCGCGTTGACGCGGATGTTCCGGGATGCCAGCTCTTTCGCCATCGACTGTGTCAAGGCGATAAGGCCTGCCTTGGAAGCTGCGTAGTTGCATTGTCCGGGGTTGCCGATGAGGCCCACGACCGACGAGATGTTCACTATCGCGCCGGAGCGCTGCTTCATCATCGGGCGGGCCACGGCCTTCGAGAAGAGGAAGGCCCCCTTGAGGTTGGTGCCGAGGACGGCGTCCCACTCCTCTTCGGACATGCGGATCAAAAGGTTGTCGCGGGTGAGGCCCGCGTTGTTGACCAGAATGTCGATGTGGCCGAAGGCCTTAAGCACTTCGGCCACAAAAGCCGTCACGGACTCGCCGTTCGACACGTCGGCGGAGGCGGCGAAGGCGCGGCGACCCAGCGCGGTGATCTCGGCGGCTGTCGCCTGGACTGGTTCCAGACGGCGGCCGCAGACCGCGACGTCGCATCCGCGGGAAGCCAGCTCAAGGGCAATGGCCTTGCCAATGCCCGAGCCTGCGCCCGTGACGATTGCCGTTTTGTCCGTGAAGTCGGTCATACGTTAGGAGTATTATTATACGAAAAAAGGGGAATTCGTGCAACAGCGGCCTAGAACAAAGCTTCTTCGTCGAGTTCGAGGCTGGGGGTGTCGGTGCCGACGGAGTCGATGTCTCCAGGGTCGGGGGCGGCGGGTTTTGCCTTCTTGTCGGCCTTGGGGGCGGGAGGCTTGACCTCTCTGCCGAGAAGGCGGTCGAGGACGTAGCGCCGCCTCATTTCATCCACGTCGCTTCTGATGGAGTACAGGCGGCAGAGCTGCGTGGAGAAAAATCGGTCTTTGTCCTCCTGCGACCAGTTGAACGCCGGGGCGAAGCCCTTTTCCGCAGTATAGACGAATGCCGCGAGCATTTTCTCGTTGGACGCGACGTAGGGTTCCAGGAAAGCCTTCAGGAAGAGGGTGTCGGAGGCGGGTTCGCGCGGCTGGAAAGTCTCCTCCTTTGGCGCGAGGAACTTGTAGTATGACTCCATGGGCGATGCGCGCCAGTATTCGACGGACTGTTCGGTCGCGCTGGCCGCAGGCGAGCGGAGGCCGAAGCATATCCACTGCTTGTAGGCGCCAGACCTGAAGCCACCGGGAAAAGCCGGCCACTTGATGAAACCATAGCCGGCGTAGGGGCTCTCATCGGCGCCCCAGATGTAGCGGCTGCCATCCGTGGCGCGCCGTATGACCTTCAAGCGCCACCGTGTGCCTCTCGCGGTTTTCGGGAAGAACGGCAGCTCAAGCCCCAGCGAAGACCAGTTGATGTAGATGGACGTGTACCAGCCTTTTCCTTTTGGCGCCTTGTGGATGGCGAAGACGTGCTTCAGCGGCCCTGAGGCCGCGTAGCCGCCGGGCAGGGTCTTTTCCTCGATGTACGGCTTGGTGAGGTCCGGGCGCCTGCGCGCCTCGACCGGGCAGGAGGCGCCGAACAAGTCGGGAACCATCTTGACCTCGTTCGGGTCACCAGGATGAAGGATGATGTGCCGTGGCGGGTGTCGTCCCTCGGCAACGGATTCGTCGGTGCAGAAGTAGATCTCCGTGGTTCCGCCTCGGGCTGCGGCTTCGTCGTCGCAGTCGAACCGGAGGAAAATGGCGAAGCCGCCGGCGTTGCAGATGATTGCCAGCTGGTGGCCGGATTCGGAGGGATTTGAAGCCTCGTTGACGGCGGTGAAGTCGCCATTCAGCGCTGATGCGTGCTCATTGATGATGTTTTCCCAGAATGCGGCCGTCCCGGCTTTCATGAGCGCTATCCAGCTTTCACTCGGCGGCATGTGCTGGGCCTGGATTTCGACGGCCTGCGCGGACGGGCAGAGGAGGAAAAATGCACAAAGTAAAAAGCAGAATGCAGAAAGCAGAATGCAGAATGGAGAATGGAGAAGCGGAGTCTTCATTTAGTGCTCCTTTCCGGCGGCGAGTGGTTCTATTGCGCGCAACCGCTCAATCCATGCAATTGCATCGAGGCGGATGGTGTCGGGGGTTTGGTTTGCGGCCCCTACGTCCGCAATCCATGCGAGCGCGCGGCGCCCTTCGACAACGACCTTGGAGTCCGATGAGGCGAGGAGCCGCCTCGCCTCGCGGTTCACATAGCTCATGTAGCAGATGTCGCACCATGCCTCCTCCACCGCCATTGAGGCGAGGGTACGGATGGCGTCTCCGCCGGCAGTCGGATAGAGAAGCGTCCGCGACCTCATGTCGCCGTGGTTTTCGCGCCAGGGCTTTTCAGTTTCGGCAATGGAGTCTATCAGAATGCCGCCGTATCCGGCGATCCAGGCCTTCACGCCCTTTTTGAGACGCCACGGCGCTGGATTCTCCAGTCCGGGCATGGGCGGCGCAGCCTCAAGCGCTATCGCGCCGATTGAGCGGCGGGCCTGGAGCTGCCGCTGGTTTGCGGGCGATTTGAAGACATGGTACTTCTTCGAGGCCGCCAGCGCCGGGTCCTCTTTTTCGGCTACGACATAGCCGTTGTCGGCGAGCATTTTCGAGTCGAGGCGCTTGAAGGGCGAGGCCATCCCCTCGCCAAGGGCTGGCCAGTCATGTGGCGAGAGAAATACGTATTCCGCGTCCGAGAAGCGCGCGGTGGGATGGGGGAGGTCGTATGCGAGGACGCGCAGGGTGATTGGCGCGCGGCCTGCCAGGGCGGCGTCTGCGGTAAAGGCGATTTGGCCGCGGTAAATGCCCGGGGTGGTTCCGGGGGCTACGGCGATTCGCACTATCAGCTGCTGCGCCTCGCCTGTACGAAGTGCGAACGGACGCAGCGAAGAGACGTCGGCATCCACGGTGGCGGCATCCTCTGCTGAGATGGCCTTGCCGCCTTCGCGCACGAGGTTGGCGCGGGACTTGTCGTCTACGGTGACGAGGGTGTCGTCATGGAGCAGCAGTTCGGGGACGATGATTCGTCCCGCCGGGTCGCGGATTTCGGTGAACCACGCGTTGCCGTCCTGGTACCAGCGCTTCACCAGGAGGATGTCGACCGCTGAGGCGGGAATTGCCTTGCCGTCGCAGGTGAGGCCGTCGCAGGTCGCCGAGAAGGCGGTCACGGGCTTTGCGGACTTAACGGCGAGCGACAGCGTGGCGACGCTGCCTCCGGCGGCCACGGCGTCGAGACCGCCGGCAATTCCCGATGCGCTGTCGGCGTCCGCGAGAACAGGGTCGGCTTTGCAGGGGGCGACGCACCAGGCGTCGAGTCCGGCCATGGCGTTTTCCAGAATGGCTGCCGTGGCGTTCGCTACGAACAAGGACATCAGGACCGCAGTGGCGAGGGTTGTGTTTCGGGAGCTTTTCATTGTTGCTTTCCCCCTATTCGTCAAGCGAGAGGTCGCTGAACTCGCCAGTATCGATGACGGTTGCCGCCTCCGCCTTGGTGGCGTTCTGAGTTGCCTTTGTGAGCGATACGATGATGCGTGAAAGGCGGTTGTAGGTGGACTTGTCCTCCTCTTTGTCGACGAGGGCTATCAAGTCCGAGTAGGCCTGTTGCGCCTTTCTGAAGTCCTTGGCTTTGCGCGCGTTCTCGCCGGTCTTCTCGAGGAGGCGGTGCTTGTTGTAGTAGGTGACCGGCGTGCGACTGTACAGTGACACCGCCTTGTCGTACTGGCGAAGGGAGGCGCAGGCGTCACCCTGGGCCTCGTAGAGCATGGCGGCAAGGCCCTCCTTGTGGAAGGCTGCGCCGGGCTTGATCCATTCCTCGCAGAGGGAGATCAGCTTTTCGGCGCGGCCCCCGCGGATGAATGGTGTTTTCATGATTTCAATCAGGCCGGCCTTGTCCTTTGGCGTGAGGCGCCTTTCGGCGAAGGCGGCGTCGTAAAGCGCCTGCGCGCGGTCCAGCGCCTCCGGCGTGGGACGCCATTCGTATTCCGCGGGGGCGAGCATTGTTCTCATGAGGCCCGCATATGCCTTGGCGCGGACATCAGGGGCGGTCTTCGGTCCATCCACGAGTTCGCGGAAGATTTTCGCGGCCTCGGCGTCGTCGAGAAGGAGGCGGCTGGAGTCGGCCAGGTCGAGCAGAGCCTTTGTCTTGGCGGCCTCGTCGGCGTCGGCGAAGTCCGCGGCGCGGCGGAGAAGGGGGCGGGCGAGATCGTGGAAGCCGGCCTTGCGGAGTCGTGCGGCTTCGGCCACAAGCGCGTCGAACGTGCCGAGCTCGGAATCTGGCTTGCGGAAGACCTCGGCAGTCGATCGCAAGGGCGGCGGCTTTTTGCCGATTGGCTTTGGCGGCGGCGGTATGGCGACTCCGGCGTCAAGCATGCGCGCGATGCGGTCAGCCGCTTCGGCGCGGTAGTCGTCGAGATCGATTGTCTCGGCGTCGACCATGTCGAGCCAGAATACGCATTCGCGCCCGAGCGCGGCGACTTTTGCGTCCGGCGACTTCATGGCCGCGTCGCCAAGCAGTTTCAGGAGCGTGGCGTAGCGGATGTCGTCGTAGCCTTCGCGCATCGACTCCCACGCCACGGTGTCGAGGACGCCGTCCGAAGTCGGGTATACGATGTTGAAGTTCTTGTAGCGGTCTGTGGACACGAATTCGTTCCAGATGTTGTATCCCTCGTACCAGACGTACTCGGCGAGGCCGTCGTAGTTGGCGAGGTACATTCTGAGCCCCTTGTAGCGGCGCCACGCTTCGGGGTTTTCCGGGCCCGTGAACGGGGAGGCGTAGCTCACGGCGCGGGCGCCGGCGGCATGCCAGCGGGCGACGTCGGAGTCGATGATGGAAGACGGGATGTCGTTGATGTCGACTATGAAATTGGCGTATGCGGCCACGCCCGATGTCACGAATACCGGGAACCCGTACTTCTGCACTATTGCGAAGAAGCGGAACTCCTTGCGAACGGTGCCGGGGCCCGCCTCGTCCATGCCGAAGAAAGTCACGTTGCGGTGTCCGAGGACCTCGTCGAAGCGTTTTGCGGCATACTGCATCTTCTTGTCGAAGTTCCGCTCGTACTTCTCGTAGGCTTCAGGGTTCTTCTCAGGTGAGACTTCGTCATCGCTCGCCCACTCGATTGATACTGCGGAACCGCCTCCGAAGGCGACCTCACAAGAGCAACCAGCATGGCGAAGGAGGACGAACTGCCGTTCTGAGATGAGGTTGCCGACTTTGTTGCTTTCGGAGAAGCCGCCTACGAAGGGATGGCGGATGTTGTGCTCGGCCATGTTTTTCATTTCCGCGAAGAAGCGCTTTTCAGCGACTTCGAGCGAGTGGCCCATCGCAACCTGGTGGGAGAGACCGCAGTGGTTCATCATGCCGCCGAGGTATTCAAGCGAGGTGTCGTAGCGCGTGCGGGCGAGTGGCAGCTCGTATGGGCGGATTTCGACTGAGAGGGGAATGAATCCGGCGGGTTTGCCATCTGCTGCAAAGGTTATTTTCGTCGTATAGGTTCCTGGCGCGGCGTCGGAGGGGGCGTGGACGGTTATCCAGAACTGGCGACCCTCCCCGAAACGCATCGAGACGTTCACCGGCATGGGGCCCTTGGTGTCCGCGACTGGCGAGGTGACGTAGTTGAAGGTCGGTTTGCTTCCCGAGCTTCCAGAATCCGAGATGTTCACGTAGCG
>JAEEGG010020648.1_pt1 | contig 13149 bp, 12 predicted proteins | sample 9134161 | NCBI WGS metagenome assembly JAEEGG01 (sample SAMN16246543, study PRJNA631951) | gut metagenome | biome: gut microbiome; feature: rumen; material: CR-attached | host: Bos | place: Iran: Karaj | collected 2018-10
AATAATTTTCCGAAAATCAATCCTCCGTGCCAGAATTTCTCTTCCTGGCCAGCGGATCGAGCATAATCTTGCGCATCCGCATGTGATTCGGCGTGATTTCCACGAGCTCATCCTCCTGGATGTACTCAAGCGCTTCCTCCAGGGAGAACTTGACGGCCGGGGGCAGGACGACCTTCTCGTCGGAGCCGGAGGCCCGCATGTTCGTGAGCTTCTTGGTCTTGCAGATATTGATGTTCAGGTCACGCTCGCGGGTGTGCTCGCCGACGACCATACCGCAGTAGACCTCCTCGCCGGGCTCGATGAAGAACCGGCCGCGGTCCAGCAGCTTGTTCATCGAATAAGCCACGGCTTCGCCCGTCTCCAACGACACCAGTGAACCGTTGATGCGCATCTCGATATCGCCCTTGTAAGGCTGATAGTCTTTGAAGCGGTGCGCGACGACGGCCTCGCCCTGGGTGGCGGTCAGCAGGTTGGAACGCAGGCCCATGAGGCCGCGCGTCGGAATCTCGAACTCCAGGAGCGTCCGGTCGCCGCGCGGTTCCATCCGCACGAGGGCGGCCTTGCGGCGGGTGGACAGTTCGATGGCGGCGCCGACAAACTGCTCGGGAACCTCGATGGAGAGCTCCTCGATCGGCTCGCAGCGCTGTCCGCCGATGGTTTTGTCCAGCACCTTGGGCTGGCCCACCTGCAGTTCGAAGCCCTCCCGGCGCATCGTCTCGATGAGCACCGACAGATGCAGGACACCGCGGCCGTAGACCACGAAGGAATCAGCGTTCAGGCCCGGCTTGACGCGGAGGGCGAGGTTCTTTTCCAGTTCCTTCTCCAGGCGTTCCTTGATGTGGCGGGAAGTCACGAACTTGCCGTCCTTGCCGAAGAACGGGGAGTTGTTAATCATGAAAAGCATCGACATTGTCGGTTCATCGACGGCGATCGGAGGGAGGGCCTCCGGGTTCTCGAAGTCCGCGATGGTGTCGCCGATCTCGAACCCTTCGATGCCCACCAGGGCGCAGATGTCACCGCACTGGACCTCATCGACATTGGCCTTGCCCAGGCCCTCGAAGACCATGACCTGCTTGATCTTGGACTTCTCCACGATGTCGTAGCGCTTGCACAGGGACACCGGCATGCCGGTTTTCAGGCTGCCGCGGGTGACACGGCCGACGGCGATCCGGCCCACGTAAGGGGAGTATTCCAGGGATGACACGAGCATCTGCGGCGTACCCTCGACCACCGCCGGAGCAGGGATTTCCTCAAGGATGGTGTCCAGCAGGGCGGTGATATCGCCGGTCTGCTTCTTCCAATCGTAAGACATCCAGCCCTGTTTTGCGGACCCGTAGATGGTCTTGAAATCCAGCTGGTCCTCAGTGGCGCCGAGGTTGAACATCAGTTCGAAAACCTCCTCCTGCACCTCGTCGGGCCGGCAGTTGGGCTTGTCCACCTTGTTGATGACGACGATGGGTTTCTTGCCCATGTCCAGGGCCTTGTTCAGCACGAACCGCGTCTGCGGCATGCAGCCCTCGAACGCGTCCACCAGCAGGAGGACGCCGTCCGCCATGTTGAGCACGCGCTCCACCTCGCCACCGAAATCACTGTGGCCGGGCGTGTCGATAATATTGATTTTCACGCCTTTATACGTGACGGACACATTCTTCGCGAGAATGGTGATGCCGCGCTCGCGTTCCAGGTCGTTGTTGTCCAGAATGAGGTTCCCCAGGTCCTCGGGCCTGCGCACGAGATTGGCCTGGTAGATCATCCGGTCCACGAGCGTCGTCTTGCCGTGGTCGACGTGGGCGATGATGGCGATGTTTCTGATGTCTTGCATATACTGACTAACCTTCTTCTTAAAAACTTGCAAAGTTAACACTTTTTCTTCCGAAAATCACTATATTTGTCTCATTATTGCTTCCGCCTATGCTACCTTTCCATGAGCGTTTCCGCGCTTTTCTCGGCAGAATGCTGTCGGTTACCCTGGGTATCGTGATCACGTTCTCGGTGCAGGGGATCCTGGACAGACAACGGGATAAACGTGCCGTCCGGTCAGCCCTGGAACTGGTGCGGACGGAACTTGCTGCGAACCTGGAAGACATCGCCATCCTGTCCGACTATTTCCGGCAGGAGCAGGCATCGGCCAAATACCTCTCAAGACCCAAGAAGGAGTTGGCCAAATGCCCGGCGGATTCTGTCAATTACCACGTCGGCATCGTCAATGCCGATGTCTCCGTCGCTTTCAGCCACGATGCCCTGGAACTGCTGAAGATGTCCTCCCTGTTCCCGAAGATCCATGATAATGATCTGTCCATGAAGGTCATCCGCGCCTATGACGCCTGCGAACTGATGGCATCGAACGTCAACCGTCATATCGCTGCCCGGGACTCTTCTCCGAAGGGGGCCGTGGAGTGGCTGCGTACGCTTCATTATGACATCTCAGACTTCATCACGGATCCCACGGATGTCCAGGAAGCTGTTGAAGCCATTGACGCTTTCTTGCAAATTTGACAAACTTAACACACACTGATATGAAGAAAACCGACGCGAAGGCCCCCAGTAAGTCCAAAGTCATCATTATCCCGAACCCCCCGCAGAATTCATCCAAGACAGAGGAAGACGCCCCTTGCGCTGCACCCGTAGAGGCCGCGCCTGTTTGTGAGGCCAAGGCTGCTGTTCCTACGCCGCCTGCACCTCCCGTCCAGCCGCAGACTCCGGTGCAATCCGAAGCGGAGAAGGAAGAAAAAGAATAATTCGCTCGCTATGAATCGTTTCTGGCATTTCATCGGCTGCAGCCTGCTGACAGCCGTGCTTCTTGCATTCGCTTCCGAGGCGAAAGCGCAGGTCTCCCCGCCCGCCGGCGGCTTCAAGAATGCCTATCTTACCTTGAGCAAGTCCGGCAAGGTTGGCTTGACCTATACGCTCTGGGACGAGCAAGTGGGTAAAGGCAACTACACCCTGGCCTTCTTCTGGGCTTCCTGGTCAGACGAAGCCCGCGAGGAACTTCCTTATGTCCAGGCCGTCTCCAAGAAGTACGCAGGCAAGCTGAAAGTGCTCGGCGTCACCTACGGCGACGAAATCCAAGACTCCATGGACGTCATTCCGGAATGGGGGATTACCTTCCCTTCCTTTGTATTCGTGGAGGATGCCGAACCGGATGGACGCTTCGACATTGACACTATTCCGACCGTTATTCTTTTCGGTCCGGACGGGAGTATCGTTGCGCGGGATATGAGAGGGGAGGAGATTGAGAAGGCGGTCGAGGAGGCGGTAGGGAAGCGATAGGCTTACCAATCAACAATCTGATTGATCAGTTTCCGCTGCTCCGTCGTGCTTTTCCGGAGGTAGATACGGGTGGTGGAGATGTTTTTGTGGCCCAGGAGGTCGGCGAGAAGGGCGATGTCCTGATAGCGCTCCAGGAACTTCTTGGCGTATAAATGCCGGAAAGCATGTGGGTGGACCACATGCTCATTCATACCGTATTTTCTGGCGTAGTAGGTCAGTCGGCTGGATAGCCCTCTGGCCGTTATTCTCTTACCGTATTTGTTCAAGAAGACATAGCCGCTATCCCGGTCCAGCCAGTTCAGGAGTTCCTTTTGAAGTGGTGCCGGGATGTACAATCGGCGTACTTTCCCTCCTTTTGAGCAGACGTTGAAATATCCTGCTCGCACGTGTTCGACCCTCAAACAAAGCAGTCCACTGATGCGGGCGCCTGTTCCTGCCATGAAGCGGATTGCAAAATAACATTTCTTGTCCGGCTCTTCTTGAAGGCGATTCTTCAGGTAAGCGTATTCCTCGTCACTGATGATGTTCTCTAAGAAGGACTCTTCTTGGACTTTTACGAACTTGATTTTAAGCTCGTTTTTTCCTATTGTCTCCAGGTATTTGTTCAGCGCCTGCATCCGCAGATTGGCGGTTTTCGGGCTGTAGGAATGAATCAATAACTCCCTGTATTCCAGCAGATTGCATTTGTCGATGCTGGGATACCGGGAGTAATAGTCGCGAACGGCATACAGGTATGCCGCAACCGTGTTTTCGGCATAGTTTCCCTGCCGAAGCACCCGCTCAAAGGCGTTGATTTTCATAGTCTTGCCGTTCACAAACGGCTAAAATAGGTATTATTATTTATTTATTGAGCGGGGAGGGCGGTTTTTATGCTAGGTTCGCTTGAATTAGGATTTTTTAGTTCATTTTGTAAAAGACCGGCCCCTGGGTTTTGGGCCGGTCTGAATCTTTTTTATTTGTTTACCAGGAGTTAACCTTGGATCCTTTATAGGTCTTTGATCCGCCACCTTCACCGAAGATGTTGATTGAAACAGCCTCAGCGTGCTTGACGGCTTTAGTATCTAATTTATTTTTGAATACAAAGGGGTTGCTTTCCTGTTTGGAGGTGTCCGTTGTTTTCGTGTCTAATTCGTAGCCCCATCCCCAGTTGTCTTCCTCCAGTCGATATACATATTCCGGATCGAGGCAGAGCAGGGTCTTAGTGACGGTGGCGCCATCGGTATCGGTCGTATTCGTCAAAATTACTTTTGAGAAGTTTTTCCAACCCTCGGTCAGGTCAGGAACGGGCTTACCAGTATTTTTGTCGTATTCCTTTTTATTTACGGGAGCATAATAAATCTGGATGGTGGCACTTTCACCCCTTCTGAGTCCTTCTTTTTCAATGACGATATTGATCGGAAGGTCGGTCTGAGGATAAGGATAGGAATCGACAATCGCATAGCCTTGGAACGATCCATCGTCGTTATACACGGGGATGTAGACACCGGAATTAGGAGCATTCGTGTTCGTTCCGTCTCCGCCCGTCACACCGTCTTTCGCTTCGATCTCGAACTCGATGACAAGCTCCTTACCTCTACAATCGACACCATCACCACGCCAACCGACCCAGTTGCCATACTTCGTTATCTCACCGGTCTCTTCATCTACAGTATCAAGTTGACTATAATTGAAGCCGATGATCATGAGCTTTCCGTCCTTCAGATAGACACCGACCGTATTATCATTGGTCATGTAAGATGCGCTCGGATTAGGAGCGGCTGACAGATCATAGGTATCTGGCAAGATGACTTTTTTAAGATGTGTCGTGTCCTCAGCAAAACCAGAACCATCTGTCAAGGCATCTCGAGTATAGACGACAACATCTTGGGCTTTGAATGACGAGGGTACCTCGAAACTGTTGGAAACGGCATCCACCACCTGCGTTCCGGAAGGAATGTTTTTTTCGGAACCACCGGAGGCATGCGCAACGGTTTCGAAGATACCTTCCAGGTCTTCCCCAGCTTCGAGCGCATACGTTTCAGACTTTTTATCCCCCGGATTGCTCCATCGCGTCGCATCGGGATAGTTCGAAGAGGTATACTGTAGATAATTGCCCATATTCTCATTCGCGATGTCTCCAAGAATGATGGTAAACACGCTCGCTGTATGAGTGGTCTTTGCCGTAGCAGCAGCCTGGATACACCGGTCAGCCGTTGGTTGTGAATTTGTAGCCTGGTTACCTGTAGTCCAGCCGGGACCACTACCAGGAGCACCATCGGTGAACAGCACAACCGTACGGGTGCTTTGTCCTTTACGTGCAGCAGGAATGCCGTTAAGTACTGTATTGGCTAGGGCCATACCCTCGTCGGCATATGTTCCATAGTGGTCCGAATTGTTAATACCATCTCCGGTCAAGTTAAGAAGACCTGAAATCATTGATGTATTCAGCGAGCCATCGCTATTTGTCACATTTGTCAAAGGAGACATCTGTCTGGTTACATTGGAATTTCCCTGTGGACCACCGAAAGTCACGACACTGATTCGGTTAGTAAGTGGAGTCTCCCGAGGATTATCATCATCATCGAAATTATCATTATGATAAATAACGTTGACGAAATTCTCAACAGCTCCCTGGAGTGCGGTAAGTCTCGTGCGTTCGTATAAGTTTCCGGTGAAGATGGTAGCATTGTCGCCACGATTACCTTGTGGATTAGAATTTTGAGATCCATTTTCCCAGAGATACCACCAAGTATTTCCTACTTGATAGCGAAGACGACGCTGATTATTACCGCCAGCAGTATGAACTTGATAATAATTCCCATCTGTATGACGATAGAAATAATAAGCCTTATCTGCGTTGCCGGAACGCAATGAATTATAGGAATACTCTCCATTTCTGGCAACATAGTTATCACCATACACATCGGTCATTGACTGAGAAAGGTCAAGCACCAAAACAATGTCGGCAGGGCTGGTGACTTTCACCACGGATGTTTTACCCGTAGCAAAGGTTTCGAGGGTCAGGACGTAGCGCCCATTATGCGGTTCCGAGACTTTCTTCTGGGTGGCTATGCCGTTTCCGGTCTTATAATCGTCGTAGAGCGGCGGATCCGCCACCTGGGTCTGCGCATGAGCCAGTACAGGAACCAGCAGGACAAGAGAGGAAATGAAATATCTGAATATATGTTTCATGGCAAAATGTATTCTTTGGTCAGACAATTATTCGTTGTAGGTAATGGTGTACTCTTCCTTTCTTGCGAGATAAGCTGAATTCCTCTCATCATTCGGATCGAGTTTCCCAATTTTCGTCGCATCGTACCAAGCCTGCAGCCACCAAACGTTCTTCTTTTTCCCGTCAGTATCAATATATGTAGGGACGGCGATGGACTGAACGACAATTTCCATGCGCAGATGCACTCCCTCGGCCAGTTCTCGCGTCTCCGCCGAAGTCGCAATCCAGATGTCGGGAATGTCTTCCAACTGATAGTACTCGAACAGATCCTTCGTTGCAGACACCGCACTGTCGACGCCTGCACCAGGGCCGATCGGCATCGTATAATAGAAACCGCCGGAAGCATCCGCCCAATCATAAGGATCTCCATCTCTCGTGCCAAGATTAGCCAGCAAGAAACTATTATCGAATGTGCCATAAGGATCGTCTCCATCGTATCCTTCTCTATACCAAGGATCGACCATCTCATTCGGATCGGCACCTTCGGGAAGATTGGGATCGGTTGGACCGGAATACTTATAACCGATGAGGATGCTGGGTTCTTCAGAATGACTTTGACGCGGCTTCCAACCATACCAGTTACCCATGATCAGCATACGCACATACTCGTCCACATTTCCGGTATTGGCGATATGGAGCTGTTCCTTCCTCATATTATTATCGGCCATAACATCCTTGATATCCACATCCACGTCATAGGGTTTCAAGGTATAGGTGCGTAACTGGCCGGTCTCCCACTTGAGGTTCTTGCCCGCATTGCCCTCGACACTCTGATACTTCTCATTCAGCATCTCGCCCAGATTGATGGTGTGGCAGGCATCGGATACGAAACCTTCCACGGAATCGGGAGTCTTGACAGTAAAGTAGACCTTGAGGATGACGTTGTTGGAGATCTCCTGCGGGATGAACCAGAAGGTCAGGGAACCATCCGGCTCATTCAGGTTGTGGTTCTGGGCGGCAGAGGTCCAAGTAGTTCCGTTGAAACTAGAATCCCAGGTTTTGTCACCTGTTGTGCCGACGGTGCCGTCAGGGTCGTTCTCGCTTACGGTTCCGGTATATGTAGGATTGTCAAACTCCAAATAGAAAGGGGCGTTCGCCGTGCTGGCAGAGGACGTATTGCTCCACTCTATATTGCCGTTTTTGTCGATTGAGCAGTCACCCTTTCCATACAGGCCGATGATCTCGACCCTTGTGATGATTGTCTTTGTCTTGGTATCATTCGGATGTCCGTTAGCGAACTTGATGCCGGTGAGAGCATGCTTCATCTCGACAGGGTAGCCCCCGGGAAGTGCATCGTCATGCATCTTTTTGGTAATGCTCACCTGACCGAAAACCATGTCCTGCTGCTTGGCGCCTTCGAGGGAGGACTCCAGAGTGAACTCAGTGACTTTATTTTCCCGTTTCGTAAACGTCACGCCCTCCGGGGTGGCCGGCAGACGCAGATAGAAATCCACCGTGTCCGTCTCATTCGGCCACGGGCTGCCGTCGTAGTTGTGGTGGTAACGCCAGCCTCCGTTGTGGATGGACTCGTCCATTCCCACAAAGACTTCATCTCCGAAATTGCCGGCGGCATATACGCCCAGAGTCTTGTGCAAGATTCCCAGATTCTCATTATAGACAGGGATACCTCTCGTGGCCGGGGAGGGATTCAGTTCCTGAATGGTCTCCTCCAGGAAGAGGGCCTCGCCCTCGATGGTTCCCAGCGGAATGTTAAGACCCCTGACTACCTGGGGAACACCAGCTTCTGACGAACGGGTGGATGCACTCCCCATGATAAAGGCAAGCTCGTTCTCACCCACGACGATGTCTTTGAAAGACTTCTCCTGCACGCAGGAAGAAAGCAGTGCGGTAGCAAGGACCGCCAGCACGATGTAAATCTTTTTCATAACTTTCGGTCTTTCAGTTGTTAAGAGACGATGTCCTCGAAATACTCGGCCGCAATATCGGTGTTCGTATTACGATCGTTCATGTTTTCCAACGGGTCCACGTCCATCATTAATTTGAACCGGACTGTCGCGCAGAAATTGCTCTCAAGCGCCATGTGCGTCACCTTCGCATACGGTGCCTGGTACTTCCGTGTTTTGTTGTTACGACGAAACATTTCTTATAGTGTTAATTTGTTAATAACCAATATGTTATAATTCAACTTCTCATAATGACCGTTATGAGATGTCAGAATTTCATATTTTTGCCGGTAAATCTATTGGTGGTTCATCCGGCAAATGCATAGATGGGGATAGGAAGATAGCCAGAAAAAGCTGGCAGATGATTATCTTTGAAAGAACCACCAATCAAGGATATCATGCATACCAGCTTTATGTTCCAGGCACTCGGTCTGCGAGACCAGGAGTGCACCAGGACACGATACGAAGATAACATGATTAAGTTTGAAATCAAAACGCGAGAGGACAAACTCCGTTGCGCACACTGCGGAAGCAGCAACGTGGTGCACGACGGTAAGGCGATGCGAGAGTTCCGCTGCGTTCCGATAGGGAGCAAGCCCATCGTGTTGTTGAAGACGGTGTTCCGACTCAAATGCAAGGACTGCGGGAAAGAATTGGATGAGCATATCCACTTTTCCACAGGCAAACGCAGATATACCCATAAGTTCGAACGATATGTCTGTGAACTGTCTTCCGTGATGACCATCAAGGATGTCGCGACCTTACTTCGGGTATCCTGGGATACGGTCAAGGATATCCAGAAACGGTATCTGTATCGTAGATACAACTGCCCGGACCTCAGTGGACTGAAGCATATCGGCATCGATGAATTCGCCGTCCAGAAAGGGCATGTGTACAAGACTATCGTAGTGAATCTTGACAACGGACAAATCATGTTTGTTGGTGACGGAAAAGGAGCGGACTCGCTGAAGAAGTTCTGGAAACGGTTGAACAAGAGCGAGGCAAAGATAGAGGCCGTAGCCACCGATCTGGGCGCGGCATACATCTCTGCCGTCAAGGAGAATCTTCCTGATGCCGTACAGGTGTATGACCACTTCCATGTCATCAAACTCATGAACGACACGTTGGATCAGATCAGGCGAAATGCTTATGCACGTGCAAAGGACGAGGATAAGGACTTTATCAAAGGCACCCGCTGGTTGTTGCTCATGAATGGCGAGCGCCTAAAAGACTCGGAGAAAGCACAGGCCAAGCTCCGCGAAGCCCTGCAGATGAACATGCCTCTGATGAAGGCTTACTACTTGAAGGAGGGGCTTCATGAGATCTGGAATCGAGCCCTCAAACCAGAGGCCGAAGTGCTCATTAACGAGTGGATTGCGCAAGCCAAAGCCACCAAAGTAAGGCTCTTGAGGAAGATGGCAGAAACCGTGGAGAAACACCGAGCCGGTATCCTCGCTTGGTATGACTTCTCGATCACTACTGGAAAGCTCGAAGGCATAAACAACAAAATCAAAGTCCTTAAAAGGAAAGCATACGGTTATCGAGACAACAAGTTCTTCGAACTCAAACTACTCTCTTTACATGACCCCATCTATGCATTTGCCGGATGAACCTTAAAAAAGACATCAACGCTAATTGTATGGAACTGGGAGGTTAAAATTGATATTAACGGTAATTTGAAGGCGGATAAGAATTATGGCGATATAGATGTTCTTGCTTATGATTCAGTCAATAAGGTTCTCTTCGCAATTGAATGCAAGAAAACCGAAAAAGCAAGAAATGTTAGGGAAATGAAAACCGAACTTGATAAGTATTTTGGGAAACCAGAAACAAACAAGAAAGGATATATAGAAAAACATATTGTTCGCCACCAATGGCTAAATGCAAACAAAGCAACGGTTGCAGACTTCATTGGCGAGAAATCGGATTTTCAGATAAAATCTCTAATTATAACATCGGAAGTAATACCTGTTTCATATATCAGTAAAATTGATTCTCCACTTCCCATAATAGCAATGAGTCAGATTGATACTAAAGGAATCCAGCTTCTTTATCAAATCGTTGGCGCGAATAGAGGATAGATATACATGTTTGTCACTTTGTGTGCCTGGTCCGTCAAGAAAGGCATGATGGGTTCTAGGGGTGGTTGTTCAGTAGATTTTTCAATTACTTAAGGATACCTTGTTAGAACAAATGGTAGTTAATCACGATGCCGGAAACGATTCTCCAGTTCCTTTATCCTTCCTATCAGCTGGTTAAAAGAGATAGGATTGGGCTCATAGATCATCGACTCGCACATGGCCAAATAATCGCTTCGCCAGTTGTCGATGCTGTTCTCGGGTGGAATCAGGCAGATTCTGTCGCGGACATCAGGCGTATAATCTACATCATGGAGCGGTGTGAAAACACTCCGATGGTGATGGATGCTGTTCCAAAGATCGTCGTCCTTGATGGCCGATAGGATCTCCGGATGGCGCATCATCTTCTCCAAATCATAAAGATGCCTGGATTTCCTGTCCGCTTTCGTCGGAGCTCCAGTTGAAAAGAGCTCATGAAGCAGGAAAGCCTTCTCCAAGAACGTCTTGCGGGGTTCGGCCATGGGGATTCTCACGTCCGAAATGCTCGTGTCAATCGGTGTCGACTTGGTAACGAAACTGTCGACAGTAACCATCTGGAATGGTTCAATCAGCGACCTGGCTCCGACTTCAAGCATCACCTCCGGACGGAGATACGGAAGCGGTGAGCCAAAAACCGAATGATACTGGACGTGGATCTTCCTCGGCTCAGGATAGGTTTTATCGCCTTCGCCGTCGGTTTCAGCTTCCACCTCGCACAAGGCGCCCAGCCCGTTTTCCTCGAGTGCCCGCATCAAATCCAAAGCCAATTCGTCTCGAACGAACAGGGATGATTTCTTGCGAAGTGTCTTCAGTTGCTTCTTGGTGAGGTCTCCTTCATAGCCGAACATGGACCGGTCTATCGCCAGGTCGATGTCTTCAGAGAAACGATCTATCAAGCCGGCCTTAGCCAGCGTCGTTCCGCCCTTGAACAGGAGTTTGTCGGCATAGGGAAGCGAGAACAAGACTTGAAGGATAACGGTCACCCACAAATCTTTCTCGATGGCCTGTTCCGGCAGCCCGACCTTGGCGGAAGTCTGCCTCAAAAGCAGAATCTGTTGCTCGGCAGATAAAGTGAAGTATCTATTCATAAGCCTGTGCGATGATGTTCATGATCCAATCAGGGATAAGGGCGACATCTGCATACACCTTTTCCTTCTCCTCCCCTTTCAACAGTTCATGGATCCGTTTCTTGTGTTCTTCAGATACACCGTTCTGACCGAGTTCTTTAAGAGCGAACGTGATGTACATGGCCAACTTGCTACGGAAAGCCAGATTCTTCGGTGCTGTATGTTTGAACAGAATTCCCTTACCATTCCCTATCTTAAGTTGCCGGGCGGTCCCATCCGTCAGGTATACTGCATTCATTTGAACTTGGGTTGAAAGTCCCAACACATTCAGCGCATAGATTCCCGTAGGAACAATCCGAGCCCTGTCCCTTTTCGCCACCGCCTGGGCGATATCGTCCAGGGAAGGATACAAAACGCCAAGGCCAAGTTCCATGTCAATCTTGGGGTAGCAATAGATGCCCCTGGCTAGCCGGATGATGCTTCCCGAAGCGGCCATCCGCTCAAAAGCCTTCAGGACTGACTGCCGCTGACCATATTGAGCCATGTCTTGCGCGAAGAAGATTGTACCCCTCCCGCGTTTCTTGACATTGCTTAGTATTTTATCATCAATGCTTTGCATAGATAGTTCGCCTAAAATTTGTCGCAAAAATACGCATTTTTTTAGACATATCACTATCCTTCGGCACTTTTTTATTCAATAAGGTCTGTACTCCCCTTCTATCCCAATGAAGCTGCGGGTCAAAAGAAAATGTGAGCCCAAAGAAGCGGTATAGTATAGTCCAATGTAATAGATATACCATACTGAATGTACAGGTATGAATAATCCCCGATTCGAATAGTAATCAGTTGTAAAAACTGTGTACTGACGGAGTCGGATGAAACCGCTATAATCCTTTTCTTTTGACCATAAAGATGGTATTCACCACTTGTAAATCCGGAGGAAATTCTTACCTTTGAACCTGGGCATGTGAATGTCCGGATAATGGTAGAAATCGACTGCTTCCGCTTCTCAATTATTTGTGCTAGAGCAAGTTCCAAAAGACGTCACGGAAGCATCTGTATATGCGGATATATACAGTTTTTTAGCAGTTATTTTGGGATTTTGTGTACCACATTTCTACCATGTGTTTTGTAACTCATTGATTATCAATGAATTTAACATTCTGCATCGGGAAATAGCTGAAACTCGTTCAAACTCGATCTAACTCGCCGAAACTTAAGATAAAGTGCCGCGGAGAGTAGCGGCATCACAGTCGTGGCGGCTTCATTGCGGAAATTACTGATAGTGATATCGCACATTACTTATTCTGTTATAAATACTTGCCAACTCGCTTGCGGTTTCTTTGCAACCATGTTGATACCAAACATATAATACGGCCATAAGAATAGCTGCGATTGAGTATTTTACGTAATCCATTTCTGTTTCTGAGAGAAATATCTCTGGCGGTGGCAGAATCAATTCAATCCGCGGTCTGACGGAGTTTTCCAGCAGGTCCATTCGTCCGGAGCGGAATATGGCCTTGTGACTTTCAGCATGGTTGATCAAAAAACGAATCGCGTGCAAGGTGTAATCGGCATCC
>JAEEGG010020651.1_pt1 | contig 13148 bp, 9 predicted proteins | sample 9134161 | NCBI WGS metagenome assembly JAEEGG01 (sample SAMN16246543, study PRJNA631951) | gut metagenome | biome: gut microbiome; feature: rumen; material: CR-attached | host: Bos | place: Iran: Karaj | collected 2018-10
GTTAAACTATCTTAATAGTGGTTGAAGCTATTTTTTATATGAAATATAATGACTATCTTTGTGGCGAGATTGGCATGAACACAAATCAACAACCTAAAAACTAATCAGCCTATGAGTAATCCTCTTTTCAACATCCAATATGGATTGTTTGTCATCACGACCAAAGATGGTGACCGTGACAATGGTTGCATCAGCAACACGGTAGCACAAGTGACGGCACAGCCGAACCGCATTTCTGTCGCTCTCAACAAGAGTAATTTCACGACTGAACTCATCCAAAAGTCAGGTCGGTTTACGGCATCCATCCTTAGCGAGGCAGCCGACTTTGAGCTCTTCAAACATTTCGGATTCCAGAGCGGACGCACTGTGAACAAGTTCGCCGACTTTACGGATTGCCGCCGTGTCAGCAATGGCACTCTCGCCATCACACGTGGCACCAATGCATTCATCTCAGCTGATGTGGAACAAGCCATCGACCTCGGCACTCACATGCTTTTTGTAGGACTTGTCACAGAGATGGAAACGCTCTCCGACACACCTTCTGCCACCTACAATTATTATCAAGCCAATATCAAGCCCAAACCTCAACCAGTAGGACAGACGGCAGATGGCAAAACCATCTGGCGTTGCAGCATCTGTGGCTACGAATACGTGGGTGAAGAATTGCCAGAAGACTTCATTTGTCCTATTTGCAAACATCCTGCATCTGACTTCGTGAAGATTGCCGCAGAGAAGGCTGAAGCACCTGTTGCCAACAAATATACCGGCACAAAGACGGAGAAGAATCTGGAAGCTGCTTTTGCCGGTGAGTCAATGGCACGCAATAAATACACCTACTTCGCTTCCGTTGCCAAGAAGAACGGCTACGAGCAGATAGCAGCCCTTTTCCTCAAGACCGCTGAGAATGAGAAAGAACATGCCAAACTGTGGTACAAGCATCTGGGTGGAGTTGGCACTACTGCCGAAAATCTGCTCCATGCTGCAGAAGGTGAGAACTACGAATGGACAGACATGTACGACACCTTTGCCCGTGAAGCGGATGAAGAAGGCTTCCATGAGTTGGCAGAACAGTTCCGAGGTGTGGCTGCCATCGAGAAGCATCACGAGGAACGCTATCGTGCCCTGTTACACAATGTCGAGGCAGCCGAAGTGTTCAAGAAGAGCGGCGTAAGTGTGTGGGAATGCCGCAACTGCGGTCACATCGTTGTCGGCACCTCTGCTCCCGATGTTTGCCCCGTTTGTTTCCATCCTCAGGCATACTTCGAAATCAATGCCGAGAATTATTAGTTGTAAGTTTCATTCATCAACACAAGAAAATATGGGAAAATTTGCTTTGATGACTCTGCCGTATGAAATGGATGCGTTGGAGCCCGTGATTAGCAAGCAGACGCTGGAGTTTCATCATGGAAAGCATCTGGCGGCTTACGTGAACAACCTCAATGGTCTGTTGGATGGAAGTGGGTTTGAAAATGCCACCCTCGAGGAGATTGTTTGCAAGGCTACAGGAGGTATTCTGAACAATGCCGGACAGATTCTCAACCACGAACTGTACTTCGGACAATTCTGTGGAAAGCCTGCAAAGGCAGCACCAACAGGACCTTTGGCAAATGCCATTGCCAATGCTTTTGGCTCGTTCGAGGCATTCAAGGATGAGTTTCAGAAGAAAGGTGCCACACTCTTCGGAAGCGGCTGGGTATGGCTCTCAGCAGATAGAGCAGGTCAACTCTTCATCACGCAGGAGGCAAATGCTGCCAATCCTGTACAAAAGGGCTTGACTCCTCTACTCACTTTCGATGTGTGGGAACACGCCTACTATCTCGACTATCAGAATCGCCGTCCCGACCACCTCGCTGCTCTTTGGAGCATCGTCAATTGGGAAGAGGTGGAACTGAGATACGGAAAAGCCCGGATGTAATCTCCACTTACAAAATAATGTGCCCAACACTTTTACAGGTGTTGGGCACATCTTTATCAGTTCTTGTAGTTATCGAAGTTATTGAAGTGAGCGCTTCGCTCGGAGTTACTTTTTCAGCTGTTTCACCGGGAAGGTAAAGTAAGTGTCAGGATAAGGTTCATCTTTCAGTGTGAAGTGCCACCATTCCGTGTCGATGGGTTTGAAGCCATGACGCATCATCGCCGTACGAAGTTCCATGCGGTTCATGAACTGCTCGGGGGTGAGAGTGCGGTCAGCAGGACTTTTCTGGTTGTCAGCGGTGAAGTCGAGGATATCCGGATTTCCGCAGAAGTCGGGATGGCTCTCAGGACCGAACCAGTCGAACGTGCCACCCATGTCAAGTTCCTTCTCCGTCTTCATGTCGAAGAGGGTCAAATCAACGGTCGAACCACGAGTGTGACCGCTCCGCTCTGCAATATAGCCCTGTGGGAAAAGCACATGCTTGTCGAGGTCAGGATAGAAGTAAGGCTTCATCAGCGTGTCGTTCACATCAGCACCCCATCGCATGAAATGGTCAACGGCACATTGTGGACGGTAAGCATCGTAGATTTTCAGTCGGTAACCCAATTCCTTGAGGTCATCACTCACCGCACGAAGACTATCTGCCGCACGTCGGGTGAGCAATGCAGTGGGTTCTTCGTAGCCATCAATACGAGTGCCAACAAAATTGTAAGTGCTGTAATAGCGAATCTCAAGAATAGCATCAGGCACTGCATCCGTCAGATTGACAAAACCTTCCGAGGAATTGGGCGACACATTCATCACAGGTGCAGACGCCTTGTCCTTCATCTTGTCATATTCCTTCTTGGCCGCAAGCATCAGTTTCTGAAACTCTGCATCGTTGTGCAAACGTGCATACGTGTAAGCAGCAGCCAAACGTCCTGCCTGCACATCGCTGGCATGACGGAAACCCAAGATGGCACGGCTTCGTCCATATTCAAAACCACGTTCCAAGATGGCATTCTGGCAATTCGGCATCACCTCCACCAAAGTGAGAGCAACACCCCACCCTAAGATGGAATGAGCAGACGGATAACTGGATGATGTGGAATAATGTTCATTCTGTTCGGGTATGGCAGAACTGTCAGCAAATCTGACAAAAGGACGTGTTCGGAAACCAGTCGATTTCACTTGCGTGGCTGTATTACACAATTCATCAAAGGTTTTCTTCACCAATGCAGCAATGGCAGGAGTTTCCTTCTCACTCAATGTCATACCCACACATGGCGTATAGCAGTCGAGAAAATCATTCACCTCGCATGCAGCATCTGTCAACGCCTGCTTTCCACGACTCGTTTCCCGTTCCTGCTTGGCTTGCCAATAATAAATCACATCGCCAAAGTAGCGGTAAGAAGCCGTATCAATGGGTGCATCCAACACCTTCTCGCCTTTGGGATAGCCCACTTCCATCTTCTTAGACTTGATGCCCTTGATGCGTCGGTATTCCTCACGTGCCTCCTCCAAATCTTCTTGATATTCTGGTGATGTGTGCATCCGTGCAAAAGCGGCTGATGCAGCCAAACGTCCAGCATCCACATCGCTCTGCCAATGGGCACCTACGATGATTCGACTCTGTCCATATTCATAACCTCTGCGCAGAATGGTGTCCTGATATTCGGGAGCCACCTCCGCCATGGCTAATGCAGAGCCCCATCCAAACGCCGTATGACCAGATGGGTAGGAACCATTGCGGCGTAAATCTCTCTCGTCGTCAAACTGGCTGGACACATGCTCGTTCATGCGGGCAAAAGGACGTACACGCATATAACGTCTCTTCGCCATGCTGGTGGCTTGATTGCTCGTCTCGCCCGTACGTTTGATAAACCGGTAGATGGCAGGAGTTGCCGTCTTACTGATGGTCATGCCCATCGCCTCGCTGAACACCGTCGCCAAACGGTCAGCACCATACAGCGACTCCCAACTTGCCTGCTGTCCACGAGGTGTGTTGCGGATAGACTTGCCCCACAGAAACTGCTGGAAATCATCCACAAACAGCAAACTTGCCGTATCGGGCGGTGCTGGCAGATAGACGCATGGATTAGGCAATCCAAATATGTTGAAATAAGCAGAATCCTTCTTCTTATTTTCTGTCTGAGCATTCACGCTCACGATACCGCACAAAAACAGGATGGCGGCTATTATCCCCAATGTTTTCAGTCTCATTGTTCTTTTGAATATTTCATAATTGGATGCAAAAATAATAAAAAGTTGGGAGATGTCCTAACTTTTCTCTATCTTTGCACACATCAATCTGAAAAGAATGTTTCAAACCATCATGAACAGAATCATTACAATAAGCATCGCATTAGCGATGACTGTTGGCATCCTTCACGCCAACAACCTTCCCAAACCCGACAAGAAACAACGGAAAGCAGACATTCAACGGCTCATAGACATGAGAGACCATCCCGTGCATAATCCGATGATAGCGCTCTTGCAAGATGGCGACCAATGTTTCGACTACTGCATGGATGCCTACTACCGTTCGGAGGAACAGTATGCCAAAGACACCTCAGCTGTTCGAGAAACTTACCGCCAGAATGACTGGATAATGAGCATGTGTCATACACTCACTGAAAAAGAAGTGACGAAATACCATCTGGAATGGTTTCCCATGCTGATGGACAAGGCAGAAAGAGAGATGAGCATCACCAACAACCGTTTCAAGGAAGTCACCCAATTCTGCGACAAGATATATGCTATGCGCCGACAGGCAGCCGCACAGACAATGCCCACAGGAAAAATCAAGCATCTCATCTATGAAGAGTATGGTTCTTCACGCCCCAACCCTGTGTATTATGAGATAAAGATAGATCCATCCACGGGCAAGGTCATGTTGTATGGTCCCGAAAACCGTCACCTTGACGAAGCAGAGAAGCGTCCACAAACCACACTCTCGGAAGACGTGCTCAACACCATCAGACAAATGGTGGAGGAGCACAAAATCTACCAGGAACCTTCCAGTTTCTACCGTCCCATACTTACGGGTGTTCCACCTGTCACAGGCGGTCCTCCATCATGGCATTTCACGTGTGAGCTGGAAGACGGCAAAGTGAGCACCAGCGGTGAACAAATGAGTCCTCCTCGTGGTTGCACGACCATTGCAAACTATCTAAGCACATTCCTGAAGAATCATGAGTGACATCCGTTTGATTAGTTGAGAGTTGAGAGTTGAGAGTTGGTAGGCAACTTTTCATTCTCTCATTCTTTCATTCTCTCATTTTATAGAGTGCCAGCTTAACTACTCAACTATTTCAGAAACTTGAAATCTATAAAATACAGACATCTTTACAAAGCATAAGTATGAAAGCTTTTAGTCATTTTATCGGAATCATGGTGATGACTTGCATCCCATTAGCAGCAAACGCACAGTTTATGTTCGGAGGCGGAAATCGTGTAAACATGGACAGTCTCCGCAGAATCACAGCAACCGATTATGCTGACATGCTGACCAAAGTAGGAGTTGGACAACCCCGTGAGGGTCGGCAACCTAACAGTCAGGATGAGAGTAAACATCCCAATTATGATGAGTTGACGGCCAACCCCTACCCTTTCTATCCAGACGCATTGGTAACAGAAAGCGGCAAGAGAGTGACCAACGCAAAGATGTGGTATAAGGTGCGACGTCCTGAATTGGTGAAATTGTTTGAGGACAATGTCTATGGACGTATTCCTGACAATGTACCCAATGTGAAATGGGAAGTCACGAATGAGGAGAAGAAGGATTTCGCAGGAACACCCGTAGTCGTCCGCTATCTCAAAGGCGTGGTGGACAACTCCAACTATCCATCCATCAAGGTGGAGATTCAAGCCAATGTGGTATATCCTGACAATGGAAAGCGAAGCATTCCCGTCATCATAGAGTTCGGTTTCGGAGGTGGCGACCCCACCCGCACCCGTGCCGGTTCAGTGTCATGGCAACAGATGGTGATAGAACGTGGTTGGGCTGCTGCCACCATCAATCCTTCATCCATACAGGCAGATGCAGGTCATGGTCTTACCAATGGCATTATTGGTCTGTGCAACAAGGGGCAATTCCGCAAGCCTACCGATTGGGGAGCACTCCGTGCATGGGGATGGGGATTGTCGCGCTTCCTTGATTACTTGGAGACCGACGCAACTTTCGATGCGACAAAGTGCGCCATCGAAGGTGTGTCACGATACGGCAAAGCATCTCTCGTCGCCATGGCTTTCGAAGAACGCATTGCAGCCGGATTCATTGCTTCGTCTGGCAAGGCTGGTGCAGCAGGTTGGCGTCGTGATTGTGGTGAGAGCATCGGGAACATCGTTTCCAGTGAGGAATACCACTGGGTATGCGGTAACTTGATCAAGTACGGTACTGACCCGTTGACGGAGAACGACATACCTGTTGATCAGCATGAACTCATTGCACTCTGCGCACCACGAGCCTGCTTCATCTCCACAGGCAGTTGGAATGGCGACAAATGGCAAGATGTGGTTGGTTCGTTCATCTCTGCTTCAAAGGCATCACCCGTATATGAACTGCTTGGATACAAAGGTGTAGGAACAGACCTCTTCCCCGGAATGGACAATGGTTTGATGGATGGGCGTCTCACCTACCGTCAACACCATGGTGGTCATGAAGCTGGTCCTAACTGGCCCTTCTTCTTAGACTTTTTTGAGCGTGAAGTGGTCAGAAAGTAAACAAGATAATATTGAAACAAAAAAGAAGTCGTAAACCCATCGGTTTACGACTTCTTTACTTTTGATGTAATTGTATAGTGATCTATAAATGTACAAGACTTGGATGATTACTTGTTCACCTGGAACTTAGTGATGCCGTCCTTGATGTAGCCGACAATCTGGTTAGCTGCAGCAAGACCTGCGTTGGTATTTGCCTCAGCAGTTTGGGCACCCATCTTCTTAGGTGTAGAGAAGTAACGGCCTTCGAACTTAGCGAACTCAGCATCTGCATCTGGCTTGATGTCGGTGATGTACTTGAGATCGGTGCGCTCAGCGAGGAGTTCGATGAGTTCTGGCTCATTGATGACCTCCTTACGGGCAGTGTTGATAAGGATACCACCCTTCTTCATGCTGCCAACGAGTGCCTTGTTGATGCTCTGCTTGGTCTCTGCAGTGGCAGGGATGTGGAGAGAAACGATATCACAAGTCTCGAAGAGTTCAGCCTGAGAAGCAGCTGCGTGAACACCTGCAGCCTCGATAGCCTCTGCTGGGCAGTAAGCATCATAAGCAGACACTTCCATGCCGAAGCCCTTGGCGATGCGAGCCACGTTGCGACCCACATTACCGAATGCGAGGATACCCAGTTTCTTGCCGAGAAGCTCAGAACCAGCCTTGCCGTTGTAGAAGTTACGAACAGTGAACACAAGCAAACCGAGCACCAACTCAGCCACTGCATTTGCGTTCTGACCAGGAGTGTTCATCACCACCACCTTGTGAGCAGTGGCAGCTTCGAGGTCAACATTGTCATAACCAGCACCAGCGCGAACCACAATCTTCAAGTTCTTGGCAGCATCGAGCACCTCTGCATCGATTTTGTCAGAACGGATGATGATGGCATCCACGTCAGCCACAGCACTCAACAGCTGTGCCTTCTCTGTATATTTCTCTAAAAGAGCAAGTTCAAAACCTGCACCTTCAATAATCTCTTTGATACCATTGACAGCCTGTGCCGCGAATGGTTTTTCTGTAGCAATCAGTACCTTTGCCATTTGATGAAATATTTAATAATTGCGACAAGTCGCCGAAGAAAAAATAGGTAAAAACAAGTAAAAATAAAGAAAAATATTTTTATCTATTTTTATACATTTTTATTTATTTTTTCTTCGGCGGCTTGCCGCAATAAATTGTTTATTTTCTTTCAATTAATGTTGAGCTTCAAATTCCTTCATGCACTTCACGAGAGCCTGAACGCCTTCGATAGACATGGCGTTGTAGCAAGAAGCGCGGAAACCACCAACGTCGCGGTGACCCTTCACGCCGACCATGCCCTGAGAGGTAGCGAACTTGAGGAACTCGTCCTGCAAATCCTGATACTCTGGCTTCAACACGAAAGTGATGTTCATGAGAGAGCGGCTGTCTTCCTCAGCAGTACCCACGAAGAGTTTGTTGCGGTCGATTTCTGCATATACAATTTCAGCACGCTGCTTTGCCAACTTCTCCATAGCCTCCACACCACCGTGAGCCTTCATGTAGCGGAGGTTCATCAATGCTGAGTAGATAGGCACCACAGGAGGAGTGTTGAACATAGAACCCTTCTTCACGTGAGTGCGGTAGTCCAGCATGGTTGGGATGTGACGAGACACCTTACCGAGAGCATCCTCCTTCACGATAACGAAAGTGAGACCTGCCATAGCGAGGTTCTTCTGTGCACCACCATAAATCATGGCATACTTGCTCACATCAACAGGACGGCTGAAGATGTCTGAAGACATGTCGGCAATCAGAGGGATTGGAGAATCGATGTCTTTGCGAAGCTCTGTGCCATAGATCGTGTTGTTAGAGGTGATGTGCAGGTAGTCAGCATCTGTTGGAATCTCGAAATTGCGTGGAATGTAAGTGAAGTTCTTGTCAGCAGAAGAAGCCACTTCCACCACTTCACCGAATGCCTTTGCTTCCTTCTCTGCCTTTGTAGCCCAAACACCAGTGTTCAGGTATGCAGCCTTCTTCTCGAGGAAGTTGTAAGGAACCATACAGAACTCAAGGCTTGCACCACCACCAAGGAAGAGCACGGAGTAACCCTCTGGAATGTTGAGAAGTTCCTTGAAGAGAGCTACTGCCTCATCAACTACTGGCTGAAAATCCTTTGCGCGGTGGCTAATCTCCATAAGAGAGAGTCCTGAACCATTGAAATCAAGACAAGCCTGTGCAGTCTGTTCAATCACCTCGCGAGGAAGGATGGAAGGTCCTGCATTGAAATTGTACTTTTTCATTGTTTGTTGTGATTATTAGATATAATGATGTTTCCTTCTTTTTACCAAAATCTTTGCAAAGATACTAATAAATCATCAAACGAATGGCAACTTGTTTTCATTTTATTTCAAAAAAAACGAAAATGGGTGTAAGCCAATATAAATTGGTACACCCATGTTGCAATTTGGAGGAATGTCACAGCCATTTTTTCCTTCTGAACCACAACAACGACACCGCTGTGCTGACCACACAGGCAATGATGGCAATTGGGAAGCCCATCTTCCAATTTTCCATCCCATTGATGAGGTTCATGCCGAACATTGACGTGATGAATGTCGGGAAAAGGATGATCATGTTCAGCGACGTCAGCAATCGCATAACCGTATTCATATTATTATTAATAATGTTCGCGTAGGTGTCCATCGTCGAATCCAAGATGTTGATGTAGATGGCGGTCGTCTCACGCGCCTGATTCATCTCGATGTTCACATCCTCGATGAGTTCAGCATCCAGTTCATCGACAGGCAGGCGAAACTTCAGTTTGCTCAACAGCGATTCGTTACCACGGATGGAGGTGCCGAAATATGTGAGCGAATCTTGCAGACGGGAAAGATTGACCAAATCCTTGTTGTCGATATGCTTGTCGAGGTCACGCTTCGCTTTCTCAATGATGCCATTGACTTGCTTCAGATATTTCAGATACCACACCGAAGTGCTCAAGAAGAGGCGGAACACAAGGTCTGCTGCATCGGTGAACCCTTCAGCACGGCGCATCTGGTGGTTCACAAAGTCAAGCATCATCCGTGTTTCCTGATTGCAGATGGTGATGATTTTATCTCCCTTGATCACGATACCCAACGGGATGGTTGTGTAAGGGCTCCTTGAAGAGACACTTTTCAAATGAGGAACACGCAAGATAATCATCAGCCAACCCTCATCCATGTCATAACGTGCACGCTCATCAGCATCCGAAACGTCATCCATGAAGTAGTCGGGCATACCGAGCTCCTGCTCCAAGAACTCTCTATCGTCATCCACTGGGCAGGTCACCTGCACCCAGCAGTTTGGCTCCCACGCATCAATATGCTTGATGCCGCCATTAAAATTCCAAAATGTTCGCATTGTTGTCTGAACCTTTGCTTGTTGATGTTAGAACAGTAAAAAATCGGGGCAAAGATTCATGCAACTCCACGTGAGAGGTGAATCTTATCCCAGGCACTTCATACTATTCGCCGGATAATCGTCCATAGTTGTTTTTAATTAGTGAATACTCTCTTTTCTGTGCGACTCCGAGAGGACTCCCCCCGAAATCGACTGCAAAGGTACAGATTTATTTTGATTGACGAAAGCATTGAGAGAAAAAACGTGTGCACGACACGATAAAAAAGTTCTTCCCCCACCCCTTACAACGAAATTGCGATGAAGGGTGCAGCGTAAATACGTTGCACCCTTCATCGCAATTTTACTCCTTTCCACCCCCACTTTCTGCTACAAGATGCCCCATTTGACCACTCAACGCCTCCTCCTGCACTTCTTCTTGCACTTCTTCCTCCTCTTCTAAGCTCTTGTCGGTTTTTCTCTTCTTGAGGTACCACATGGCACCATACACCAATAGTGCAATGATCAGTACATAGAAGATGATGGCAAAGGGACTGAGCCATGCTGGAGGCAGGATGGTGATGCGCAGTTTGGCCACTTCGCCGTCCCACACCTCTGGGTTGAAACTGGCTTGAAGTTCTAAGTCATAAGTGCCTGCTGACAGGTTGGTCAGTTGCAGCATGTCTGCACGACGATTGAGCACCCATGGCTCATCTGGATTGAGACGATACCTGTACCACACGTTGACGCCATGCTGGAAAACAGGTGTGGCATAGTTGATGGCGAACGTGTTTTGGCTGTACTTCAAGGTCAATTTGGGGGTCGTGTAGAGGGTCTGCTTCAGAATGCCGGTGCTGTCGCCAGGAAGGACAAACCTGCCATTCATATAGAGATTCAGGATATAAGGAGTCAGACGTTTTTCTGGCGAATTGAACACATTGGGGTTGAAACTCACCAGACCCTTATAAGTGCCCACATACACCCGACCGTTCTTGGCAATATAGCCCGCAGAATAGTTCACGTAGTCCGACGGCAGACCATTGTCTGTCGTGAAGTGGCGAATCGCCCCGTTGTCGATGTTGTAACTGTAAAGTCCGTCGAATGTGTTCAGCCACAAGTTGTGGTTGTCATCTTCCATGATGTTGTTGACGGACTCCTGTGCCAAATGTCTCGACACGGTCAGTTGCATCGTCTTCCCGCTTCGGGCATCGTAACCCATCAAGCCGCGGTTGTCGGTGCCCACCCAGTAGTAGCCCTTCGAGTCTTCATACACGACTGTCGTGCAGGTATAGTCGAAGGATGTCCGTTCGGCTGTCCACAGCCCTTTTTGCTGTGGGGCACCCCACCTGTCCTTATTCTGATGGATGCGCCACAGACCTCTGTCGAAGGTCGCCACCCATACCTCACCATGGCGGTCAGCATGCAGATGGTGCGCATATGTGCGAGCCAGTTCAGGAATCTGGTCGAACGAACCCTTCTGATCGTCGAAGATGAACACACCTTGCGACGAACCCACAAAGATGGTGCCGTTCTGCTGGCACATGGTGATGCCGCCCAACGAGAAAATCATGTCCTGTTCGTTGGTCTTCGTGTAGTGGTGCTTCAACCGACGGCTCTTTGTGTCCACCACATAGATGCCATCACTGATGGTCAGCACCCACAAGTCGTCGCCCACCATCATCAGACTCTGTACGTTGAAGGGGGCAGGCTCCCCGCCCCAAGCCACATCTGCCACTTGCAATCTACCCTCATAGCGGTTCAGTTCATAGAGTCCACCATCCTCGGTGCCAACCCACAACTGACCCTGCGCATCCTCACACATCTCGCGCACCACGTCCACATCATGCGTCTCACTCTCGGGTCCAAACGTGCTGAAGTTCTGCGATGAGATGCTGATGCGGTTGATGCCGCCAAAGAACGTGCCTGCCCACACACCACGCTCCCTGTCCACAAAGAGCGAGTGGACGGCATTGCCCGACAGCGAGTTGGCAGCGATGGATGACTGGCGAAGACTGGTCATGCTGCCATCCTTCGTGTGATAAATCACAATGCCATGCTCCGTACCAACCCAGAGCGCCTCCCCATCAGGGGTGATAGACGTGTGGGCAATGATGGGAGCACCTTTATCGTCGCGCGAGAAGAGCAACTTGGACTTGCGTGTCTTCGGACTGAACAGATAAACTCCCTCAGAGGCTGTTGCCAATGCCAGCAAACCGTCCTTCATCTCTGTGATGCTCTCGATTCTGCCCAACCTATCCTGACCCTCGGGCTTGCCCGGACAGGAGCGGATTAGTTTCTTCTTCGGATCATAACTGTACAGCATACCCTGATTGTCGCCCATCCACACTTTGCCATCGTTGGCCACCGTCAGGCAACACGGCATCAACAACTCGTTGCCTACCTTCTCCGCTGTCTTCTTCTTCACATCCACCACATACACGCGGCTGTCCACCAACACCCACAGCCTTCCCTCGTAGTCAACACGAAGGTGTGAGATGTTGGCATTCTTCGGCAATCCCTTGACGGGGAACGGTTCCAAACTCTCCGTAGTGATGTTGAACAAGTAGATACCACGCTTTGTGCCCACCCAAATGGAGGCATCGGGAGCCACCTGAATGTCGGTGACACGGCAGAAGTAACCTCCCATCCCGTCTGGGTCGGGAATAGGATATAAGTGAGCATGACGGCCATCGAACACAATCACGCCATTCGTCGTTCCAATCCACATGAATCCATTGACCTGAGCGAAGCACACCCTGCTGCGCACTCTCAAATCATCCGCCTTTCCAAAATTCTTGATGTAATACTCTTCCTGTGCCAAGGCTCTTATTCCACACAGCACCATCAAAAACAAAATAAAAATCTTTTTCATCCCAAATCTTTTCTTTAATCGTTTCTTTTCATCATTCAATTCTTGGCAAATTTACGTAAAAAATATATAAAACGCCTGACATTTCACAACTAATCCCACTTTTTCTTTTATTTTTTTCCGTATTTTCGACATTCCAACAACAATATATGTATTTACAAACATTTACCCCCCACAAAAATCAACGTTTTTCCGTTTTTTCGGCATGACGAGTGGACATAGAAAAAGGCTGGTATCTTGAAGAGATGCCCGCCTTTTATGAGGGGTAAAGTATCTTTTTTGAACCACTTACAAGATGGTCTTCACAGCTTGGAGCATGCCATTCTCCTGAAT
>JAEEGG010020665.1_pt1 | contig 13143 bp, 13 predicted proteins | sample 9134161 | NCBI WGS metagenome assembly JAEEGG01 (sample SAMN16246543, study PRJNA631951) | gut metagenome | biome: gut microbiome; feature: rumen; material: CR-attached | host: Bos | place: Iran: Karaj | collected 2018-10
CCCCCTCCGGGGAGATCGGATACATCTCCTTGATCTCCTTGGGGATCAGCAGCTTGTGCATAAATATCATATTCATAGCCACTTACTTTTTGTCAAAGAAAGAACGCCTGTAGCTGGACAGGCGCATCATCGCCTTCATCGTCTCCTCGTCCTCCGACGCCAGCGCATCGCGGAGCTGGGTGAATTTATCCAGGAACAGGTCCATCTGCCTGAGCAGTTCGTCCCGGTTCTCCAGGAAGAGCTCCGTCCACATATTCTCATTGATCCGGGCGATGCGCGTGAGGTCGCGGAACGAGTCGCCCGTGTACTCCGCCAGGTGCACCGAGTCCTTGCAGTCCATCAGCGCCACGGCGATGCAGTGCGTGAGCTGCGACAGGAAGCCGATCATCTCGTCGTGCCTCTCGGGCGAAAGCAGGGCGATATGGCGGAAGCCCAGGATGCAGCCCAGGGTGCGGATGAGTTCGATCCCCTCCGGGGTGTTGCGCTCCGTGGGGGTGATGATGAAGTTGGCGCCGGAGAAGACCTGGCAGTCGGCGTACTCCACGCCGGAGCGCTCGCGCCCGGCCATCGGATGCGCCGGCACGAACTCCACGTCCGGCCGCAGCATCTCCTGCACGGCGGGCACCACCGCGCGCTTGACGCCGGTCACGTCCGTGATCACGGCGCCGCTCTTGAGGTAGTCCTGATAGTTCTTCACCCATTCCACGAAAGCCTTGGGATACAGGGCGGAGACCACGAGGTCGAACTGCGAGACGTACTCGCGCGTCACCTCCACGTGCCCGTGGGCGATGAAGCCCTTCTCCAGGGCGTAATCCAGGGTCTCCTGGCGCCGGGCCAGCGCACCCACCTCGAAGCCCAGCGCGCTGAGCTTCTGGGCATACGAGCCTCCTATCATTCCGAGGCCCACGATGAGGACCTTCTGGTAATTGATGAATCCTGTCATGGCTGTACGAAATAATCGGTCCCGTAGCGCAGCGCGAGCTGGTCGCAGAGCACCACGGCGGACAGGGCGGTCACGACCGGGCAGATCCGGCGGATGATGGCCGGATCGTGGCGGCCGGTGAGCGCGAGCTCCGCGTCCTTCCCTTCGACGAAGTCCACCGTCTGCTGCGGGCGGGCGATGGAAGGCGTCGGCTTGACGGCGAGGTTGAAGATGACGGGCATCCCGTTGGAGATGCCGCCGTTGATGCCGCCGCTGCGGTTGGTGGCCGTGACCACGCGACCCTCCTGCATACGGAAGGGGTCGTTGGCCTGCGAGCCGCGCAGCGCGCAGAGGCCGAAACCGTCGCCGAACTCGATGCCCTTGACCCCGCCGATGGCGAAGGCCGCGCGGGCGAGCACCCCCTCGAGCGAATCGAACCAGGGCTCCCCCAGCCCGGCGGGCAGGCCGCAGATGCCGGTCTGGATTATGCCGCCGACGGAATCCTGCTCCGCTTTCGCGGCCAGCACGGCCGCCTCCGCCCGCTCCTCCAGGTCGAGGATCAGGGGGAAACGCTTCGCCTCGATGCGGTCGATCTCGGAGGCCACGTCCGTAAACGGGGCATCCTCCACGTCCGCAAGGCGTAGGATGTGCGTCGCAAGGCGGATTCCCTTGCCCGCCAGGGCCTGGCGGCAAATGGCGCCGGCAGCCACGATCCCGGCCGTGACGCGGCCGGAGAAATGGCCGCCGCCGCGGGGATCCTGGTAGCCGTGGTATTTCATCTGGGCGCTGAAGTCCGCGTGCGAAGGGCGCGCCAGGCGCTCCAGCGCCGCATAGTCCGCGCTGCGGACATTCTCGTTGGGAATCAGGATGGTGAGCGGCGCCCCCGTGGTCCGGCCCCGGTACACGCCGCTGAGCAGCTGGAAGCGGTCCGGCTCCACGCGCGCCGTGTCGGCCGGTCCGGCCGGACGGCGGCGGGCGAGTTGCTCCGCGATATAGGCCTCGTCCACCGGCAGTCCCGGGCAGAGGCCGTCCAGCACCACGCCGACGGCGGGTCCGTGGCTCTCGCCCCACACCGTCAGGATCACGCTGCTGCCTATCGAATTCTTCATACGCTATCGGGTATAGAACGATCCGACGAGCTTGAGGCGGTCGCACAGGCCGGAGAGCTCCTGCAGCAGGCTGCTGCCCTCTTCCGTCGTCACGTCACCGTCCAGCTCGACAAAGAAATAATAGTTCCACAGGAGCTCCTTCATCGGGCGGCTGCGGAGGTTGCACATATTGAAATTGTGGGCGCCGATGATGTTGAGCGTCTGCGCCAGGGCGCCGGCTTCATTCTTGACCGTGTACATCAGGATGAAGTGCTTGCCCATCTTGCGCTTGTTCTCCGTGTCCAGGCGGAGCATACGCGAGAACGCCGCGAAACGGGTGGTGTTCGTGCGGCTGGAGTTGATGCGCGGCTCGATGATCTCGAGCCCGTAGAGCGCCGCGGCCTCGGCCGTGCCGATGGCGGCGCAGGCGGGATCGTTCATCTCGGCGACCTGCTTGGCCGCCGTCGCGGTATTGGACACGCCGATGGCCTCCAGGCCCTTGCCGTGGATATAGTCCGTGCATTGCGCCAGCGCCTGGGGATGGCTGTACACCTTGCGGATCCGCGCCTTGTCCGCGCCGGGCAGGCCCAGCAGGTTCTGCTCAGCCTCCACCTCGATCACCTGGTTGACGTACAGCGTACCGGAGAACATCAGGTCCGTCACGGTCGAGACCTCGCCGGCGAAACTGTTCTCGAACGGCAGGACCGCCACGTCGACTTCCCCTTCCTCGCAGGCGCGGTAGGCCGTCTCGAAGTCGGGCTGGGCGACCAGCTCCGCACCGGGATACAGCCGCATCGCCGCGATATAGGCGAAAGCCCCCGGCACGCCGCTGTAGGCCACTCTCAGCCCCTTGCTCAGCCGGCGCTGCCAGTCACGCGAGATGTGCATCACCTCCCGCTGGAAGTTGACGTAATATTCCCGGATGTCGCGGTCGGAGACCCTGGAGGCGTTGCGCCGGATGATCTCCTGCTCACGGGAGGGATCCACGATCGCCAGGCCGTGCGCCGTCTTGTAGGCGACGATCTCGCGCACCAGTTCCATCCGCTGCTCGAACAGCGACGCCATCTGCGCATCGACCCCGTCGACCCGGTTTCTGATCTCTTCAAGATTGTCCATTATCGATAATACAAACTACTAAGTTTGCAAAAATATAAATTATCTTTGCGAAAGGCAAATCCTGACAGCCAAATGGTCCCATCCACCCGCAGACATCTCCTTTCGGCGCTGATCGCGGCGCTGTTGCTGGGCGTCGTGTTCATCTGCCGCGCCCGGACGGGCTGGGCGGACGCCTATGCGCTGCATTTCTACCCGTTCTGGTCGGGCGCGGCTTCGTGGCTGAGCGCCCGCCTGCCGGTATCCCTCGAGGAGTGGATCGTGGTCGGCGCCTTCGTCCTGCTGGTCGTGGACCTGTTTTTCATCCGGAAGCGCTGGGCGGCCCTGGTCGGCCTGCTGCTCTGGATCACGGTATGGTTCTACGCCGGCTGGGGCCTCAACTATTTCCGCAGCAGCATCTACGAGCGAGCCGGCAAGCAGCCGGAAGTCTTCGAGGCGCAGCGCTTCCGGAGCTTCCTGGACGAGTTCACGCAGGAGCTCAACGACAGCTGGCAGCCTTTCGGCGAACTCGACAAGGCCGCGTTCGAGCAGGAAGTCAAGCAGTTCTACACCGATCTTCCCGCGGCGTGGGGCCTCGCGAAGCCGAAGCCCTGGCAGAAGCCCAAGCGACTGCTGTTCAACCGCTTGTATTCCGCCGTCGGCGTCAGCGGCTACGTCGGTCCCTTCGTCAGCGAGATCCAGATCAACGAGGAGATCCCGCCGCGGCAGTATCCCGTCGTCTATGCCCACGAGCTGTCGCACCTGCTGGGCGTGAGCAGCGAGGCGGAGGCCAATTACTGGGCCTGGTGCGCCTGCCGGGCTTCCGCGGATCCGCAGATCCGCTACGCCGCTCTCCAGTCGATGCTCCCCTACGTGATGCGGAACGCCCGCTCCGCGCTGCCGGAGGCCGATTACGCGGAGTGGCAGCGGACGATACGCCCGGAGGTGCGGGAAGTCCTGCTGCAGGAGCAGGAGTATTGGCAGGAGCGCTTCTCTCCCCTGCTCGGCCGCATCCAGGGCTGGGCCTACAACCTTTTCCTCAAAGGCAACCGCATCAGTTCGGGCATGGCCAACTACAATGAGGTCGTGCAAATGATCCTGACGCTCGAAAAATGATTATATTTGTAACGTAATAACGATCTGACCATGAAAAAGATTCTTTTGATCGCCGCCGCGCTGGTCCTGGCGCTGTCGTGCAGCGGAAACAAGACCCCCAAGGCCCTTGTCCTGTATTATTCCCAGACGCAGACCACGGAGAAGGTCGCGCAGGAGATCGCCGCCCGCCTGGGCGCCGACATCGAGGAGATCCTCCCCGTCCAGCCGTACGACGGCACCTACCAGGAGACCATCGCCCGCTCGGGCCAGGAGCGCGAGAGCGGCCAGCTGCCCGCCATCCAGCCCGTCAAGGCCGATCTCAAGGACTACGACGTCATCTTCCTCGGCTTCCCCGTCTGGTTCGGCACCTATGCCCTGCCGATCGGGACGCTGCTGGATGAAGTCGATTTCAGCGGCAAGAAGGTCGTCCCCTTCTGCACCTTCGGCAGCGGCGGCCTGGACGTCAGCGTCCGTGACATCAAGGCGAAGCTCACCGGCGCCGAGGTCCTGCCCGGCTACGGCGTGCGCTCCGCCCGCATCGACGCGATGCCGCAGGAGATCGACCGTTTCCTGAAGGAAGGCGGTTTCCTGGCGGGCGATTATGAGAAATATGACGAGTTCTCCGCCATGCGCCCGGCCACCGAGGCGGAGGCGGCCATCTTCGACGCCGCCGTGTCCACCTATCCGATGATTTCGGCCAAGGCCGAGAACGTGGCTTCCCGCAAGGTCGCCGGCGGCACGGAGTACCTCTTCGAGGCCCGTGACGTCCCCCGCGGCCCCGCACCGGCAGGCCCGGGCGGCGCCATCAAGGTCTATGTCCTGGACCTGGACGGCCAGGATCCCGTCTTCACGCAGGTCCTGCGCTAATCCCGGACGAGGATGAGCATCAGGCGCTCGTCTTCTACTTCTTCGGCGTCGCGATGCTGGTGTGCACCCGCATCTCCGGGGAATTCTGGGCCACGCACTCCACCTGGGAGTTCATCTCGATGTTCGGAGCCTTCCTCCTGCTCGGTGTCGGGGTCCGGCTGCTCGGATACTGGATCAGTAAAAAGACGGCGAAAAAGGAAAAGGCGGCGCAGTACAATAAACCGCTGTAAATCAGTGACTTACAGCGGTTGTTCGTACCCCCGAGGCGAATCGAACGCCTATCGTCGGAACCGGAATCCGAAATTTTATCCATTAAACTACAGGGGCATCCGTAGCGGACTGCAAATATACTGTTTTTTTGTAAATTTGCGGCGCAATCCAAATGATTTTAGAAATGAAAAGAGCATACGTATTCCCCGGTCAGGGGTCCCAGTTCCCGGGAATGGGAAAAGATCTGTACGAAGGCAGTAAGCAGGCGCGCGAGCTGATGGAGCGCGCCAACGAGATCCTCGGTTTCCGTCTGACGGACATTATGTTCGAGGGCAGCGACGAGGACCTGCGGGCGACGAAGGTGACCCAGCCGGCCATCTTCCTCCACTCCGTGGTCAAGGCGCTCTGCGCCGAAGGGCTCCCCGCCCCCGATATGGTCGGCGGTCACTCCCTGGGCGAATTCTCCGCCCTCGTGGCGGCCGGCGCCGTGGACTTCGAGGACGCCCTGCGGCTCGTGTCCGTGCGCGCCACCGAGATGCAGAAATGCTGCGAGAAGGTGCCCGGCGGAATGGCGGCCGTGATCGCGCTCCCCGACGAGAAGGTCGAGGAGGTCTGCGCCGGCGTCGAGGGGCTCGTGATCCCCGCCAACTACAACTGCGACGGGCAGGTGGTCATCTCCGGCGAGAAGGAAGCCATCGAGCGTGCCTGCGCGGCCCTCAAGGAAGCCGGGGCGAAGCGCGCCCTGCCGCTGAGCGTCGGCGGCGCATTCCATTCCCCGCTGATGGAGCCCGCCCGCGTGGAGCTGGCGAAGGCCATCGAGCGGACCGAGGTCCGCACCCCGCGCTGCCCCATCTACCAAAACGTCACCGCCCTCCCGGAGACGGACCCGCAGCGCATCAAGGACAACCTCCTGCAGCAGCTCACCTCCCCCGTCCGCTGGACCCAGTCCGTCAAGAATATGCTCGCCGACGGCGCCACGGAGTTCCGCGAGATCGGCCCCGGCACGGTCCTGCAGGGCCTCGTCAAGCGCATCAGCGCCGCCGCAGGCGTGGAAGTGACCGTCCTGTAGGCGGTTTTGGCCGGGATCGTATGGTATTTCCGCCAATATTTGTTATATTTGACGGAATGAACCGACCTGACCACATATGACAAGCAACGCCCCCCTGGACCCGCACGCGCAGGAACTTCTTGCGCAATACCATAGCCTGCTGCCGGTCTATACGCAACTGGACCGGATCATCCCGGAAAAACTCAAGGACTTCTTCTCCGAAGCCGGCATCATCGTGGCGGCCCTGGAGCACCGTATCAAGGAAGAGAAATCCCTGGCCGGCAAGCTGCGCCTGAAGGGTGGGAAATACCACGACATCTTCGACATCACGGACATCGTGGGCATACGCGCGATCACCTTCTACATCGACGACGTGGACAAGGTGGCCTCCGTGCTGGAGCGCCTCTTCGACATCGACTGGGAGAACTCCATCGACAAGCGCAAGGCCCACGACATCGATTCCTTCGGCTATATGTCCCTGCACTACATCTGCCGCATCCCCGAACAGGCCTATTGCGACCCGGAGCACCCGGAGGTGAACAAGATCCGTTTCGAGGTGCAGATGCGCACGGTCCTGCAGCACGCCTGGGCCAACCTGAACCACGACACCGGCTACAAGAGCGGCGTGGAGATTCCCCAGGTCTATATGCGCTATATGAGCCGCCTGGCCGGTATGCTCGAGCTGGTGGACGACGAATTCAGCCGCATCCGCCGGGAGCTCTCCGACTACCGCCGCAACGTGCAGAAACTGGTCGCGTCCGGCAACCTGGACGAGGTGCTGCTGGACGGCGACTCCTTCCGGAGCTACCTGTCCATGGGCCCCTTCGATGCGCTCAACCGCAAGATCGCTTCCATCAACCAGGCGGAGATCCAGCCGGTGGACCTGTCCCAGTTCCTCGCCGTCTTCAAGGCGATGGGATTCAAGACCCTCGGGGACATCGCCAACCTGCAGAAGAAATACTCCGAGGCGGCCTTCCAGCTGTCGTGCTTCCAGATCGGCATCACGGACCTGGACATCATCTCCTCCTCGGTCGCCCCGCAGAACCTCTGCACGGTGTACATCCTCAAGAACGGCGGCGGACGCCCCGGCCTGAAATGGATGCTGGACCTGCTCAACGGTCCTTCCGACGTCAACGAATCGATGGCCGAATTCCTCTGGCAGCAGGCCAACGAACTACCTTTCATGAATCAATAGCCTATGGCAAACAAACCTCTTGATACCGAGCTGCTGGACCGCGCGATCATCTTCGCGGTCCGCGCCCACGCCGGCACCGAGCGCCGCGGCAAGGGCTATCCCTATATCGTCCATCCGCTCGAGGCCCTGGAGATCGTCTCGACGATGACGGCCGACCAGGAGCTCCTCGCGGCGGCCGTCCTGCACGACACCGTGGAGGACACGGCCGTGACGCTGGCCCAGCTCCAGGCCATTTTCGGCGAGCGGATCGCCAAGCTGGTGGCCGACGAAAGCGACGATGTACTCGAGGGGCTCTCCGAAGAAGAGAGCTGGCACGCCCGCAAGCGGGCCGCCATCGAGCGCCTCTCCCGGGCATCCCGCGACGCCAAGATGGTCGCCCTGGGCGACAAGCTCTCCAATATGCGCGCCATCGCCCGCGACTACGCCGTGAAGGGCGACGCGCTCTGGGACCTCTTCCACGCCAAGGACCCCAAGGACCACGAATGGCACTACAGGGGCCTCGCCGACGCCCTCCGGGAGCTGGAGGACACCTTCGCCTTCCAAGAATTCGAGAAACTCATCAACCAAGTCTTTGCATAATGGAACCTCTTAAGATATCCCTCGACGATTACGTCCTCTCCGGCGGCGGCGCCAACGGCGAGAGCTACGACCACAAGTCCGACCCCTCGGTGATGCTCAAACTCTATTTCCCCGGCAAGATCCAGCAGCCGCTGGACGAGATGAAGCTGGCCCGCAAGGTCTATGACCTCGGCATCCCTTCCCCCGAGCCCGGAGAATACGTCGTCACGGAAGACGGCCGCTACGGCATCCGCTTCCGCCGCATCGTAGGCAAGAAATCCTATTCCCGCGCCACGGGGGACAACCCGGAGAAGGTGGGCAAGTATGCCGCCGAATTCGCCGAAATGTGCCTCAAGCTGCACGCCACGCACGTGGACAAGTCGCTGTTCGAGGACGTCAAGGACCGCTACTACCGGCTGCTGGAGCAGAATCCTTTCTTCACGCCCGCCGAGAAGGACCGCATCGGCCGCTTCATCGCCGACACGCCCGACCGGGACACCGCCATCCACGGCGACCTCCAGTACAGCAACGCCATCTTCGTGGGCGACAAGCGCTTTTTCATCGACCTGGGCGACTTCTGCTACGGCCATCCCCGCTTCGACGTGGCGATGGTCTACGTGTGCTGCTGCCTCAGCGACGAAGCCTTCATCCAGGAGACCTTCCATATGCCCAAGTCCCTCTCCACGGAATTCTGGCGCCGCTTCGCCCCCTGCTACTTCGGGGCGGACCGCCCGCTCGCCGACATCGAGGAGGAGATCCTCCCCTACGCCGGCCTCAAGACCCTCATCATCGAACGCGACACCAAACGCCCCATGCCCGAGTTCCGGGCCGCACTTAAATCCGTATTATGAAACGGAAGGACAAGAACGGCACTTTCAACATCATCAAGCGTTCGGCCCTCGAGGGCCTGCTGCTGGTCATCGTTGCTGCCCTGGCCCTGGAACTCACGTCGCTGATCCAGTATTACTTCTCCCAGAAGGGAATACGTGACGAGGCCGCGATGCGGGCCGAGAGCCAGATGGAAGCCACGCGCAGCAAGATTTCGGACGTGATCAACCAGGCCGAAGCCGCCGTCCACAACAGCGAATGGATCGCGGAATGGTGCCTGGACGTCCCCGACAGCCTCTCGCGCGTGTGCCAGCGCATCGTCGAAGACAATCCCGTCGCGGTCGGCTCCACGGTCGCCCTCGAACCCGGATACATCCCCGGCCGGCCGCTCTATTCCCCTTACGTGTACCGGGATGCCGACACCCTGGTCTTCCGCTCGCTCGCCACGGAAGAATACGACTACCCTTCCCAGGAATGGTTCACCAAACCCATCGAACTGGGCCGGGGCTACTGGTCCGAGCCCTACGTGGACGAAGGGGGCGGCGAAATGCTGATGGTCACCTACTCCCTGCCCGTCAGGGACAAAAAGGATCACATAGCCGCCGTCCTCACCGCGGACATCTCCCTGGACTGGCTCAAAGACCTCATCACGGGCGTCAAGACCTACCCCAACGCCTCCAATTTCCTCCTCAGCCGCGAAGGCCGCTTTATGGTGAGCCCGCGGGGCGAAGTGGCCCTGCAGCGGACGGTGGACGAGGTGGTGGGCCAGCAGGACGACAGCATGAACTTCAAGCGGCTGAACCGCTCGATGCTCTCCGGCGAATCCGGCAATATGCAGCTGGAATACAAAGGCCAGAAGAGCCACGTCTTCTACTCCCCGATCGAGCAGACCGGATGGTCGATGTGCATCATCATCCCGGACAGCGACATCTTCGGGTCCATCCGCCGCATCAGTTTCTACGTCCTGCTCCTGCAGCTCCTCGGCCTGGGCCTGATCGTCCTCATCCTCAGCTCTTTCGCCCGCAAGCAGCTGCAGTACAAGAAGCTCAACGAGAACAAGCAGCGGATGGAGGGCGAGCTCCGCATCGCCCGCGGCATCCAGATGTCGATGGTGCCCAAGACCTTCCCTCCCTTCCCCAAGCGGGACGACCTGGATATGTCCGCGGCCATCATCCCCGCCAAGGAGGTGGGCGGCGACCTGTATGACTTCTACATCCGGGACGAGAAGCTCTTCTTCTGCATCGGCGACGTCTCCGGCAAGGGCGTCCCGGCCTCGCTGGTGATGGCCGTGACCCGCACGACCTTCCGCACCATCTCCGCCCACGAATCCGATCCGCAGCGCATCGTCTCCGGGATGAACGACATCCTCTCGGACATGAACGAGAACAATATGTTCGTGACCTTCTTCTGCGGCGTCCTGGATCTCACGGACGGCCACCTGAGCTATTGCAACGCCGGCCACAATCCGCCTATGATCCTGACCGACGCCATCCGGGAGCTCCCCGTGGATCCGAACCTCCCGCTGGGCGTGCTGCACGGTATGAAATACGTCGGACAGGAAACGCAACTCCAGTACGACGACGCCCTGTTCCTCTACACCGACGGCCTCAACGAAGCGGAGAACGCCAATCACGAGCAGTTCGGTATGGAGCGCATCGAAGACGTCCTGCACGGGCGCAAAAGCTCACGGGACCATCTGGACAACATTGAGCTGAAGGTCAAGGAGTTCGTGGGAGACGCCCCGCAGAGCGACGACCTCACCCTCCTCTTCATCCATTTCCTTGGACATATGGAAGAAATCGATTCAAAGCGCAGGCTGGTCCTGCACAACGACATCCACGAGATTGCGCGCCTGACCGCTTTCGTGGAGGGTATCGCCGAAGAGAAGCAGCTGGATACCAGCCTGACTCTCAGCCTCAACCTCGCCCTCGAAGAAGCCGTCACCAACGTCATCTGCTACGCCTATCCCCCGGGCATCGACGGGATCATCGACATACGGGCCACGGTCGGCGACCGCATGCTGGAGTTCACCATCAGCGACAACGGCAAGCCCTTCGACCCCACCGCCGCCCCGGAAGCCGACACGGACGCCGGCCTGGCCCAGCGCAAGATCGGCGGTCTGGGCATCCACCTGGTCCGGCAGATCATGGACCGCGTCCGCTACGAGTGGAGAGACGGCAAGAACATTCTCAACCTGGTTAAAAACATTTGACAATATGGAAGTTATCATCAACAAAAAGGACAAAGAAGTGACCGCGCGCCTGGTAGGCCGCCTGGACACGCCCGCATCCCAGGACATCGCGCCCGATGTCCAGAGCCTCATCGAGGAGGCCGGCAATACAATCATTCTCGACTGCAAGGAGATGAGCTACATCTCCAGCTCCGGCCTGCGCATCTTCCTGACGCTGCGCAAGGCGGCGGCCGACAAGGGAGGCCGCGTCATCGTCCGCGACATCAACGATGACATCCGCGGCGTCTTTATGATGACCGGGTTCCTGAACCTGTTCGAGATCCAATGATCTCCGGAAGCCTGCTGGTAGTCGTTTCGATCCTGATTTTCATCGCCATCCTGGTGACGAAACTGGGGTCGCGTTTCGGCGTGCCCTCCCTGCTGCTCTTCCTGGTGCTGGGTATGCTGATCGGCTCGGAAGGCCTGGGCTTCCATTTCGAGAATTACGTGACCGCCGATTCCCTATGCCACTTCGCGGTCACCGTCATCCTGTTCGACGCGGGCCTCAAGACCTCGCTGAACGAGACCCGGCCGGTTTTCCGCCAGGGCGTGATGCTGTCCTCGCTGGGCGTCCTGCTGACCGTCCTGCTGACGGGCCTGTTCATCGCTTTCGCCTTCGGCAACACCTTCAAGGCTCCGGTGGTCGGCTCCCTGCTGCTCGCCGCCATCCTCGGCTCCACGGATTCGGCCAGCGTCTTCTCCGTCCTGCGCGGCAAGCGGCTCCACCTGCGGGAGCAGCTGGCTCCGATGCTGGAGCTGGAGTCCGGCAGCAACGACGCGATGGCCTATTCGCTCACCCTCATTCTGGTGGATACGTTCGCCAGGATCTACGTCGACGGGATGTCCGGCTGGCAGGCCGCGCTCACCGGAGCGGGGATCCTCCTGTTCCAGCTTACGCTGGGTGCGGTGATCGGCATCGGCCTCGGTTTCGCCTTCAAGTGGCTGCTGGACAAGATGACCCTGCCGGGCGGCGTGCTCAACGCCATCCTGATCGTGAGCGTCGGCCTTTTCGCCAACGGCGCCTCGTCGCTCCTGCACGCCAACAGCCTGGTCGCGGTGTACACCACCGCCATCATCATCGGCAACAAGGTCCGCCTGCCCAATGAGAAGGAGACGTTCAACTTCTTCGGCGGCCTGGCCTGGCTGATGCAGCTGCTGATGTTCACGCTGCTGGGCCTGCTGGCCCGCCCGTCCCTGATGTTGCCGGTCCTGCTGCCGGCCCTGGCCGTCGGCGCGTTCCTGATCTTCATCGCCCGTCCCGCGGCGGTGATGCTCACCCTGCTCCCCTTCCGGAAAATGTCCTTCCGCGCCAAGCTGTTCACCTCCTGGGTGGGCATCAAGGGCGCGGGCCCCATCCTCTTCGCCATCGCCCCCGTCGTGGCCGGACTGGAGGGTGCTTCCTACATCTTCGACGTCGTCTTCGTCATCGTCCTGTTCTCCCTCATCCTGCAGGGCACCACGCTGCGTCCCCTGGCCAAGGTGCTGCACCTCAGCTACGACGAAGACCCCCAGGCGGAGACCTTCGGCCTGGACATTCCCGAGGAGATGGGTATGCTGCGCGACCATACCGTCACCGAAGAAGACCTCGCCCGGGGCGCCACCCTGCGCGAACTGGGTCTGCCGCACGGCATCCGCGTGATGATGGTCCGCCGCGGCGAACGCTTCCTCGTCCCCCACGGGAGCATGCCCCTGGAGGTCGGCGACCGTCTCATCATCATTATGGGCGAGTCGGACGACTAAATCAACTGAAAACCGATGGCGGACAGACGTTCCGCCATTTCTTTTGTCCCTCCCTGCAGACGCAGCCTGAAAGCGCCCGGCTCCCGGCGTACCGGGTAGTCGCCGCGGAGCGCCTCGAAGCGCTCCGGATGCGCCCGCAGCGCCGCGTCGTCCGCAAGGATGTCATAAGTATATAGGAGCGCGTCGCAGAGCAGTTCCTCGCAGCTGCGGCCGGCGGCGTCCAGGGTGAAGTCCAGCGGCTGCGCCGGGGCCGGCAGCGCCGCGGGGCGC
>JAEEGG010020668.1_pt1 | contig 13141 bp, 10 predicted proteins | sample 9134161 | NCBI WGS metagenome assembly JAEEGG01 (sample SAMN16246543, study PRJNA631951) | gut metagenome | biome: gut microbiome; feature: rumen; material: CR-attached | host: Bos | place: Iran: Karaj | collected 2018-10
CAACTCCTTTTGGTGTGATCCCTGCCATCATGGCAGAATCTTTGGGAGTTGCCGCCCTTTTTGGCCTCCCTCGCCCGGCCCTCGTATCAGATGGCTTCAAGCCATTTCAAAAATCGGGATAAGCGTGTGCGGAAACCCGGAGCGGTGCGATTTTGCTTTGTTGCTCCCTGGAGATCGCTGGGGCGGAGCGGAGGCGTGCGAGGAGGGCGCAGACCCGGGAGGCATTCTCCACCCGCCAGTGCATGCCCGCCTGCTTGCATCGTCACGCCCCGGCGCCGTGCCGCTTGAGGATGGCCCGGCAGACCCGGTATTCCCTGTCCGGCTCCGCGATGCCGGGCGCGTGGCAGGCGGTCGAGAGGTAGGACATCGCGTGCATGATGTCGTTGAAGAACACGGCCTGCGGGAGGCATTCGGTCAGGATGGCCTCCAGCGCCTCTTCCCCGTCGGCCCCGCACTGCAGGCGTTCGACGCTGCGCGCCCCGCGCGCTTCGGCTAGCTTCTTGGTATGGCCCTTGAGTTCGAGGGCGTTGCAGAAGAGAACGGCGTAGGAGAACGACCCCGGGATTGGGATGGGCCGTCCCTTCGCGTCCACCGCCTCGTACTCGCACACCACCACGATCCGCAGTTGCCGCGACCCCGCCTCGCCGCCGTTGCGGCCCTTGCGCCCGAGCGTGTCGGCCCCGGGCAACACTATGAAATCGCCCCCCTCCCCCGGCGCGCATGATTTTTGTAACCTCCCCCCGCTTTTCGTGTAGAATGGGCAAAGAACGAACCCAAGGAGACCCCGCCATGCCAGTCAATTTCGACAACGTCCATTTCAACGCCTTCGCCTCTTTCGCCCAGCAGCGCGTCGACGCCGGGGAGGGCAAGGCGGTCATATCCGCCAGCGTCGACAAGCCCCTCGACGGCCGCAAGATCCTGAAGGTCGACACCACGAAGAGGGATTTCATCCACAAGTGGTCCCGCGACGAAACCGACTGGGAGGTCAACGACCGCACCCGCTCCCTCTTCAAGCAGGCCGTCGCCCGCGTGTTCGGCGGCGAGGACCGGATTCCCGAGTCCGTCCGGAAGGCGATGCTCATGGAGGACTACAACCAGGGCAAGCCGCTCACGGCGCGGCGCATCGTCATGGTCAAGGAAGCCATCGACCGCATCGCCGGGGACTTCTCCGCCAAGGTCGCCGCCGCCAAGGCCGCCGCGGTCAACTCCTACGACAAGGTCAACGAAAACGACCCGGACGCCGACCCCGACGCCCCGGTGGTGACGCGCATCTACGTCGACCACCTCGTCGAAACCGCGATGAAGGCCGTCGGCACCGACCCCGACGCCCTGGACATCCTCACCGCCCGCAACGTGATGGACGGACTGCTCATCCGCGGCGACTCCACCCTGCGCGCCCCCGCCGAGGTCGCCGCGAAGGCCGAGGCCATCCTCGCGAACCTCGCCGAGCTCAAGCAGGCCGCCAATGGCGACCCCGCCATCCTGGCCGCCGGCAAGATCTTCCTCGCGCAGCTCGAAGGCAAGAGCGTCCCGGACGGCCTGATCACCGCCATGATCCGCGACACCCGCAACGCCGACGTCTCCGCCATCAAGCGCCTGACGGCCTCCTCCTCGGGCCGCTCCATCCACAAGGCGCTCAACCAGTACATCGCCCACCAGGTCCGCATCGCGGTCTCCTCCGGCGCCGAGCGGATGCTCTCCGGCCCCGACGAGAAGAGCGCCGCCCGCGACTTCGTCGGCCTGCTGCTCCTGGCCAAGTGCGGGCGCTCCCCCCTCCGCAAGATCCAGGCCGCGCTCCATTCCGGGAACGCCCAGAAGCTCTCCCGGATCTACACGATGATGCACAACGGCAACTTCGACAAGGACGGCCTCTCCGACGCCACCGTCAAGCAAACCTACATCATGGGCGCCCGCAGCAAGGCCCTGCTCGGGCAGATGAAGATCGCCGCCGACTCCATGATGGGCGTCCCCGACGCCCAGATCGAGCCGCTCGAGGACTACGAAGGGGACATCGACTTCGACGCCTTCCACGCCGACCGGATCTCCACCGACCTCATCAACGCCGGCCAGGCCGAGGCCGTCCGCTGCCACGACGAATTCCTCAAGGTCGCCGTGCGGGGCGACTCCGAGGGGGCGGACGCCCTCCGCAAGGTCTACGCCCACCGCATCGGCCCCGAATCCTACGAGCCCAAGAACCTCATCGACAACGCCGCCCGCCGCAACGCCTCCGCGATGCTCAACTGGACGATCGCCGACGAGTGCCGCAAGATGGCCCGCGGCGACTGGGAGAACGTCACCTTCTTCAAGGACGTCAAGCGGATGGCCGGTTCCCTGAAGCTCGGCGACGTCGTCCTTTCCACCGACTTCCAGACCGCCCGCGACCAGGTCGCCGCCTTCGTCACCAAGGGCGCCAAGGCCGACTACGCCTCCCTCACCGACCTCGAACGCGGCAGGGCGCACGTCGTCATTGCGCTCCTCTCGCAGGAAACCGGCAAGGCCGGGTTCGACGGCCAGTTCCAGGCCCTCGACCCGCACAACGCCCGTCCGCCCGTCGTCACCCTGTCCGACCAGGACGCCGACACCCGCACGATCGCCCTGTCCTTCGACGAAATCGGCCGCCTGACGATGCAGTTCGACGGCGTCCAGAACCTCACCGTCCTGCAGAGCGACCCGGGCAACGGCAAGACCGTCACCACGATGGTCGGCCCCGGCAGCACCGCCGAATCGCACCTGACGATGGAGATCAACGCGAACGAACTCGACCGCCTGGCCTCCCTCGACTACACCCGCTTCGACGACACCGCCGCGAACGAGGTCATGGCCGACAAGACGGCCACCAACAAACTCCCCGCCGCCCAGAACACCTTCGCCCGCGAGTACCGCTTCGCCGACAACGCCATCAACATCCGTCTCGGCCTCCAGTTCTCCATCAAGTGAGCCCCGCCCGGGGCGGGGCCGGCCCCCGTGGCCTCCCCGCCCCCCCGAGGCTTCCCCCCCTAGTACATCGTAAAATCAAAACATTCGTATTTCCCGGCCGCGGGTAGGGCGGGCAGTCCCCTGCCCGCCGTGCGAAAGGGGTGCGGCATGAAGGCAAATCCATGCGCAAGACAGGCGCACGGCGGCGAAGGGACTCGCCGCCCTACCTCGAAAACATGCGAAAGAATGGCCTTTACGATGTGCGGGAGCGGTTCCAGAAATAGTGTGGCCGCCGTCCATTGTGTCGCCACCTTATTTCTGGAACCGCTCTACCCCCCCCTCCGATGGCGCCGGAGGCGGCGAGGTAATCGACGGGGGAGAGTACGGGGAGCACGCCCGGGGGATAGTGGCCACGGTCGCGCCGCGCGGGAGTTTTCCAATGATTGGAAAAAAAGTTTCCAATGGTTGGAAAACCGAAGCGGAAACGGTGGCTTCCGCATGTGGTTTTCCTTGGTATCGCGGATTGATCCGGCGGTTGATTTTGCGTCTTGCGGCGGGGTCGGGGACCGCGGTAGGATGCGCGGCATGGAGAATCATCGGTTCACGGTTTCCGGCGGACGGGCGGCGCTGGCCGCGCTGCTGCTCTTCGCGGGCGGACGGACGGCAGGCGGCGGCGAGGTCGCGTATGCCGGGGCGGAGCGCGTGCATGTCGAGTTCCGCGCCGTGGACGAGTCGGCGGACCTCGGGACGATCTTCGGGGCGGGCCGGCCGCTCCCCGAAGGGTACGAGGCGGTCGCGGGCGGGGAGGGCGCGGCGCCCCTCTGGCGGCGGATCGGGGAGGCGCCCAGCGAGGAGGAGCTCGCGCGGTTGCGCACCTTCGGCGACCGCCCGCGGTGCGATCTGCTGCTCGAACGGCGCATGGTCGGGGACGACGAAGTCTTCTCGCCGCTGTACGTTTTCCGCAAGGCGGGGTTCGATGACGGCGACGTGCTCGACGTCCGCCTCGAAAAGCCCTGGTTCGGGGACCGTCCGCGCCTGTCGTTCTCGCTGGGCTCCGACGGGGTGCGCCGCGCGGCGAAGTGGTTCCGCCAGTTCGCGCCCGGCAAGCCCCTGGCCGCGCGCGGGGGCAAGTCCTGGGGACGCCTCGCCGCGGTCGCCGACGGCCGGCTGCTGGGCGTGGCGACGCTGGGGCGGACGAGCCTGCTGTTCCCGCCGGGCACCCTCCGCATCCCCTGCAGCGCCGACGAAGAGCAGGCCAAGGCCGTCGCGGAGGCCCTGCACCCGACCGCCCCCACCCATCTGTACACCGTCAAGCCGCTGCCCGCGTCCGACCTCACCGCGGGAGAGGCCCGGGAACGGGCGATGGCGGACATGGAGCGGCGGTACCGGCATGTCATCGGGCCCAAGGCGCTGCCGATCGAGATCCGTCCCGAGGGGGAAGACGCCATCGCGGTCACCCTGTGCCCCATGCGTCCGATCGGGCAGCAGTACCTCCTCGTCCGGCTCCAAGTTCCGCAGGAACTGACCTTCCGGGCGGTCGCTGTGGACAGCGCGCAGCGGGTGGCGGATTGGCTCGACGGCCCGGCGCCGGACGAGGGATACCAGACCGTCGACACCCCATCCGGCCGCGCCTGGGCCGCCATCCCCGGCGGACCAGCCGATACCGGCGATGACATCCCGAGTCTGGACGGCCTGGCGGTCCCCGACGGGTGCGCCGCGGCCCTGGAACCCGTGGAGGACGGGGAGGGACGGCGGGCGTGGCGGCCGTGGTGCCTCGTGCGCGGGGGCGGGGTCCGGTTTGACCGCGTGGCATCCGTGCGCACGGAGAGGGATGGGGATGGACGCCCCGTCCTGTGCGTCGAGCCCGAACCCGCGGACCGCGAGGCGCTGGCCGCGCTCTCGGCGTCCGTCGGCCCGGACGGACGCCTGGCGGTGCTGTTCAACGGCCGCGTCGAGCGGGTGGAGGGCGGGGGGAATGCGCTGGCCGCAGGGCCCATCCGCGTCGGCCGGGTGCTTTCCACCTACTTCCCCGGCGGCGATCCGGAAACGCTCGCGGAAATCTTCGACTTCCTGGCCGGCCTCATGCAGGCCGGCATGCTGCCCGCCAATCTCTCCTGGACCGGGACCCGCTAGAATCGCGCGGGCGGCTTGGATGGAGCGGCGGGCATGCGCGTGGCATGGGGGGGAACGCTAGACATCTAGGCATCTAAATATCTAGAAATCTAGCCACCCCCAAGCCGCCGCCCCCCTACGGCCCCGGCGCCACATACCCCACCGCTTCCACGAGCGCGCGCCCTTCCGGGGAGACCAGGAACTCCGCCAACCGCCGCGTGTCCGGGCTGCGCTCCCCCGCCGTCACGAGGTAGGCGTCGGCGATGAAGGGGTATCGCCCGGCGCGGATGTTGTCCGGCGTCGGCGCGACGCCGTCGATCGAGAGCAGCCGCGTCTCGCCCGCGTCCACCAACTCCGTCGCGTAGTAGCGGAAGCTGAAGCCGATTGCGCCGGGTTGGTTGCGGTAGTCCGCCACCGCCGAGAAAATCCCGCCCATCCCGTCGCTCCGCCGCTCCTTCGGCGCCGCCGCCAGCGGCACATCCCCCATGATGCGCTCGAGCGTCGTCTGGCTGCCGCTGTTCCGGTTGCGCTGGTAGGCCACGAGCGGCGCCCCGAAGTCGATCCCCAGGTCGCGCCAGGACGTGGCGCGACCCGAATAGATGTCGCGGATTTGTCCCGACGTCAGGTTCGTCGCCGGGTTCGCCGCGTTCACGAAGAACACGAACGCGTCCCGCGCCACCGCCGTCCGCTCGAACGCCACCCCGCGCTCCGCCGCCTTCCCCTCCTGCTCCGGCGAGGGGGCCAGACCGAACACCGCATCGCACCGGAGACCGCCCCACGGGTCGTCGCGGTAGAGCCTCTCGAAGAGATCGTCCGATCCGCCGTGCGAGAGCCGCCGCCACTCGTTGCTCCCGGTGTAGCCTTCGGGGGAGCCTAGCGCCTGGACCGCCGCCGCCGCGACGGGATAGAGCGCGTGCGCGGCGCGCAGGGCAGGACCGCCGTCGCGGAAGCGGTATTCGCCGGGGGCCTCGCATCGCGGGAGCGCGTTGGACACCGCGAAGGGCCGGTACCGCTCCCAATCCACCCGGCCCGTTTCCCCCACGGCCGGATACCGCGTCCTGGCATACCAGTCATGGACGCCGGCCGCCAAGGCGACCCCCACCGCCGCCGCAACCACCACCCCTCCCGCGCGCCGCACCCACCGCCGCAGCCCGCACGCCCACCCCATGACCATCCCGAACAGCCCCAGGCACAGCGCCGCCAAGCACGGAACATACACCCCGGCCAGCGGCACCAGCCCGTCGTGGAACGCCACCGCAATCCCCCCGACCAGGAACAGAGCCATCAAACTCGTCCCCGCCGCGAGCACGACGAGGATGCGCCCGACCACCTTCCAAACGCGCCACGCGCGCCCCCCTGCGCCGGTACGGGATTCGGATGCGTTTCTGCGGCTCTCGTTCATGCACTCACCTCTCGCCCCCCACCATGCCACGCCGCCCCCCGGAACACAAGCCCCCGTCCTTTGCCCCCCCCCTCCTCTCCTGCGTCCCCCATCCCCCGCGTTCCCTTGCCTCTCCCCACCCGCCCAGCACGCACACCACATCTCGTCTCCGGCGTGCCCAAAGCCGCGCCGCCCCCCACCCCAATTGAGGCACCACTTTCACACCACTTCCGGAGGTGCGGCTTCCAGCGGCGCCAATTCCTTCCACGTCCCGCCCGCGCCAGCGGGCGCACCGCATCTCGTCTCTCGTCTCTGGCGCGCCGCCCCCCGCCCCACTTGAGGCACCACTTCCACGCCACTTCCGGAGGTGCAGCTTCCAGCCGTGCCCATTCCTTCCACGCCTCGCCCGCGCAGCGGGCGCACCGCATCTCGTCACTCGTCTCTCGTCACTCGTCACTCCTCTCTCGTCACTCCTCCCTCGTCACTCTCCCACGAACGCAATGAGGTTCCTCCTGAAGTGCCGGTCGGGAGACGCCAGCCCGGACCTGAACACCGCCTCTCTCATGGCCTCGTTTTCCGCCACGAGCGCGCGGAAGCCGGGCAGCGTCAAATCCGCCCGCTCGGTCACGGCCATGGGGACGGTCCGCTCGACGGGCACGTATTCGATCCATTCGACCGGGACGTCGTGGTCGTGCCCGTCCCGCCCGTGCACTTTGACGTGGGTGACGTGGGGAATTCCCTCGTAGCCGTACGCCGTGACGTCGACCGTGCACTCGTTGGCCGCGTCCCCGGGCGTGACCCCGCCCGCCCGCAGGATGCTGCGCGTCGCGGCGTCCGGATGCCGGAACAGCTTCTCGCCCTCGTAATTGGCCAGCGCCTCGAATTCCCAGAAGTTCGGCCGCCGGTCCTCCGACGTCTTCCAGAAGTCTTCGTGGGTGCGCGTCTGCTGGTAGAGCGGAATGGTCAGCAGCGGCGCCATCGCGAAATAGAACGCCTTGAAGTAGCCGTTGGCGAAGGTCAGGAAGCGCAGCCGCACCATTTTCAGGTCGTAGTGGGCATACCCCGCCGGGTCGGTGTCGAGGTTGGCCTTGTCCAGGTGCGTGGCCGTCACGATGTTGATCTTGCGCTTCTTGCCGAACGTGAAGTCGTCCCCGAACCCCACTTCCTTGTCCTTGAGCAGCGCCACCATCTGCTGCTGGGCCAGCGGCGTGAAGAGCAGCCGGAACTGGTGCTCGTCGTCCCGGTCGATGGCGTGGAAGAGGATGTCGAACTCCTCGTTCGCCATCACGGTGAAGTCGCCCGCCCCCAGCTTGGCGGCCTTGCGCTCCAGCCGCCTGAGGGACTGCTTCTTGAAGAAGCGGGTGGCGGCGTTGTCCTCCATGCCCGAGAGGCGGCGGGGCTTGCGCGAGAACGAGAGTCCGGGCGCGGCGTCGCACCCGTAGATCAGGTAATGGTGGTCGCTGTAGACGGGGCAGAACTTGGTGACGGACGCGCTGAGCCGCTCGTGCTTGGTCTCCCAACGGCCGTTGCCGTTGTTGCTGGTGACGTATTCCCTCCAGGAGATGTCCAGATGCCCCCGGTACGTCTTCGTGCCGTCGGTCCGTTCGAGCGTGCTGGCCAGGACGAACGGATTCCCGTTGATCTCCCCGCTCTGCGCGTTGACGATGGATTTGTCCTCGTGGAACCCGTCGTCCCACCCGAAGCATTCCCGCAGCTCCCTCAGCCGCCCCCGGGTGAAGCGCCGGTCCATGGCGATGCGCGGAACGGTCTGCTCCGTGAGCTGCGCCACGACATCCCAGTCGAACAGCGCGTTGAGCGGCGCCATCTGCTGCCACCCCTCGTCGCGCTTGGCCTGGCACCGCGACGCCAGCTCCCCGATGCCCGCCTTGAGCTCGCGCATCCTCGGATGCACCCGCCCCAGCGCCACCCATGCGGCCCCGGCGGCCAGCGCAAGCCAAACCGGGATCAGCGCGCCCCAATCCCCCCCGCGCCCATCCCGGACCGCGGCGAACTGCACCACCGCAAGCACGGCCGCGACCGCGACCCCTCCCCACAACGCTCCCGCCAGCCAGCGGCAATGCGAGAGGCGCTTCTCGCGATCCTTCTTCTCCTTTTCCAGCTTGGCGAGCTCCCGCATGGTGGCCGCATTGGCCTCCGCGTCCACGCCCGACTCGGCCAGCAGCCGCTCGAACATCTCCTTCGCGTTCTTGTCGAACGCCTCCCGGAACCGCTCCCGGTACTCCGCCAAAGGCTCAAAGACGTCTTCCACCATGGCAACGGTTCATCCGATGGCTTCGCGACCGTTCCGCCCGCCCGGTTTTGGGAAATTGTCAAAGTGTGCGCAGCGATGGATGCCCCGCGGCCGGGGCATCCGTCGCTGCGCACGTTGGGTTGCGATTGGGAAAACCATGGGGAGGCTTTGCCGGAGCGTTAGCGCAGGCATCGGACAAATCGGAGTTTTCTTGTTTTCCCGGATTGCCCAGGCTTTTCCCCTCACTGGAAGAACACCTGGTGCATCCCCTCCTTGCGTTCCGCGTCGATGGCAAAGGGCACCAGCGTCCGGTAGTGCTCCTCCGCCGCGACCATCCGCTTGATCGGCCACTCGAAGACCTCCCGGTTCCACTGCGTCACCCGGTCGTTGTAGAGCGTCCGGGCCGCCGTGATTTCCTTGCGCAGGTGTTCCGCCTTCTGCATGGCCTCGGCGATGACGGCGTGCGCCTTCAGCTCGGGATACGCCTCCATGTGCGGCACCAGCGCCCGGTACGTCGCCGAGACCTGGCCCGCGACGGCGTTGCGGTTCTCGTTGGTGATGTCCACCCCGCCGCGGAACGCCGCCACGCTCTTCATCACGTCCTTGTCCAGCTCCACCGACTTCTCCACGAGCGGCGCCACGTTCTTCAGGATGTCGATCTGCTGGTCGATGTAGTTGTCGATTTCGGACGCCAGCCCGTTGATCTTCTGCATCAGCCCCTGGAAGTGGCTCGCCGTCGCCTTCTTCCGCCAGAACAGCAGCGCGAAGGGCACCAGCGCCCCCAGCCCCGCGAGCAGGTTGGGCACCAGCGCCGCATCCAGCGGCCTCGTGGCCAGCAGGTACGCCAGCGCCGCCATCCCGGCCAGCCCGACGCCCCAGTACAGCGCGACCGCGCTCCCGTCCCGTTCGATCGGGATTGACCGCTGCGCCACGTACACCTCGTTCTTCGCCTTGTTTTCCTCGCTGGCCGAAAAATCAAGCATGGTATCCATCGTTTCCTTCCTTTCTGGCATGAGCCGACTTGGCAACTATATCGGGGCGAGCCCCCGAAGCAAGGGTTTTGCTTGCTTTGGGAAAGCCATTCCAGCACCGCGCAAAGTCAAAACATTCGTGTTCGCCGGGACCGGGCGGGTAGGGCGGGCAGTCCCCTGCCCGCCGCACAAAAGGGACCTGGCACGCAGGCAAATGGGAATCTTTCCATGCGCCTGGCAGGCGCACGGCGGCGAAGGGACTCGCCGCCCTACCCCGGAAACACGCCAAAGAACAAGCTTTGCGCTGTACGAGAGCGGTTTCAGAAACAGCGTGGCCCTCAGCACCGACCACGCTCCCCACCCGCCGGACACGCCCCTCCCGCGCATCCGACGGGCATGGGAGCCGAGGCCAACTCATGAATTGCCCACCGCAATGGCAATGGCAATCACGATGGCGACGACAATCAAGAAGCCGCACCCCACCTTGGTGGAACCGATTTTCAGGAGCAGCTTGATCAAGGACATTGCCAAGGGGGAGCGGTTGTCGCCATGGCCAGCCCATCGGCCATCGTCGGTCCACAATTCCCTCCAAGGACAATCCCGCAGATCGCGCATTTTACCCATGCACCCTTCCGCCTCCGGGGAGACGCCCTGGCGGCGCATTTCTTTCTCCATTTCTTTCTTCGCCTCTCGCAGACACTCCTTGAGCTCCTCTTCGGACATTTCGCTCAAGGCCTCTTTCTGCTCGTCGTCCATGTGTTCCTTCAGGGCTTCCAGCAGTTCTTTCTCATCTCTCGTCAGCATGGTTCGTTACTCCTTTTTGTTTTCATTTTCGATTTGTTTCGCCCAAGTCCGCGGGGATACGCCATCGCTTTCCATGATTTTGAGGCGGCCTCAATTCGCCCGGGCAACGGGCCTGAACCCGATGAGCTTGATGGGAGTACCGAAAGCCTGCTCGCCAAAGTCTGGCTTTTCGTAACTCCGGCTTGCGGACCGGCACCCGTCTGGATTGGTCCAGATGATGCTTCCGCCACGGATGGCACATTCGTCGTATGGGTCCGCGGACCTCGGGTCGAACAACACACCGCTGGGCTTCTTGGCGTCCCAGACATCCATGCACCACTCCCACACATTCCCGTGCATGTCGTACAGTCCCCAGGCATTGGGAGCTTTCTTGCCGACCGGCTGCGTCGAATGGAAACCGTCGATGTCGCATTGCCAACCCATCGCCTTCAAATCCCCGCTTCCCGCATACGGTTCCGTGCTCCCCGCCCGGCATGCGTATTCCCACTCCTCTTCCGTCGGCAACGACAAGCCCGTCTTCTTGCAGAACTGCATGCAATCATACCAACTGATGTGTTCCACCGGCAGGGTCTTCCCCTTGAAATATGACGGATTGTATCCCATCACGCTTTTCCATTGTTTCTGTGTCACGGCGTACTTTGCCATCCAAAACCCCTCTGTCAGCGTCACCGGATGCAGGGGTTCGGAATCCTGATGGCCTATCTCGTCCGCCGGACTCCCCATCATGAATCTTCCCGGCGGGCACCAAACCATTTCCATCTTCGCTCCGCCCGGCAATTTCACCGTCATCGTTGTTCCGGCACGCCTCTCCGCCCCCTCCCCGCATCCTTTCTCCACCACTCCGCATGCCCCGGACCCCGTGGAAACAACTTCCGTCTCCGGCGAACTTCCGGCCGTCTTGCGCCACGCGAGAATGCCGAGAACGGCGATGACGGCGAAAACAATGACAATGATACCCATGGTGTGCTCCTTCTTTTCAATGGTTTTCCAAAGTCTGGATTGGGCGGTTGGGGGCGGATCGTTTTCCGTCCCTTCCGGACATTCCACTCCCCCCGCGCATCCGATGGACCGGGAAGCCGAGGCCAAATCATGTATTGCCCGCCATAATGGTTATGAAGAACACAATGGCGACGACAATCAAGAAGCCACAGCCCACCTTGGTGGAACCGATTTTCAGGAGCAGTTTGATAAGGCCGAGCTGCAAGAAGAGCCTGCCACCACCCCATCGGCCATCGTTGTGCATCAATTCCCTCCATGGACAATCCCGCAGATCGCGTATTTTTCCCATGCACCCTTCCGCCTCCGGGGATGCACCATGCCCGCGCATTTCTCTCTCGATTTCCTTCTTCGCCTCTTTCAAGAACCCCTTGATTTCTTCTTCGGACGCCTCGGACAACGCCTCTTTCTGCTCGTCGTCCATGTGCTCCTTCAGGGCTTCCAGCAGTTCTTTTTCATCTCTTGTCAGCATGGCTTGTCTCCTTTTGTTTGTTCTCGATTGCTTCTTTCCCTCCCCACATCGTCTTCCACACCGTCGCCACCGTCCCGAACGCGATGGCCCATCCGCACGTCGCCGCTTCCGGGCAACTTTCCATGCAACGGGTTCTTGAACAACCGGGACTCAAGGCGATGTGGACCGCCCGCCCGTCTTCCCCGTAGGGAAACCACGTTCCCTCGTGCCCGTGGAAATACAGCGTCAACGTCGGACACCCCAGCATCGCCGCCAAGTGCATCGGCCCCGTGTCGTTCCCGACCACGCACCGGGCCCGCCGCATCATCGCGGCCATCCGCCCCCAGCTGGGCGTGTCGACGGCCTCGAATCCCGCCGCCGCCGCCGCCCGCCCCAACGACCGCTCGCACGGCCCGACCTGGAACACCGCATCCAAGCCCTGCGCCCGCACCTCCCGGGCCAGTTCCAGAAAACGTTCCATCGACCATCGCTTTCCTTCCGAGCCGGCCCCCGGCAAAATCAACACCGTTTTCCCCGGCTCCCGCCACGCCCCCGACCACCCCTCCGGCCCGTCCACCCGGAAATCCCCCTCTCCCAGACGCGGAAAATCGATATGGAACCCCGGCTCCACCAATCGCACCAGCGCCGCCCCCTGCTCGCACACGCCCGTCTTCCAGCGCAGGTCCTCGTCGTCCCACATCGACAGCGGCAGATGCGCCGTGTACCCCTCCAGGCACGCCTTCCCCGACACCTCGCTCGTCTCGTACCCGTAGCGGGCCTTCGACTCCAGCGCGCAAACCCGCCGGAACGCGTCGGCGTCGTGCCGCGTGTTGAACACGGCTTCGAACGCCCCGAACGCCAAACGTTCTTCCTCCGTCCAATCCCGCCCCGGCTCGTAAACCTCCACCGCGTCGCACCACGCCAGGCACCCGAACACCTCCCGGTTCGCCTCCGTGCAGAACGCGACGGTTTCGCACGGCCCGTAAATCCGCCGCAACGCCGGCAACTGCCCGACGTCCACCAACGCGTCCCCCGGCCGGTCGTGCGGGAAATAGGCCACTCTCCTCATTCTTCCTCCCATCCGCCGCCGCCCGTCCGCAACGCGAATTCCGCCAAATCCATCGCCGGCACCGTCCCCGTCGGAGGGTTTTCGCGGTTCGCGTACCAATGCGTCGCCGGGAAGTCCGTACCGTGCACCATCCTGTTCCCCAACCCGAACGCGCGGATGGCCACCTGCGTCGCCTTGGCCGCAAATGCCG
>JAEEGG010020669.1_pt1 | contig 13140 bp, 12 predicted proteins | sample 9134161 | NCBI WGS metagenome assembly JAEEGG01 (sample SAMN16246543, study PRJNA631951) | gut metagenome | biome: gut microbiome; feature: rumen; material: CR-attached | host: Bos | place: Iran: Karaj | collected 2018-10
CCACTCCACCCTGCGCGCCGGCCCCGACTTCAAGTCCACGCGCCTCGTCGGCCGCAGCGCCTGGAACGACCGCTGGCTCCTGGTCATCCCCGCCTCCGCCATCGACGCCGACACCGACAAAGCCATGACCCTCATCGAATCCGCCGTCACCGACATCCGCCTCGGCATCCGCGCCTACGCCCGCCAGGGGAACTGAGGTTGAAAAGTTGAAGGGTTGAAAAGTTGAAAGGTTGAAAGGTTAGAAGGTTGAAAAGTTGAAAGGTTGAAAAGTTGAAAGGTCATTTTTTGATTGCCGTTTCGCTCTCCGCCCTCGTTGCCACGGCGGAACCTTTCAACCCTTCAACCTTTCAACCTTTCAACTCTTACACCAACCACGCCGGCAACGTCGTGTCCGGCACCGTCATCGCCCTCGACGCCCACACCGCGACCTTCTCCAACGCCGGGGAAGTCGTGGTGTTGCCCCTGAGCATCTTCCCCGAATCCGAACAGCGCCGCCTGGCGGCCGAATACGGCACCCCCATCCTTCCCGCCCCCATCCGCCGCGCCATCGACGGTGCCAACCGCGCCATCGCCCGCTCCCGCCAACGCGCCGCCAAAGGCCTCTGCACCCCCGAAGACAGCGCCTCCTTCATCGCCCGCACCCAATCCGCCCTCTCCGCCTACCTCGACTCCCAACTCTCCTCCGGCGCCCTCACCCCCGCCGAACGCGCCGCCCTCCCCCCCTGACCCTCCCCCTGTCCCTGTCCTGCCGTGCGGCCCCCGTGCCGCCCCCCCGCTCCCCCTTCCACTCCCCCTGACCTTCCCCCTGTCCCTGTCTTGCCGGGCGGCCCCCGTGCCGCCCCCTCCCGCCCCCCCTCCCACTTCCCCGCCCGCAGATCACCTCCTTTCCTCCTTCGTCCTTCGCACTTCTTGCTTGCGCTTGACTTGGGGCCAGACCACGAATCAGGCCCTGCTCATCCCCGCCTCCGCCATCGACGCCGACACCGACAAGGCCATGACCCTCATCGAATCCGGCGTCAAGGACATCCGCTTCGGCATCCGCGCCTACGCCCGCAATTCCAAGCCGCAGGCGATTGCAACATCAGCGGGCTGTCGAAGGCAACTGGCCTCCGCCCCGACCCGCCCCGCCTTCAAAATCAGTGCAAATGGCAAACCCGGCTTTCTGATTTGCACCCAAACCCATCCCGTGCTACTCTCCCTCCCGCAATCCACGAAAGGCCCCATCCATGATTTAGAAAAGGAGCCAGACCACGGCGCCCTGGAGAGCGGAAGAATGTCTCACGCAAAGTCCGCAACGTCCGCAAAGTGAGCGGGATGGAAGCGGATGGGATGGACCGACTTGGAGCCGCGGCGGGGCACTACCTCATCCAAGGAATCCGGAGGAGGCAAGGTAATCGGCGGGGGAGAGTACGGGGAGCACGCCCGGAGGATAATGGGCGCGGTCGCGCGAGAGAATGCACGTGGCGCCGCAGCGCAGGGCGGAGGCCAGCTGGATGTCGTCCTCGAAGTCCTTGTGCGGGATGTCGGCCGCTTCGCGGAGGATGGGGGCGTCGAGGGGAACGACGGAGAAGATGCCGAGAATCAGGCGGACGGCCGAGAGCGCGTTTTCGCGGCCGATGAACTTTGCCGCAACGTAGTGGACGTTGTTGAGGGAGATGGCCGAGACATAGCCGCGGGCGGCCCCCGTCTCGCACAGGGCCCACGCCGAGGCGGCGGGTGCAAAGAATTCCGGACGGCGCAACACGACGTCGAGGAGGACGTTCGTGTCGAAGAACAGTTTCGGCTTCACGGGGCGAACCTTTCCGCCAGGCGTTCATCGCGGATGGCACGCCAGTCCAGGTCACCCGGGACGGAACGGGCCCCGCGGGCCAATGACAAGGCCCGGAGCGTTTTCGGTGGATAACCCGGTTCAGCTGGCAGTTCACGCCCCGCAGCCTCGACAAAGCGGGAAAACATCGACGAAATGCTTTCCCGGCGCCTTTTCGAAAGCCGCCGGGCATTCTCCAGAACAGGACGGGGGATGCTGAGGGTGAGCTTCATGGTGTTCATGGATCAAGGCTCCGTTGTACGTATTTTCTTCTGTCATTCTATACGTATGAAAGGTGGCTTCAAGCCTAAACGGACAGATGACCGGCAGAGGGGAAAGAGGGAGGGAAGCGGCTGTGCAGTCGGTGCGCGGGCGGCCCGCCCGCGGGGCGTCTGGAAAGCGGAAAACAAGCGAAAAGACCACTGTTTTCCATAATCTCGCGCCCCTCCTGGGAGGTGCGACTTCCAAGTCGCGCCCCAGCGGATAGAGAGCGGAAGGAAAGAACTCACGCAGAGCCGCGGAGACGCGGAGGGCTTGGAGGGGGAGGATTTTGCACAAAAGGACAAAAAGGAAACAAAAGGGTCGGCTGGAGCGCGGGAGGAAGGCCAACATTGAAAACCATGAAAACCGCTTCGCGGACATGGAAAGGGAGAGGACGGCGGATGTTCAGTCGTGGCGCGGGCGGCCCGCCCGCGGGGCGTCTGGAAAGCGGAAAACAAGCGAAAATGCCAATGTTTTCTGTAATCTCGTGCCAGCCATGGACTCCACTTCCGGGGGTGCGGCATCCTGCCGCGCCATGGCGGATGGCGGGCGGAAGAATGGTTCACGCAAAGTCCGCCAAGGCCGCAACGGGAGCGGGAGGGATGCTGGAGAGAAGAACTCACGCGGAGGCGCGGAGGGCTTGGAGGAGGAGGATTTTGCACAAAAGGACAAAAAGGAAACAAAAGGGTCGGCTGGAGTGCGGGAGGAAGGTCAACATTGAAGCCTATGAAAACCGCTTCCCGGACATGGAAAGAGGGAGGGAGGCGGAGGGAAAGAGATTGTCAGACAATTCCAACAATTTCCGACAATGATTTTGAAGACAACTTGGACAATTGGGAACAACTTTTTCAAGGTGCCGGGCGGACAACCCCGCCCGGCGCAAAAAGAACAAAAGGGGCTGCTGGGGAGCGAGAGGATGGTCAACATTGAAAACCATGAAAACCGCTTCGCGGACATGGAAAGGCGGGAGGAAAGCGGATGTGCAGTCGGGGTACGGGCGCCCCGCCCGCGGAGCGTCAGGAAAGCGGGAAACAAGCGGAATGACTCCCTCCCCACTCCAGAAAAGAGGGGGCGCCCGGTGGAAGGGAAAGCCCCGGGCGGGTGCTTGTGGTGTGGACGGCCAGGGCGGCGGGGTTGCCAGCGCAGGAGCCTTCGCAAAAGCCCGAGAGGTTCTTCCTGGTCCCCGTGCGCGGGAAAGAATCGACTCCCACCCGGTTTTGTGTAGGATGCCAAGCAACACAATGGTGTGGTCTTGCCGCAGTCCGGCGGACATGCCACGTGGATTGCGTCTTGCAGATGAACAACGAGGTAATCATTGCTGATTTCACCAGGGATGTCCGCGAATCGGAAATCCCGGGGGACGTTTTGCAAATTCTTCTCGCCGACCGCACCACCGGCAAGAACATCCTCTGGATGACCGACGGCTACGCCGCCCTCGAATCCGTTTTCGACCGGCCGATGTCCCCCCGCGACGAAATCGTTGCCGACGTGATCTCCCGCCCCGGCAGCCGCGTCATCCGTCCCCGCGTGGACAAGAGCAAGGCCGAGCAGCGCGAGCGTGTCCAGAAGAAAGCGGAGGTGTTCACTCCGTCGTGGATTTGCAACAACATGCTCAACGACGCGGATGCCGCCTGGTTCGACCGCAAATCATCCCCTTTCACCACCCAGGGGAGCCGCGCCGAGCGCTGGACGCGTCTGCCCGGCAAAATCGCCTTCCCGGACGCGCCGGAGCGCTCTTGGCTGGATTACGTCAACGACCGGCGCCTCGAAATGTGCTGCGGCGAGGCTCCGTTTCTCGCGAGCCGCTACGACACGACCACGGGCGAGGTCATTCCCGTCCCGGAGCGCATCGGCATCCTCGACCGCAAGCTACGCGTCGTCACGGAGAATGCCGGCACGGATCCCGCCGAATGGCTGGAACACGCCATCCTGGCCCTCAAGGCGACCCTGGGCTTCGAGTGGCAGGGCGACAACCTCCTCATCGCCCGCGAAAACATCCTCTTCACGATGCTGGAACACTACAAGTTCTACTGCACGGACGAGCCGCTTCCCCACGCGACGCTGCTGGAACTGGCCGACATCATCAGTTGGAACATCTGGCAGATGGACGGCCTCAAGTGCGTCGTTCCCTTGACCTGCCATGACGAGGTGTTCGCCCCCCCGAAACCCAAGGCCGTGCAAATGGATTTGTTTGCGGCTCCCGAGCGGGAAAAGGCAGGGAAAGAACTGCCGTTGACCACGCCGTGCCCCGGGTGTGCGTGCAAGAAACCCCTCGACGGCATTTTCCTCCACAACGGCCTCTACTGCAACGTGATGGACTGGGAGCACAACCGCCCCTACCGCTACGCGGACATCATCCGCGACAACATGGAACGGCAACGCCAACGGAAGAACGCAAAACCATGAGCCCGCTTCCCGACACCAAGTCCTTGGACGAGATCATCGTCGGCCGCGTCGAACCCCACATCTACGCGTTTCTCACGACCTCCGTCCCCCGCTACCTCAAGGTCGGCGACACCTACCGTCCCGTCCCCGTGCGCATCGCCGAATGGCAGAAGCACTTTTCCATCGACGCGCAACGCGATGTCTGGGACTGGCCGGCCGTGCTCGACGACGAGGTCTTCTTCCGTGACTACTCGGTCCACCAGTTCCTGCAAGCCAGCCGCCACCTGGTCCGCCTGGACAAAACGGCGCTGACCCGTCTCCGCCAGGGCAAGGACCTGTATTTTTCCAACGAGTTTTTCCTCGACGCCCGCAAGGAACACGTGGAAGAGGCATTGGCGGACATCAAGGACGACCACGACCATTCCACGGGCAAGTATTCGTTTTACAGCGTCAAGAACGCCGGCCGCCCCGCGGACGAAGAAGAGTTGCCGCCCCCCGTCCCCCTGACGCTCCGTCCGAACCAGCGGGAAGCGGTCGAGCGCTTCAAGGAAGCCGTTGGCGCGGGGCGCACGAACCTCCTGATGTATGCCGTCATGCGCTTCGGCAAGACCGTCGCCGCCCTGCAATGCGCGAAGGAACTGGCGGCCCGTTTCGTGGTGGTCGTTTCCGGCAAGGCGGACGTCGCGCGCGAATGGCGGAACACGGTCCTGGGCTTCACGGACTTCAAGAACCACTTCGTTTTCCTTTCGCGCAAGGACCTCGACGCCAAATACTCCCGCGTCACGGAAGAGCTGGCCGCCGGGCACAAGGTCGTCCTCTTCGCCACGCTCCAGGACCTGCAGGGCGACGCCATCAAGCCCCGCCACGAACAGATTTTCGCCAATCCCATCGACTTGCTCGTCATCGACGAAACCCACTTCGCCGCCCGCGCCGCGGAATACGGCAAGCCCCTCCGCGTTCCGACGCAATACGCGAAAGCGGACGCATCGGAAGAAGCGAACGCCGAAGACGCGGCCCAAGCCGTCAAGGCGCTCGACGCGAAAGTCCGCCTCCACCTTTCCGGCACCCCGTACCGCATCCTCATGGGCAGCGAGTTCCAAAAGGAGGACATCGTTTCCTTCTGCCAGTTCACCGACATCGCGAACGAGCAGCGGAAGTGGGACGAAGAACATCTGGGGCAGGACGAATGGGACAACCCGTATTACGGCTTCCCTCAGATGGTCCGCTTCGCCTTCAACCTCAACGAATCCGCCCGCAAGAAGCTCCAAGAGCTGGAAGCGGACGGCCAAACCAGCCACTTCCGCGAGTTGTTCCGCCCGGTGAGCATGGAGAAGGACACCAGCGCCAGGCAACTCCACAAGAAATTCGTCCACGAAAAGGAAGTCGCCGACCTCCTCCGGGCCATCGGCGGCTCCGCCCCCGACCCGGGAATCCTTCCCTTTCTGGACTACGACAAAATCGTGCAGGGCCAGATGTGCCACCACATCGTCTGCGTCCTGCCCTGGTGCGCCTCCTGCGACGCCCTCGAGGCGTTGCTTTCCTCCCGCAAGCACAAGCGCAACCGGACCTTCGGCAAACTCCACGACTACAAAATCCTCAACATTTCCGGCAAGGAGGTCAAACGGGGCTTCGTCAAGATCGCCGACGTGGCGAAGACGATCGCCGACTGTGAAGGGCGGAAAGAAAAGACCCTCACCCTCACCGTCAACCGCATGCTCACCGGCAGCACCGTCCCCGAATGGGACACCATGCTCTTCCTGAAAGACACCTCCTCCCCGCAGGAATACGACCAGGCCGTCTTCCGCCTGCAAAGCAGCTTCGTCCGTTCCATGCCCGACGGACGGGGCCGGGAAATCAAATACAACATGAAGCCCCAGACCCTGCTCGTGGACTTCGACCCCGCCCGCATGTTCCGCCTCCAGGAAGCCCGCGCGCAGGCCTACAACGTCAATACCGAGCGGAACGGCAACGCGGAACTGGAAAACCGCGTCAGACGGGAGCTGGAGGTGTCCCCCGTCATCCTGTTCAACAAGGACCGCATCCACCGCGTCGAGGCGTCGGACGTGATGGCCGTCATCAGCCAGTATTCCGCGAAGCGCGGCGTCGCGGAAGAAGTCGAGGACATTCCCGTCGACCGCTCGGTGCTCGCCGATTCGCAGCTAAGCGCGTTCATCGACAGGCTCCCCGCCCTCGGCAGCCGGGAGGGATTGACCATCAAGCCCCACACGGGCGATGAAACGGACATCGATGCCGGGGAGGCTTCGGAAAACGGCGGCACGGACGACGATGGCGGCACGGCACCGCCCCCCGGCGAGGACAAGGACCGGGAGGACCGCGACCGGAACATCAAGACCCTCCACGCCCTCGTCGTCTTCTATTCCTTCCTCGTGCCCGAGCGCGTCCATTCCCTAGACGAAATCCTCCAAGTCATCGACCAGGACGACAACAACCGCCGCATCGCCCGCCATCTCGGACTCACGAAAGACATCCTCGGACGCTACCGCGCCAAAGTCGGCTGGCAGACCCTCCAGAAACTGGACTACAAAATCCAGAACCTCGACCGCCTCGCCAACGAGACCCAGGACATCGACCTCGGCGAAGAATACAAGGACACCCCGGAACCGGTGAAAAAAGCCGTCGTCGCCATGCGCAAGTTCGGCCGCCTCGGCGAAGCGAAGGTCGTCACGCCCCCGAACATCGCCTACGACATGGTGCGGCAGATTCCCGCCGCCGAACTGAAAGCGTTGGTCGAATCCGGCGAAAAGGTCCTCGACCCCGCCGCCAAGATGGGCGAATTCGCCATCGCCATTGTCCGCCGCTGCGCCGAACCCGACATCGGCCTCGCCCCCGACGCCTTGAAAACGTCGATCCTTTCCATCCCCATGTGCGGCGTCACCTACGAATTCACCCGCAAGGTCTACGAACTCCTTGGTCTCGCCCCCAAATGCATCGCCCAGCCCGAGAACATGACGACCTACGACCTGCTCACGCTCCGCAAGCCCGGAACGGGACGCCCTTCGTCGCGGCCGCTCGACTACGCCAAAATCAAACGCCTGCTCACGCAGAACAAGGACTTCGACACCATTTCAATCGGCGACGACCTCGCCGGAGAGGATGACCCCATGTGTACTAAGATTGGCCTCGTGATTTCCAATCCGCCGTATCAAGAACTGGATGGCGGAGCCCAAGTGAGTGCAATACCCATCTATCCGATGTATGTTGGAATTGGCACGGAAGTCACGGAACGATATTCTTCCTTTATTATGCCGGCGAGATGGTATGCTGGCGGCAAAGGCCTTGACGATTTCCGTGATTCCATGTTGAGCGATTCGCACATCGCCGAATTTCACGATTTTCCAATGACGGAAGATTGTTTTCCCGGCGTCAATGTCAGAGGCGGACTTTGCTACTATTTGCGCGACAATCAACATGACGGAACGACGACGACAACACAATACTACTCTCATCTTGATTCAAAAAACTCCACAGTTTCCGCGAGGAATCTCAAGGTTCGTGATGCGGACATCATGATACGATATGATGCAGGCATAACGATACTCGACAAGGTGTTCGCAACGGAGACCGTTGAGACGATGGTTCCTCACGTTTCGGCGGCCAAGGCATTCGGGCTTCGCACATTCTTCATAAACGACGAACGCTTTCATGCGGAGAAAACAGGCTTGGCCAAGCCGGTAAAGTGCTATGCACGTGGGGGAACTGTTGGTTATGTGGAAACAAGCGATGTTCCCACTCACAAGGACTGGATTCAACGGTGGAAAGTGTATATCCCGGAGGCCAACAACATCGGCACGGAACTGAACGATGACAACCAAAATGCCATTGTTGGCGGTCCCGGAACGATTTGTACTGAGACGTATCTCGTGGTGGGGGCTGAACTTGGTTTGACAAGAGAATCCAGCAAAAACCTCGTGAAGTATCTCAAGACGCGGTTTGCAAGATTCTTGGTGAGTTTGGCAAAAAGTAGCCAGCACGGAACGTCGAAAACTTTTCGTTATGTCCCAGTGCAAGACTTCACCTCATCATCCGACATCGACTGGACCCGTCCGCTTCCCGAAATCGACCGCCAACTCTACGACAAATACGCCCTCACCGCCCCCGAGCGCGCCTTCATCGAATCCATGATCAAGCCGATGGGGTGATGCAATGTTTCACAAACCACATTTTTTCAAGAAAATGAAAACCCCGGAAACACCACAACCCCAAAATCCTGAACCAGAGGGACCGCGTGCAGCTGCCAACCCCTTGGATCATGAGGCATATGTAAAAGCCTTTGGGGACGTGAAGGCTTTGTTTGATGCCAGTCTGCAAATTGACAAAAAAATGTCCGATGGCATCAAGCAAGTTCGTGCCCACTTGATGTTATATGTTGGTATTTTTGGAGTTATTGCCGGAATAGCCGCTTATTTTGGGGTGCCACAATTGATTAGGGAAAAGGTAACCGAGCAATATGTCGGAGAAGCCGTACAGAAGCAGGTTGCAAGGTTTACCGATGAAAAAGTCGCTTCGATGATTGAGGACAGCATTAAGAAAGCAAAAGAAGGAGTCAAGGAGGAACTGGAACAAATCAATACCGCATCCGAGGAGTTGAAGACAACGATTCTTTCTGTACGAGAAGAAACGGAAGAGCTATCTGCAAAACTACTGGAATCAAGAGATGTAATAGATGTCTATGAGCAAATTGCAACAGCCAGAACAGGGAATCGTATCGCATATGATGCGCTTCGCCAGCTTGCCCAAGGAAGCAATCGGGTTTCTCGTATTGCAACCTTGGGCATAGAAGAAGTGAATAGGACGTATGAGCTGAGAAAAAACACTTGGGGATTGGGTCAAGAAATATGGGTAGATGAAACAACAAAACAAGAAACAATCCCTGTAGATGTAATGATGTCGATTGTTTTTCAAGACATTGATCATTCCAGTGCGGCGGCCATCAACAGCATTGTGCATAAAAAACACAAACAATGTGTATCCATTATTGTTTGGGCTGTCGCGCATTCAAAATACTTGGACACAGTCTATGCAGCTATTCGTGGGGTGGAAGATTTGACAGGTCATCCGTTCCCGGCCATGGGAATTGATGAGGTGTTGGAGTGGTGGGAGGCGAATAAAAACGACGATGACTTGAATTGTGAATTTGCTCAATATTTGACTGAAAAACAAAAACCAGAAGAAACTTTTGTCGATTACAACTGGCGGAAAGCGAAGCTGTTGTCAAAATGGTTGGATAAAGAAACAGAGCAATATCAATCTGCGAACAGGTTGCTGGCCTTGTTGACGTGGCTGGCACTTCGGCAAGACGATGAAGAAAAACAAGAAAATGAAATATTGATGCAGAATGCACTTGAGTATCTGGAATATGAGGTACCGCGAAAACCATATTGGTATGCATATAAAACGGTCTATTATGCCTTGTATGACCCGGACAAGATGGTTGATTTCGTGAATGATCGGTTGCGTGATCATCCAGGTTTTGAAGATGAATTGCGCCACTGGACAGGGACGTTTTTTAATCAATATTTTTTCCAAATGGAGCAGATAAATTGGCCTAGCAAGTCGGCAGCGCCACTCGAAGAAGTAAAGACTAACACAGAAAAAGGGCTGGAATGAGTTGATGACTGGGCTAAATGCTGCATGGTTCGTTTCAACGGGGCTTTCCACGAAGGACGGTGTCTTGACGAATGCGGGGGCGTTGTTCGCCGACGATTGCCCGATTCCGCAGTCCCGCCTGTTTTGCACGGAATGGAACGGGTGCACGATGTCCAGGGGTTTCGCCAACGACAAGGAGTTTTCCGGCAATCTCATCGAACTCCTCGACACGGCGGAGCATTTCATCAAGGTCAACACGGTCCGGAAGTGGAAGAAACGCCCGCACGACCGGGTCGATTACCCGGACTATCCCGAGCGGGCGGTCACCGAGGCGCTGGTCAATGCGTTCGTCCACCGCGACTACACCATGTACGGGAGCGAGGTCCACGTGGACATCTACCCGGACCGGCTCGAAGTCGTTTCGCCCGGCGGGATGCCCGACGGGTCGCTCGTGCAGGAACTCGACTTGCGGAATGTCGCATCGGACCGGCGCAACCCGATTCTCGCGGACCTGTTCGCCCAGATGGACTACATGGAGCGCAAGGGGAGCGGCTTCGGGACGATTCTCGACGCCTACGAGAAGGAAGCGCCCAATCCCCGGGGGCTCAAGCCGGAGTTCTTCTCGACGAGCGGCTCTTTCCGGGTGGTGTTGCCGAATTTGAACCGCGAGGCGGGGGAGCTGTCCGGCGGAAAGGGAGCGGAAGGTGCTCATCCGCCCCATGAGCCGACAAACGGGGCGGGTGGACCGATAACCAGCAGGTTTGACCCGACAGATGAGCCGATAAACGGGGAAAATGAGCCGATAAGTGAGCCGTTAAAATCGGGGAAAGAGCCAATGCCCGCGAGGGTGTTGGAGCATATCCGCCAACATCCCGGGGAAAAGCGGGGCGACATCGTGGAGGCGTTGGGCATTTCCCTGTCCACCGCCCGGAGAGCCTTGAAAGCGTTGGGCGAACAAGTCGAATACCGCGGGAGCAAGAAAACGGGCGGGTATTTCGCAAAAGATGGATGACCTTTTTGGGGGTGCACGACGATGCCGCGGAACACGAAAAAGCCCGAAGACGAGCAATCCATCCCCGAGATGGTGGACGACCTGTCGCGCGAGGAAGCGCGGCGGATGTACAAGGGGGGCAAGCTGACGGCGTATGGGCGGGAGATGGCGAAGATTCTGGACCGCGCCCTGCCGCCGGAGAAGGTGGACGAATGGGGGTTCCTCCTTTCGCGCAAGGAGCGGGAGGCCATCAAGCGGAAAGCGGAGGAAAAGAAGCGCATTGCGGCCGAAAAGCGTGCCAAGGCGGCGGCGATCAGGAGAATCCGCCGGAAGGCGAAGGAAGGCGGATTCGGGCCGGACGACGAGCTGGACGACTTCGCACGCGTCAACTGGGCGTTCATGTCGGCCCGCGACGAGTTGGCGGTCCGCGGCTTTTCGGTCGACCTCATGAACGAGCTGCGCCGGAAGGTGTCCGCGAGGATTTCCCCGTGGATCAAGCAGAACCACATGGACTACGTGAACTACTTCATCTATCAGTATTACCGCTCGTGCAGCGAAGTGCAAATCGGGACGCTTCCCGCATCCCGGCAGGCGGCGGCGAGGCGGAAATGGGAGGAAATCCTCCGTCCCATCAAGCGCCGGGAACCGTGGCTTTGAGGGGGCACCACGACATGGCCGGGAACGCGAAAACGACGAGAAAAAGGAACACGCTGGAAATCCATGATGGTTTTGCGGCAGGATTGCGGAAGGATTGGGCGGAATGGAGCGCGGGATGAAGCGGCGCTGGCGGGGTCTGGCCCGAATGCCGATCAGTTATTGTTCTGGACATAGATAATAGGATATGCCAGTATCCTGGTCCATGAAACCAAGACACCATCCCAAAACTCTCATCAACCTGAAGTCGCTTCCTCGCTCGAAACGTGAGATTGTCCGGCGACAACTCTTTTCTCTCTACGAGAAAGGCATCAAGCCCCATGCCGCAGCGATGAGCCTGCGCCTGAATCCCTCCTGCGTTCACGCCCTCTTTGCGCGCTTCCGTGCGGAAGGCGAACAAGCCGTGAAGGAAAGGAAACGCGGGCCCGCAAGCAGTCCGAAAGCGATCCTGTCGAAATCCCAAAAGGACGAACTCGCTCGTGCCATCAGCCAAAGTTCACCGAGGCAATTGGTATTCGGTTTCGCGCTCTGGTCCTCGAAAGCCGTCGTGGCATACGTGAGGAAGAAGTTCCACAAGACCCTCTGCCGCCGGACAGCCCGCCGGTATCTCCTGGAATTGGGGTTCACCTACCAGTGTCCGGTACGGCGCGCCCGGGAACAGAACCAGGCCGCCATCCAGACGTGGTTGCGGGAAACCTATCCCGCCATCAAGGCCGAAGCATCCCGGCAGGGCGCGCGGATTTACTGGGCCGACGAATCCACGGTCATGGCTTCGACCACCAAGGCCCGGGGCTATTCGCCTCGCGGGACGGCTCCCGTCCTCGAAGCCCCCGCCAACCGTTCCGTGCGTTGCAACTACATCGCCGCCGTGGACAACAAGGGGGAATTGTTCTTCCAAACGTTCGACGGAGCGATGGATGCCGCCCGGTTCAAGGCGTTCATTCTCGCCCTGCTTGAAGATGTCGGAGTGCCCGTGAGCTTGATCGTGGACAACCTCAAGGTCCACCATGCCACCTGCCTGAAAACGTGGTTTTCCGAAATGGAGAGAGAGAAGAACTTCCGTATCCACTATTTGCCCAGCTACGCGCCCGAGTACAATCCGGAGGAATATCTCAACCGGAACATCAAGGCCGCTGCCGCCGAACAAGCCCTGCCGGCCAGCCAGCAGGCGGCGGTCCTCCAAACCACCGCCACGCTCCAGCGCCACCGCGATGACCGCGAATCGATCCGCCGTCTCTTCAAGAACGAAAAGGTCCGGTATGCGGCCGAATAAACATCCGATTATCTATGGCCAGCACAATAAGGATGATTCTTTGGAAAAACGGCTCGCGGCGCGAAACACGGAGGGGACGGAGGAAGGAGGCACGGAGGGTTTTTGGAGGTGGAGTTTGCCAGAGGGGGCTACGCTCCGAAAACACATCCCAAACACTTTTCC
>JAEEGG010020671.1_pt1 | contig 13139 bp, 15 predicted proteins | sample 9134161 | NCBI WGS metagenome assembly JAEEGG01 (sample SAMN16246543, study PRJNA631951) | gut metagenome | biome: gut microbiome; feature: rumen; material: CR-attached | host: Bos | place: Iran: Karaj | collected 2018-10
GTTGGCCATGATCTCGAAGATGATGTTCATGTAGTCTTCCGACGTGCGCTCCAGTTCGGGCAGGCTTTCCGCCAGTTCCAGCAGCGTCCTGTCGGAACGGGGGACGGACAGTTCGAACTTCGGGGTCATGGAGAACCCGTGTTCCCGCTGCAGCTGCTCGCGGATGCCCTTCTTCGCCTTCCGCACCTGGCGCTCGATGTCCCGGCTCTCGCTGCGGTAAGCAGCCAGTTTTTCGGAGAACGCGTCGTACACGAAGAACGTGTCCATGTATTCCCCGGTCGGGTCCATGGCGTCCAGCAGGGGGTCGGTGTCGCGCAGCTGATAGCGCCTGGGCACCTTGCCGATCGTCTCGCGCAGCATGCCGCGGACCTTGCGGGAATGCACGAGGAAACTCTTGATGTTGAAGAGCTCGGGGATGCTCAGGATCTGCGTCGGGCTGTTCGCGACGGAAAGGCTGATCTCCTTCAGCTCGCACAGGTCGTTCAGGATGGCGTTTACGGCTTTTTCGTCCGTGCAGATCTGTTCGCTCACCAGCGACATATCCGTCAGATGGCCGCGCAGCGCGTCCTCTTCGCCGGGCATGTAGGGCTTGAACGCCCGCTTCAGCTTGGCGCCGTACGGCGTGTGCGGACCGATCTCGTCCCAGACGTAGGAAAAACCTACGGCTTCGCGGGTCGTGGTTTTGGAAAGAGGCGGTTTAAACGTGGTGCTCATCCGAGTCCTCCTACTCTTACGTCGACGACCGGCAGATCCGGCAGCGCCTGCTGCACGGCCTTGCGCAGTTCGTCCCGGTCGAAGCTGTAGCCGTGGGGCGAGAACGGGTTGACGGTGACTGCGGCCACCTTGATGTTCTCGAGCACCTGCACGTGCAGCCCCATCTTCTTCAGCTGCTGCCAGCGGATGGCGCCGACGAACACCTTCGTCGGGTTGGGAAGCACGATCGTGACCTGCTTGAGTTTCGCGGGGGCGATGTGGTCCAGGATGCGTTCGGTGACAGCGCCCGGGATGAACACGAAGCGCGTGTCCTCGTCGATGGCCTCGTTGACGATGGGTCCCGCGCCCAGGGCGGTGCGCACCGGCACCTGGGACACGTTGTAGTCTTTATCGACGGTCAGGATGCGGAAGTCCTCCCGGTCTTCCTTTTCCAGGATGGACCGGAGCTTTTCGTCCTCCACGAGAGGGCTGTTGTACACGCTGACGACGTGCACCGTCTCCTCCACCACGGTCTTGATCTTGCGGGAGATGACCGCGCCGGTGGACAGGATGATGGCGTCGGACGTGGCCGGGTCCGCGATGGATTTGCGGTCGATGGCGCCGTCGATGATGATCATGTCGATGCCCTGGTCGAACATCTGCTCACAGAGCTTCTTGTGCTCCATGATGCTGCCCGGACCCGCGATCTGCACGTAGCCGCTGCGCGCGACCCGGCACAGGAGCACCTGGCCCAGCGCCGTGCGGCAGTTCGTCCGCTTTAAGATCTCGAGGCTCGTCTCGGCCAGGCCGTACAGCTGCTCGGGGACGGTGACGATCGTATCTTCGAACAGATACACCTTGGGTTTGTCCGTCTCGAACACGAGGTCGCTCGTCTCGCCGTCGCGCCCTGTGGACGTCACCCCCATGCGCAGGCCTTCGTCGTAGGCTTCCTCCAGCAGATAGTTGAGCGCCGTCGTCTTGCCCGCGTTCTTCGCCATGCCGACGATGGAAACGGTCTTGTATTTTTCCTGGATATCGGCGATAAAGCCCATGCGTCCTCCTGACGTCTCATTGGATAACAAAGGGCGGAAAACGTGTTTCCGCCCTCTGCATAGCTTTGGTTCGTGTAGAAGCGATTACTTCTTGTTTCTTCTGTGTCTGAGCAGATCCTGGGGCTCCATAGCCAGTCTCTGGCCTCTGTGGAGACCTTCGACGCCTTCGTACTCATACTTCTTCTTGCCGGTGCAGTAGTCGCAGGTGCAAGGCAGCTTCGGCAGATCGGTCGGCTCGGTGTAGGTCGTGATAACGCCTTCATAGTTGCGCAGAACGTACTTGCCGGGGCTCTGGGAGATGACGTACTGGGGCATGACCGGGGTCTTGCCGCCGCCGCCCGGGGCGTCGATAACGAACGTCGGAACCGCGTAGCCGGAAGTGTGGCCGCGCAGACCTTCGATGATCTCGATACCTGCGGAAACGGGTGTTCTGAAGTGTTCGATACCCAGGGACAGGTCGCACTGATAGATGTAGTACGGTCTGACTCTCATCTGGACCAGCTTCTGGACCAGTTCTCTCATGATGTGCGGGCAGTCGTTGACGCCGCGCAGCAGTACGGACTGGTTGCCGAGGGGGATACCGGCGTCAGCAAGTCTTGCGCAGGCCTGCTTGGAGTAGTCGGTGATCTCCTTGGGGTTGTTGAAGTGAGTGTTCAGCCAGATGGGGTGATACTTCTTCAGCATGTTGCACAGATCTTCCGTAATACGCATCGGGCATACGACGGGAGTTCTGGAACCGATTCTTACGATCTCGACATGGGGGATCTTTCTGAGGTTGGAGATGATGTATTCGAGAACGTCATCTTCGACCAGCAGAGCGTCGCCGCCGGAGAGCAGTACGTCGCGCACCACCGGAGTGTTGCGGATGTACTCGATGCACTTGTCGATATCTTCCATGGAACGGGCGCCGTCCGTTTCGCCGGCCAGTCTTCTTCTGGTGCAGTGTCTGCAGTACATGGAGCACTGGTCGGTGATCAGGAACAGAACTCTGTCCGGATATCTGTGGGTCAGGCCGGGAGCCGGGGAGTCTTCGTCCTCGTGCAGCGGGTCGAGCATGTCGGCGTCGCTTCTGTGGTTCTCAGCGATGACGGGAACAGCCTGCATTCTGACGGGGCAGCGGGGATCGTCCGGATCCATCAGGGAAGCATAGTACGGGGTGATGCCCATGCGGAAGTTCTTGGCGACTTCGCGGATATCAGCCTCTTCCTGCTCGGTGAGGTTGACGACTTTCTTGAGGTCTTCAACCGTGGAAACTCTGTTCGCTACCTGCCAATGCCAGTCGTTCCACTGCTCTTCGGTAACATCCTTCCACAGTTCGATGTCCTTAAAATAGCGTGCCATAAAAATTTCTCCTTATTCTTTCTATGTGCTTCTGCTAAGAAATTATGCGTACATTTCCTCGAACAGCTTGCGGATGCCTTCGTGTTCTCTCAGCACCTGCAGAGTGATCTCGGCGTGGCCCTTTGCATAGCCGTTGCCCATGATCATGGTGACGTCCTTGCCTACGCCTTCAGCGCCCAGGGCAGCCTTGGTGAAGCTGGTGGCCATGGAGAAGAAGTAAACGGTGCCCAGATCCTTGGTGCACAGGATGGAAGCCATTTCGGTGTTCTCGATGGATACGCAGTTGATGACGACGTCGAACAGTTCGCCGTTGGTCAGTTCCATGGCCTTTTCATACATGCCGACTGCGTCGGTAGCATCCATGTGGAAGTATTCGTCGGCCAGATCCAGAGCTCTCGCTCTGTCTTCGGACTTCTGGGAACCTGCAGCGCAGACGACCAGACCGGTGACGCCGGCTCTCTTCTTCGCTTCGTACAGGCAGAGCAGACCGGACTTGCCGCCGCCGCCGATGACCAGGACCTTCTGACCGGACTGGACCAGTCTTGCAGCCTGAGCGGGAGCGCCTGCGACGTCCAGAGCGGACAGCGCGGTACCTGCGGGCATATCGTCGGGCAGCTTTGCATAGATGCCGGACTGGAACAGGATGGCCTTACCCTTGATGTCGACCTGGTCGATCGCCGGTCTCATCTCGAGGATCTCGTCGATTCTCAGCGGGGTGAGGGACAGGGAAACCAGAGTAGCGATCTTGTCGCCGGGCTTCAGGTCGCCAACATAGTTGTCGCCAACCTGCTCGACAGTGCCCATCAGCATGCCGCCGGAACCGGTCCAGGGATTCTTGTGCTTACCGGCGTGAGCGACGATTTCCTTCATCTTGTTGCCGATGGCTTCCATTTCTTCCTTGGTGGTGACTTCAGCGGGCTTCTTGTTCAGAACGCGCTTAACGATCTCGGTGAAGGAAGCGGAGTCGATGTTCAGGGTCTGAACGTCGATCAGAACTTCGTTGTCCCAGATCTCCATGTTGTTGTCGATAACATCCGCAGGCTGGGGCAGAACTCCCTTGGGGGAGATAACTCTGTAAGTGCCGTACGGATTCGGTGCATGTTTCTGCATAGCTTTTGTCCTCCTTATGATTAACTGAACCGTTAGACTGTATGTTATGGGGTGGGCAACGTGCCCACTTCACCTAGTCTATCCTCATAGTATAGTACCAATTTTTTGGCCAAAAGTAAATGGAATTGTGTTTTTTTTCACAAAATGCTGTATACTATATTAGGCCAAGATCGGCGGCTTTTGGAAATCGCCGACAAAATGTCAGTAACATTTATGTGTTTCATACAAGGAGGATTTAAAAAATGGAAAAGATCACATCTACGATCAGACTCAGAATGTCCGCTAAGGATGCTCATTACGGCGGCGAACTCGTCGACGGCGCGCACATGGTGCACCTGTTCGGCGACGTTGCTACCGAACTGCTCATCAAGCTGGACGGCGACGAAGGTCTGTTCTGCGCATACGACAACGTTGAGTTCCTGGCTCCCACCTATGCCGGCGACTACATCGAAGCTTACGGCGAGATCGACAAGATCGGCAACACTTCCCGCCACATGGTCTTCGAAGCCCGCAAGGTCGTGGTTTCCCGCAAGGACATCTCCGCTTCCGCAGCAGACTTCCTCGAAGAGCCCATCGTAGTATGCAGAGCTTCCGGCACCTGCGTCACCCCGAAGGAATGCAAGAGAAAGTAAGGCATTGACCCGAAAAAGAACTCCCGGCTGTCCGGCCGGGAGTTCTTATTGTTAGCAGTTCTTCAGATATTCGACCTCCTGCGGGGTCAGGCGGCGGTACGTGCCCTCGTGCAGGCGGCCCAGCTTGATGTCGCCGATGGCGGTGCGCTGCAGGTCGAGCACCGTGTGGCCCACGGCTTTGCACATGCGCCGCACCTGGCGGTTGCGGCCTTCGCAGATCTTGATCTCCAGCAGCGTCATGTCGCTCTTTTCTTTCAGAACGGTCACCCAGGCGGGCGCCGTTTTTTTCTTGTCGCCGATGTCCACGCCGTTGCGCAGCGCCCAGAGCTCGTCCTTGCTCAGATAGCCCGCGACGGTCGCGAGATAAGTCTTCCACACCTTCTGGGACGGATGGGCGATATGATAGGAAAGATCCCCGTCGTTCGTCAGGAGCAGCAGACCCCGCGTGGCGCCGTCCAGGCGGCCCACCGGGTAGACCCGCGCCGTGACGTCGGTCAGCAGCGACAGCACCGTCGGCCTGTCCTTTTCGTCCGACGTGGTCGTGATGAAGCCCGCCGGCTTGTTGAGCGCGTAATAGACCGGCTTTTCCGGCGCCTCGACCGGCTTGCCGTCCACGACGACCACGTCGCCTTCCGAGACGTCATAGCCGGGCGTCTTGCAGACCGCGCCGTTGATCTTCACTTTTCCTGCCAGGGTCAGCTCGTCCGCCTTTCTTCTGGAGCAGACGCCCGCCTGGGCGATGTATTTATTCAAACGCATGGGTTCCTCCGTTCGTTATCTGAGCCGCGTCTATTATATCTTAAGAGAAGAAAAAGCGCAAAACAGACACGCCCCCGTCCCCCTGATTGATGTGAGAACTTCTCATATTAAATATTAGTTTTTGTCGTTTTACTTAACAAGCGAAGTATTGTATATTGTACTTGCAAGGGGGCGTTAAAGAAATAACGAGCCCGTCAAAAGAATAACAAATCTTGAAAATACAAGTATTGTGAAAAGGAAGGAAACCAAAATGAAAAAGAACGTTATGACCTCTCTGATCTTCGCTATCGCACTCGCACTCGTCGTACTCGCTATCGCAGTCTCCAACGGCGCCAGCACCGCCTTCATCCCCGTGATGATCATCCTGATGGCTGCTTACTGCATCGGTCAGTACAGATACGGCGTCAACTTCAGATAAGACAGACTTTCGGAAAAATCAACCTCCAATGAAATAAACCTAAAGTCGAAAACAATGCCGCTCCGGAAATTTTCCGGAGCGGCTGTTTTTCTGTTTTGGATCTTACAGCGGCGGCAGCACGATGCCGTCTTCGATCATCTCCGCCACCACTTCCCTGGCAACGTCGATGAATTTCCGCTCCGCCGGAGACAGGAATACCGGCGGAATGGTCGCGATGCCTACGTCGCGGATGTAGGGCGGATCCAGCGGAATGCCCACGACGCCCTCCGATGCGAACGCCACGTGCATGCCTGCGACGACGGAAACGCCAAGCCCTTCGCGGACCAGGGCAAGCACTGCCTGCTCGTCCCGGGAAACGAGGAACGGGCGGCCGTCGTAGCCGTTGGAGTCCAGCAGCATGTCCACGTCGTGGTCGTAATCACGGTTGATGCAGATGTAGGGGTACTGCAGCAGTTCTTTCATGGAAACGCTGGAACGTTCCGCCAGAGGATGATCCTCCGGGACGACGGCCAGCATATCGTCGCCGCATAGAGAGATGAAGTTCCGGTCGCTATCCCGCCTTGTCAGGAAGCCGATGTGGAAACGGCGGCTGTCGATGCCGTAGTGCATTTCCCCGCCGCCCGATTCGATCATCTCCAGCGTGATGTTGGGAAACTGGCTGTGGAACCGCGCCGCGATGACCGGCACCATATACCGCGCGAAGGACGCGCCGGAAGCGAACGCTACGTGACCGACTTCCAACCCCTGCACTTCCGCCACGTTCTGATCCATTTTCTCCGCGCTGGCGACCAGGTCGCGGATGGAACCGATCACCGCTTCCCCGGCATTGGTAAGGCTGACGCCGTTGCGGGAGCGGTTGAGCAGGGTCACGCCCAGATCCTCCTCCAGGGCGTTCATCATATGCGTGACGCCGGAAGGAGTGTACCCCAGTTCCTCCGCCGCTTTCGTAAAGCTGCCCGTGTCGACGGCCCGGAGCAGCACTTTGCATTTTTCAGTATCCATAAGCATCCTCCCAAGGGCATTCTATCATGACAGTTCTTCACAATCAACTTTAATATCTGTCGTTTTACTTTATATGCAGCTTGCGGTATCATAAAGATGCAAAAACGTTAAAGAATTAACGAATCTTGAGAAAACAACGACCGGAGGAAATACCATGAATACTATGAGGATCAGAATGTGGGCTGTCGTGCTGATGCTGTTCGCCTGCACCTTCGTTTACACTTCCGTCATGTCCATGGGACCGGCAGCCGCGTCCGCCCCGTCCCTGGCGTTCATGCTCTAAGAAATATCCATCCAACGCTTTTCTATACATAAAAGAGGACCCTTCCTGACAGGGGTCCTCTTTTATTTGATAATCTTATGCGTTTATGGTAATCTCTAATAGAAAGACGAGGACAGATCCATGGAAATGAAACAGCTCCGTTCCTATATCGCTGTCGTGGACTACGGCAGTTTTACGAAGGCCGCGGAAAAGACCTATACCTCTCAGCCGACCATCAGCGCGCACATCAAGGCGCTGGAGGATGAACTGGGCGTGCAGCTGCTCGCCCGTGACACGAAGAATCTGCGGGTCACGGAAAAAGGCCGGGAACTGTACGACTGCGCCTGCGGCATGCTCTCCCTGCAGCAGCGGATGCTGGACAAGTGGGAAAACGAGGACCGCAAGACGCTCAGCATCGGCGTTTCCACCATCCCGTCCGGCTACATCCTGCCGCGGCTTCTGGAAGGATTCCGCAGCGAATACCCGGACGTGGTCATCTCCATCCGCCAGTCCGACAGCGAGGAGATCGAGGCGGCCGTGGAGCAGGGCGCCTGCGATATCGGAATCGTCGGCGAAGAAGCCGGCGGAGGCCTGGTGAGCGAACCCATCGCGGAGGATAAGACCGTGCTGATCGCGCCGAACACGCCGGCGTTCAAAAAGATGATCAAAGCGAAGGACCTGAAAACGCTGCTTTCCCAGCCGACGCTGTTCCGGGAAAAGGGCAGCGCCAGCCGCAAGAGCGCGGAAAAGCTGCTGGAGCTTTTAGGCAAGGATCTGCAGGACGTGGACGTGGCCGCCAGCCTGAACGACCAGGAAGCCATCAAGAACCTGGTGGAGCACGGCTTCGGCATCTCGTTCATCTCGGCGCTGGCCGCGGAGGACAGGGTGCGGGAAGGAAGGCTGCTCCTCTTCGACACGGGTCTTGCCGAGGCAAAGCGCACGTTCTACCTGATACGGAGAAAGAACGTGCAATTGAGCGAGTCGGCAGAGAATTTTGTAAAATTCATTCAGAAATAGCGTCTTTGGACCGACTCCTCAGCTGCATTCCCAACAATACTTAATTAACCATAAAAAGAGAAGGCCGCGAGCCTTCTCTTTCTAATTACTAATACGATTATGTGCAGTAGGCAGGTCGTTTGAGGACCATCGGGGATACCGGTTCTTAGCGATTGGCGAGCCGTTAGGCGAAGACAGAGCTTAGAACCGCTGTTGGGGCCACGCTGAGCGAGAGCGTGTCCGAAAACGACCTGCCTATGCACATTTTTACTTCAGATTTTTTATCATGCGGTCGCAGGCTTCCTTCACGTTCTCCAGGGACGTTGCCAGGTTCATGCGGACGAAACCGCAGTAATCGTCGCCGCCGCGGCCGAACCAGTTGCCGTAGTCGAAGGCCAGCTTGCACTTGCCCTGCATGAATTCCTTGATCTCCTCCTGCGTCTTGAAGTACTTGCCGAAGTCGAGCCACAGCAGATAGGTGCCCTGCAGGTCTGCGACGGTCACGTCGGGCAGCTCCTTCGCGAACGTGTCGCGCACGTAGCAGTAGTTCTCCCAGATCTGCTTCTTCACTTCCTCGAACCAGGGGCGGCCTTCTCTGCAGGCGGCTTCCACCGCCACGTAGCCGAAGCCGTTGCCGCCGGTGCCGTGCACGTTGCGGGCGAAGGTCAGATACTGCTCTCTGAGCTTCTCGTCCGGAATGATGATGAAGGAGTTCTGGCAGCTGGCCAGGTTGAAGGTCTTGGAGACGGCGCACATGGTGATCAGCATGTCGTCGTAATCGCCGACGGTCGCGGTCGGGGTATGGACGTGGCCGTTCCACTCGAAGTCCTGATGGATCTCGTCGGAGACCACGAGCACGTTGTGCCTGCGGCAGATGTCCATGAGGGTCTTCAGCTCTTCCTTCGTCCAGATCTTGCCGACGGGGTTGTGCGGGGAGGACATGATGAACAGTTTGACGTCGTTCTCCACGATCTGCTTTTCGAACTTCTCGTAGTCGACTCTGTAGGTGTTGCCGTCGTGGATCATGTCGCACAGCACCAGCTTGCGGTCGTTGAATTTGACGCCGTCCATCATCGGGTAGTAGATGGGCGCCAGCAGGATGACGGCTTCGCCGGGCTTCGCGGCCATGCAGGTGACCCAGTAGAACGCGGAAACGATGCCGTTGGAGAAGCAGATCCATTCCGGTTTGACTTCGTATCCGTGATACTTCTTCTCCCAGTCGATAAACGCCTGTTTATAGCTGGGGCTGGGATCGTAATATCCCCAGGGGACGTTCTCCACGTAATTGCCGACCGCCTTGCGGATCGGTTCCGCGATCTCGAAGTCCATATCCGCGACCCACATGGCCAGCAGATCCTTGTCGCCGTACATGGCTTCCAGCGCGTCCCACTTGGAACAGTTCGTCCCTCTTCTGTCTACGTATTTCAGCATAATTCCTAACCTCCAATGATATATAGAAAAGAGCTGTTTTTATCCTCTTAAAATATAGCATTTTTGTGTTGCAATTCAAAGCACCCCTATGTATAATGTATAGGCATTCGTCTGCCCGGGACATCCCGCCGCGGACGAAGCTCTCTGCCGCAGGGGAGCACTGCGGCCGCAAAACAGACCATAGGGAGGTGAAAGAATGAATAAGTACGAACTGATGTTCATCGTAGAACCCAGCTTAGACGACGCCAAGAAAGACGAAGTGGTGGAAGCCGTTAAGGCGATCATCGCAGAGGGCGGCGAAGTGCTCGACACAGATGTCTGGGGTATGCGCAAGCTTGCTTATCCGATCCAGAAGAAGACCGAAGGTTATTACGTTGTGATGCACTTCAACGCAAAGCCCGAACTTCCGAAGGAACTGGACAGAAGACTCCGCATTTCCGACAACTTCATGAGACACATCATCATCAATCTGGACGAAGAGTAAGGCGGTACAAAATGAATTCTGTTTGCTTAGTAGGAAGACTCACGAGAGATCCGGAAGTCCGGTATGGCTCCCAGTCTCAAATGGCTATTGCAAGATTCTCCATCGCGGTGGATCGGCCGTTTGCCGATCGCAATGGAGAGCGGCAGACCGACTTTATCAGAATCGTCTGCTTCGGAAAGTCCGCAGAATTTGTCGAGAAGTATTTTAAAAAAGGAATGCGGGTCGGTGTAACCGGAAGTCTTCGGACAGACTCTTACACCAACAAGGACGGCGTCAACGTTACCACTGTGGAAGTTGCCGCTGACCGCGTCGAGTTTATGGAAAGCCGTGCCGAAAGAGAGAGCCGCGAGGCTACCGGTAATTTCGGCGGAAACTTCGGAGGAGGCTACAGCCAGCCGGCACCGTCTCAGGCGCCCGCAGGACAGGCCCCCGAAGGCTTTACCGCACTGACCGACGACGATATCCCGTTCTAAGGAAAAGCAGGAGGCTACAATGGAAAGAGAAAACAGACCGAGAAGAAACTTCTCCGGCGGTATGCATAGAAAAAAGGTTTGCCAGTTCTGCGCAGACAAGAATACCGCAATCGACTATAAAGACGTCGAAACCCTGAAAAAGTATGTCACCGAAAGAGGCAAGATCCTTCCCAGAAGGGTCACCGGCGCCTGCGCGATGCACCAGAGAGGCATCACCACCGCCATCAAGAGAGCAAGAATCGTTGCTCTGCTGCCCTTCGACGCAGACTAATCAGCGTACTTACGCCCCGGTACACAAGCCCGTACCGGGGTTTTTCTTTACAAAAAATACAAGTGCAGGCAGGCTGTATTCGTGTTAAGATGAAGGCAGAAGAAGGAGGACCTGCATGGACTTCGAATTTATCAAGACAAACCTGGAAAAGAAGGGCTACAAGGTGAGCTGCTTCGAGACGAAAGAAGAAGCGGCGGCTTATCTGAACGGGCAGATCGACGGCGTGTCCGTCGGCTGCGGCGGTTCGATGACCGTCAAAGAGATGGGTCTTGCCGATCTGCTGCGCACCCACAACGACTTCAAGTGGCACTGGGAGGGCGCTGACCGCATGGAAGCGTTCGCGACCGACGTGTATCTGTCCTCGGTGAACGGCATCTCCGAGCGCGGCGAGATCGTCAACATCGACGGTCTGGGCAACCGCCTTGCCGGCACCCTGTACGGCCATAAAAAGGTATATCTGATCGTGGGCAAAAACAAGATCGCGGACGATCTGGAAGGCGCCATGTGGCGCGCCAGAAACGTCGCGGCGCCCAAAAACGCCATCCGGTTCAACGTCAAGACGCCCTGCGTCGCCAGCGGCGGCGCCAAATGCTTCGACTGCAGAAGCCCCGAGCGCATCTGCAAGGCGCTGCTGGTGTTCTGGGAGCGCCCCGACGGCATTCCGGACACGGAAGTCGTCCTGATAAACGAAGATCTCGGTTATTAGGAGAACGGATATGGAACTTTTGCCGAAAAGCGCCTATGAAACGCCGGTTCCGGAACTGTATCCGGTGCGCCAGACGTTCGATCCTGCGCATGTGGAAGATATCGAAGCGGCGGTGCGCGCGGAATTTGCAAGACCGGAGATCGCGCGGCGCATCCGGCCCGGCGTAAAGACCGCCCTGCTGGCGGGCAGCCGCGGCATCGCCAATATCGACCGCATCGTGCGCGCTTCGGTCGACGCGCTGAAGGCGCTCGGCGCCGACCCCGTCATCATCCCGGCCATGGGAAGTCACGGAGGCGCGACAGCGGAAGGCCAGATCGAAGTGCTGGCAGGCTACGGGATCACGGAGAAAGCCATGGGCTGTCCCATCGAATCGTCCATGGAAGTCGTACAGACAGGCTGCGTCGGCGACGTCAAGATCTACGCGGATAAAAACGCGGCAGCCTGCGGCGCCATCATCCCCATTGGGAGGGTCAAGGCGCACACGGATTTCAAGGGACCCATCGAAAGCGGCCTGTGCAAGATGCTCTCCATCGGCATCGGCAAGCACGTCGGCTGCACCAGCCTGCATAAACTGGGCTTCGAGAACTTCCACTGGCTCATCCCCGAGGCGGCTGCGGTGAACATCGCGAAGCTGCCAGTGATCTTCGGCCTGGCTGTCATCGAGAACGCATACGAACAGACGTACCGGATCGAGGCGGTGGAGGCGGAGAAGATCCGCGAAAGGGAACCGGAACTGCTGAAGATCGCGAACGCGAACCTGCCCGGCCTGCCGTTCGAAACGATCGACCTGCTGATCGTGGAGCAGCTCGGCAAGGACATCTCCGGCTGCGGCATGGATCCGAATGTGACGGGACGCACCTGGTGCGGCCTGCTGCCCGGGTTTACCGGACCCGCGATCAAGCGCATCCTGGTGACCGGCTTGACGGAACGCACGCACGGAAACGCCACCGGCCTCGGCTACGCGGACTTGACGACCCGCGCGGTGCTGGATGAACTGGACTGGCATACGACGGCCATCAACGCCATCAGTTCCGGCAACCCCATGTCCGGCAAGGTGCCCTGCGTCGTGGAAGACGAAAAAGAGGGCATTCTGGTCACCGTATCCTCCACGCCGGGCATCGACCCGGCGAATCCGCGTATCGTAAAGATACGATCGACACTGGAACTCACTGAGTTCGAGGTTTCCGAAGCGCTGCTTCCCGAAGTGCGCCGGAATCCCCGTATGGCGATCATATAACCTGTTTTTTTTAACAATACTTAGGAGGTTAATCATGAGCAAGAGTTTGCAGACAACCATGGTCCAGTCGGGCGTCCATTCGCTGGCGGAAGTACCCGCATACGTATCGGTGCCCAAAGTACCGCCCATCTACATGTCGTCGGTGTTCTCGTTCGACGACGTGCCCAGTCTCGACGCGGTCTACGCCAAGGAGGCTCCCGGTTACGTCTATTCCAGAGACGGCAACCCCGGCACGGACTACACGGCATCCATGATCGCCGAAGCGGAAGGCG
>JAEEGG010020678.1_pt1 | contig 13136 bp, 6 predicted proteins | sample 9134161 | NCBI WGS metagenome assembly JAEEGG01 (sample SAMN16246543, study PRJNA631951) | gut metagenome | biome: gut microbiome; feature: rumen; material: CR-attached | host: Bos | place: Iran: Karaj | collected 2018-10
TTAGGCATCTTCTTTGCCAGCTATGCGGAAAGCTCTGTCTGAGGCGTGATCGGATATCCGAAGAAATGACGGCAGCCTGCCTGGATAGCAGCCTCGCCAAGTGCCTCATTTCCTTTCATTAAAACTTTCTCTGACATGATTTTTCTCCTATGATTATTTTATTCATATATGATGTAATCTAAGGCTTCCCCTTGAGGGGAAGCTGTCAGCGAAGCTGACTGATGAGGTGTAATCTTTAAACTTTAACACTTCACCTCATCCGGCACTTCGTGCCACCTTCTCCTCAAGGAGAAGGCTTGCCGACTTTACTTAGGTGACGATGTGGACGTTTTTCTTTGTCACATCTATCTGATATCTCAGTCACGCTCTACCGTGATACATACATCAGGACACATAGTTGCACATGACTTGCAGCCCGAGCACTTTGCGGGATCTGTCATATGTGCGGGATGATAACCCTTGACATTAAGTCTGGACTTATCTAACTCAAGCAGGTGCAGGGGACATGCATTAACACACATCTCACAGCCCTTACAGAGCGATTCGTTAATAGTGATCTTTCCCATCTTCAAACCTCCTTAATCTTAAATCCTCATAATTTTCAAAACAATAATCAGACCATATATCATCTTTAAAACCTGATACTAAATCATTATTATAACATTTCTTTTATAAAAATACAAGAAGTTTTTTAATTTTTTATTTTGCGAACCATTCATCCATGATCCTATCAAGATTTTCGAGGTCGTAATATGCTGAGTAATCATAAATTATGCTTCCGTCAGCTTTAATAGTCAGCTTAGGTTCGATCGGGACATCTATATTACAACCATTTTCAGCGTCCTCAACACCCTCATGAGCTGAAATGCAATATGAGCTGCTCATAGAAAACACAGTTCCGTCAGGCTGAACCATGCCCAATACGTTACAAGATCCGCCGCCGCTGGGCTCGCCTATCAATACAGCACCTGCCTCCTGCATCATCATCGGGAACTCATTTCCACATGAAAAAGCTGCTTTCGTGGTTAATACTCCGTAATTAAAACGGTCATATATTTTATCTTTATCGTCAAATACGCCGTCAAGATTGAAGTCTGCTTCAACTATGCGCAGAGGTGTCCAATCATTGATCTCATTATAACCGTTTATTATATTATTACCTGTGGTAATACCTGTGATAAATCCCAAAATATCCGTATTCCCACCGGAATTTGCCGTAAGATCAAAAACAATATTCTCTATTTTAGGATTTGCGGACGCTTTCTTAAGTCCCGCTACAGTTACGCCGACAGGATCCTGCGGAAGCTCACCTCCTTCGAGGAAGTATTTTTTCCATCCATCTTCATCATATGTAAAGCTTACAAGTCTTATGAAGGCTGTATTATCATATTCAAGATAATAGTTTTTCCCCCATAACGAACTACCTTCAGACAAAAGAATACGATACATTGATATGGTTTTATTGAAACCGGCATTCATAAGTAGTTTCTTTAATTCGGCTGCATCGGTATTATCAACAAGCGCTATAATTTTATAGAATATCGAATCGGATACGTCAGTCGGAACAGTATGTCCGTTATCATCCAGATATACAAAAAACAATTTATTCAATGCCTGATAGTATTCTGCCGTATCTGTCGATTGCAATCCTGCAAGTATGGCCCTTGTTTCATCACTATACTCGAGTAAAGCCGTGTAGAAACCTTTTTCCTTTATATCTTCGGCCAATAATGCAACACTTGGATGACCGTATAAATTGTCAAATATAAAGCAAAGCTCCTTAAAGGTCTCATCTGCGATATCTTTTGGACGTTCTTTACTTACAAACATTTTCTTTATGGTAAGGGAATCGCTTAACTCCCTTAAATGGTTTATTTCACCTATGAAGTCCGCGAAAACATATCTTCCGTTCCACCCCAACGTACCTCCGGTCGGTTCGCTCCTTAAATTCGAAGCAAGAGACAGAGATATATAAATATCATTTTCATCCGGGATCATTTTTAACCCGTATTTTCCAAGATCGAATACAGCTGTCTTTCCCGTTTCTTTATAGTCCGAAACCACTTCCCTGCCAAACCGGCAATAAGATACAGCGGAAGACGGATCATATCTATTAAAGAATTCCCAGTTATCCGAAGAAATTGTTCCTGCTCCGGTATCAAAAACAGCCTCTATCCTGTTTTTATTTGTAATTACGGTTCTTCCAAGCTCATCTGTACTATATGAATGATCAAACCCTAAAAATTCATAGAAGCTTTTTATTCCTATATAAGGTATATTGGGCTCATCACTGTAAAATCTAAGCTTAAGCGAGTCCACATTTTCCCCACCCGTTTTTACATTTACATTTTTGTCGATAAAATCAACACTTTGGGAAAGATTTTTCTTTAATTTCTTTATCTCGGCACTTGAAAGCCCGATCTTTTTCAGGTATTTTACAGCACATTTAGCAAGATTGCGTGTGCTCAGGTCTTTTTTCTTGTCTTTCTTTGAGAATGTAAAAGCACTCTTCAAGGTCTTTTCAAAATTCCCGTTTATTATAGCTTCATAAGCCGGATCATCTTTCTTTAAACCGTAATAATTGTAAAATGAAAGCATATAATCATCTACAACCTCAAAATATTCCGCACCCATAAGGCATTCAAGGATTGCTGACACAAAACCGGCACGATCCTTTCCTTCTTTACAATGGATTGCATAGATACCGGGATTTTCAACCATGAAGCGAAGTCCCTCGGCAAGCATATTTTCAAATTCTTCTGATTTATAATCCATGCTTAACGGGATCTCAAAAGTTTTAACTGTAGAATAATATGTCTCGGAATATCCTTCATATTCTTTTACGGAATCCTGCGTATCGGTAAGATTTAATATTACGTTAACTCCAGCTTCTTTTATGGCATTGTCGGCATACTTATTACGATTAATGGACGGATCTATGGGCGATGAAGTACGATAAAGTATACCCAATCCCATACCCGTTGTATTTACCTGTCGGAAATTGGCAAATTCCTCGTCTAACAGATCGGGATATTCGTCCCTTATGTCGGATGATTTAATCTGTCTTATTAAATACTCATCGGCGTAACCGCCCTTCTTTTTAAGCCAAACAGATACCTTAACCGGTTCCGATGTACCTTCGGGAAAATTCCATTCAAATGTTCCATCCTCCGACACAGTCTTGGTCGCCAAGCCGTATTCTGTGGCAAAGCTGCCCATATTTAAGGCAAGCCGGAGATATTGTTTGTCTTCACTCACAATAAGAGCAAGCTTTCCCGAATCAACATCCGAATATGAACTCACAACCGGAAGACTGAATTTTTTTCCGAGAATCTTGACCTTTACTATATCTCCGTATTCATAACCTGCATCAAAAAACTCTTCATTTGTTATTGAAAGATATATGTTTCCGTACTTGTCGATGTATGAAGGCTCTGTTACACCTCTGACAAGCGTGGGTTCCGATGATCCGGCATCATAGATTCCCATAACGCCAGAACTCCGGCCCCCGCTGGCGAGGACCGGAATATCGGTGTTGGGAAATACCATGATAACGATCATCAAAGCAATCAGTATCCTGCTTGCAACATTCTTTTTCATGATGATTTTCCTCCAAGACAGGAAACAATTCCCGTCCTAATTATTTTTTAACGTTCTTAGCTTCTGATACGGCGCTTGTTGAAACTTCGATAACCGGACGTAAGCCGTATGTTAACTGAAGTCTGGTAGTGCATTCTGAACCGCTGGCGTCTATGCCGCCCTGAGGGGAAACATAAAGCATAAATTCGTCACCGGTGCCGGGTGAACGGAGCCACCATCCACTGTATTTTCCGCTTAAAACATCCTCAGGATACCCGATTTCCTGGTAGAATTCACGTGAGAAGTAGATGAATCCTTCAAGTATCAAGCCTTCCTTATTCTTATCCGACTTAGCTATTGCATTTGAAGGCAGTGCGCAAAGCTTCCAATTATAGCATTCAAGATTGTTCTTCTGTGTAAAACCTTCTCCTGCAAAGTATTTCTTTACTTCTTCCAGACTGAGTATCGAAACCTTATCCTTTACATCTTCGCCACCGGATCTTGGCCATGCAGGATTAGGATTATCGTCCGATTCCCATTTCCTGTTTTTAATACTTTCTCTTTCAGCTTCAGTAAATGCATCTTTTAAGAAAGTTTTATTAAGCCATTTTCTTGTTTCGCAATTTTCCCATGTAACAGGAGCATCATAACTGTAATCTTCATTTAATACTCTGTGAACAAGGATATCCTTACTCATGAGAACAAGTGTATCTCCCTTGTCTTCAAGAACCATCCATTCAATCGGTTCCTTACCGTTAGATTTATTACCATCCTGTTCGTAATGTCCAAAATATACATAAGCGGAACTAAGTTTAACTTTTTCCTTCCACTGGGCAAACAGTACAACATTTGCTTCAACATTTATTGTATCACCGGGCTGCAAAGTCTCGCCACCACCTACCTGCCAGCCGATAAATTCATATCCGTTCTTTTTGAATTTGCATTTAGGAAGTTTGTAGGTGCCTTTCTTTACAGTTTCGGGCTTCATTGTTCCCGTTCCGCCGTTAGGCATAAATTCTACAGTATATTTTTCATCTTCTTTCTGATTATTATTTCCGGAACCGTTTCCATTAGAACCGTTTCCGCCGTATCTCTTTCCGGTGGAACCAATTGTGCCGCCACGGCCCGAAGAAGTGATAATGGCATCGATTTTGTCTTTTGCAACAAGAATGATAGGACGAACGCCGCTCATTCCTGTTCCGTAACCACCATCATATACAAGCGATAAATTGCCTTCATTCCTCAAACTATCGGAATTAGAGTAATTCAAGAGACTTAAAGAACGCAGGCTTGTTATTCTTCCATCATAGGATACAACCTTATATATTGTATAACGGGCGTCATAATAATAGGGGTCAGCAAATGATGCATTCGTATTATAAAGCTCGTCATGCTTTGAAAGATCAACATCTCTTAACCAGTAACTTACGGTTTTTCTATCCAAAAGATCTGAAGGACATCCTAGACTTTCATAAGTTGCTTTATCAAGTTTATCACCCGACCAGTCATATCCATACTTTGTAGAAGATCCGTTGCTGTGATATATTCTTCTGAGTACCCTGTATCCATATGTTTCATCACATATATTACCGCGATTGGGACCGACTTCTTCACTCTTCTGGGAATAAGTAGAAAAAGGAGTTCCGTATGCGATCAGATCCCAGTAATATTTACCGGAATTCTTAGGGTTGCGATATTTTAAAAGATTATCGCTGCTGGGAATTGTCACATAGTCATTACATGTGCCCTCGTTTTCACCGCATGCGTCAACCTGCATCTGAAGAAGATAATTTCTCTCATCGGATGTAAATGCATACTCAATAAATTCCTTGTTTAACCATTTCCTTAAATTGGTATCTTCCCAGGTAAGAATCTTTCCATCATCTATAGCTGCCTGTTCGTCATCGTAAAGGGAATAATTTTCATCATCCTCAATTGTTGTAAAATAGCAAAGAGATGCCTTACCGGCCATAGGAACGACATCGATAACATATTTACTCATAAGAAGATATGAATCTTCACGTTCATCGATTATTTCCCATTCTATACGGTCCAATTTTCCGTTGGGATCAACTTCGGTTTTTCTTCCTGCCCATGCATCCCTGTCATGCATATAGTCTTCGTAGTAATCGTATACTTTGGTTTTAACCATGGAAGACTCGGTAACATTGTAAGGATAATGTCCGAAAAATACAGTCTGTCTGTCAGTAAAATATACAGGGTATTCACCGCTGTTAAGGTTTTTAAGATTTTCGGTAATTGCATCAGTAACCTTATACTTCTTAACTTTGCTATAAAGGCTGTATACAGTCGATTTTCCCGACTTGTAATATGATCTTACCTTAAAATAGTACGTTCCCTGCTTGTCAAGGCCGTCTATAGACAAAGTTCTTTTTTCGGTTCCGTCCTTTTTAAGAGTTTTGATCTTCTCATATTTCTTTGAACCTGGCTTTTTTACATATACTACGAATCCTTCGGCTTTTTCTGTTTTTGAGATAGTAAGTACAACATCAGTTGCACTGTCGCCTTTAGTTACTGAGATAACAGGTTTACCGGGTCTTTTAATCTTCGATTTGGCTTCTGCCTGCGTAATGTTAAGACTTGAGAGTAAACCGCATATAAGCATAAAAGAAACTCCGAAAGCTAAAAACCTTTTCAAAGAAATCTTCATCCTGTTCATATAAGTTCTCCTTTACTATTTCATAGCCTTCTCCTTTAAGGTGAAGGTGGCACGAAGTGCCGGATGAGGTGTTTCATTTTTTACGAGAATACACTTGCCGATACTTCGATAACCGGACGGATTCCCTTATCCTTATAAAATTCATCCTTGTAAGGTGTCCCGTATTCATATATATTTCCGTGTGATGAAACGGAAAGCAACCGGTTACCTTTATAGTTCGAAGTACGAAGCCACCATTCACTGTAATAGCTGTTTATGATATCATCGGAGTATCCGAGTTCCTGATATTGTTTTTTTCCAACTAATGAGATAGCAAAAGTAGCAAGTCCATTCTTATTACTGTCAGATGCTGCTATGGCAGCTGAAGGAGCTGAAACAAGACGAGGGCAATATACTTGTGTCTTAACGAATTTCATATCATCGCCCTTAAAGTATTTCAATACCTCTTCATAGCTTAAGATTGAAACCTTGTCCTTAACGTCTTTTCCCAAAGCGCTTCCTTTTGTACTTTCGGGACTCAAATCAGCCGACCATGTTCTTTTTTTGATTTTTTCAGCCTCTGAATCGGAAAACGCAGCCTTCAAGAAATCGTTGTTCAGCCATTTCCTTATCGAGCTGTTTGCCCATGTATAGTTTGTCTGACCGTCTGTATAATCCTCAAGAGTTTTATGATCAAGTATATCCTTGCTCATAAGCACCAGTGTATCGCCTTTATCTTCAAGGATTATCCATTCGATTGCCTCTTTACCGTTCTTCTTGTTCCCGTCCTGCTCATAATGTCCGAAACTTACAGTACCTGTTTTGGTTCCTGTGCTTTTGGAACTGTTGTCTTTTTTGTCCGTATCCTTTGTATTGTTATCCTTTGAACCGGTATCCTTGGTACTCGTATCTTTAGTATCCGAATCCTTCTTGCCTGAATCCTTTGTGTCCGATACGGTATCCATTCTGTTAACGTTCTTTGCATTTGATACGGCTTTTGCGTTAACTTCTATAACCGGACGTACGCCGTTTGGAGAGGAATTCTTATAATCCGCAATGGTTCCGATCATATTAAGTTGGCCACTGCTTGATACATACAACATACTGTTTTTTGAACTTCCGGGAGTACGTAACCACCATGCGCTGAAGCTATCATTAAGTATCTCATCCGAATATCCGTACGATCTGTAAGCGCTCTTATCGTAACCGGGGAATGTGTATGTCTGAAGTTTAGTTATTTTTGAAGGTGAATTTTCTACAGCTTGGGAAGGCTTTGCAAGCAGTCTGTAGCTGTAAATACGATCTCCGGCATCGTAAATTCCCTCGCCTGTGAAATACTTAAGAACCTCCTCACGACTTAAGATCGACACCTTATCGGTCACGGTTTTTCCGCCAGACCTTGGATTCTTTTCGTTCGGACAATTCTCTGTTTCCCATTTCCTGCTAATGATACTTTGCTGCTCATCACTTGAAAAAGCATCATTTAAGAATTCGCTGTTAAGCAATTGACGAATATAACTCTTGTCCCATGTGATCTCATCTCCGATCTGGTAATTCTCGTAAAAGATGTTGGCATAGATTATATCCTGACTCATAAGGACAAGTGTATCACCCTTGTCTTCGAGCACAATCCATTCGATCGGCTCCTTACCGTTTGCGGTGTTTCCGTCCTGCTCGTAATACCCGAAATATACATAGGTTGCACTTGCATACTCTATTTTTTTCTTCTCCCACTTAGCAAACAGTACAATATTTGAATTTACATTAATTGTATCACCGGGATTCAAAAGCTCAACGCCTCCAAGCTCCCATCCGACAAATATATGATTCTCCTTTGTATAAGCACATTCCGGAATTGTATACGGACCTTCTGTAACCTTTACGGGATTCATTCTGCCCTTACCGCCCTGAGCCATGAATTCGACAGTATACTCCTCCGGCGGATAATCCTTATCCTTGCCGTCATTGTCCGTACCGTTTTTATTGCCGCCGTATTTCTTTCCTGTAGATCCTATAACGCCTCCGCGACCGCTGTTAGCTATAACCGCATCAACCTTGTCCTTTGCAACAAGAATGATCGGACGTATACCGCTCATACCTGTTCCCCAGTAAGCGTCATAGAATAATGAGATATTTCCTTCTTTAGCAATGGGATCATCACTCAATAATAAGTTATGCTGGTATAATGACCTATATCTGCCGTCAAATGTTACTATTTTATAAATGCCGTAACGTGCACAGTAAAGTGAATAATCATCACCCTTATTTACCAGTTCGTCATGCTTGCTGAGATCCACATCCCTCAACCAGTAGCTTACTGTATTTTTGCCGAGAAGCTCCTCAGGGCAGCCGAGACTTTCGTATGTTTCTCTGTCAAGCTTCGAGCCGGACCAGTTATAACCTATCTTTGTTGAAGAGCCGCCACTATGATATATTCTTCTGAGAACTCTGTATCCGTTAGTATCATCGCAATAGCTTATATTACGATAAGGTCCGACTTCTTCCGAATATTGGGAATACGTTGCAAAACTTGTTCCCTTTGCTATAAGGTCAAAAGCATATTCACCGGTTTTCTTCGGCTTCATGTACAATTCAAGATTGTCACTGCTTGGTATGGTAACATAATCGTTACATGTTCCTTCTTCCTTCCCGCATGCATCAACCTGCATCTGATAGAGATAATTTCTCTCCTCAGGCGTAAATGCATATTCAAGGAATTCATTGTTAAGCCACTTCCTTAACTTTGTATCCTCCCATGTAAGTATGGCTCCATCTTCTACATCTTCATCCTCGTATTTGTAAAGATCATATATCTCGTCATCCTCTATTGTCGAATAATAACATAACGCTCTTTTGCCTGCCATTTGCACAACATCAAGTACATCCTTGCTCATAAGCAGGTAAGAGTCCTCGCGTTCATCAAGTATGATCCACTGGATACGATCCCATGAACCATCGGGATCCGATGTTGTTTTGGTGCCCGCCCATGCATCTCGGTCATGCATGTAATCCTCGTAATAATCATAAACTTTCTGTTTTGACATACTACCTTCCGGTACACTATGCGGATAATGTCCGAAATATACAGTATTTTTATCCTTAAACTCTAAAGGATACTCGGATGAAGTAAGTCCTTTAAGGTATTCAAGCATAGCGTCGGTAACCTTATACTTCTTTACCTTACTGTATAAGCTTGAAATGGTCTTTCCTTCGGTCTTGTAATATGACCTGACCTTAAAATAGTATGTTCCTACTTTGTCAAAATCAACGATATTTATGGTTCTCTGCTGTGTCCCATCCTGCTCAAGGGTTTTAAGCAAAACATATGACGTAGATCCGGGTTTTTTAACATAGATATTATAACCCTCAGCTTTTTTTGTCTTGCCGATGGTCATAACTACGTCATATTGTGAATCGCCCGCCTTGATCGTAACCTTGGGCTTTCCCGGTCTCGGATATTTACGTTTAGCCTCAGCCTCGGTAGGCTTAATGCTTGCTATAACACCCAGTACAAGTAAGAGTGCTACCATAAAAGCCATGCTGCGTTTTAAGATATGTTTCATTTTCGTCATGTGGTACCTCCTAAAAACAAGTAACGTTCTCTCTCCAGTGTCTTTTACTATTGTTTTTAAGTATACCATATAGTTTGACTTTTAACAAGCAAACTTACTTATAATATCTTTATATCAACTAGTAAAATCTTGTACTGTTGCATAAAAAAAACTCAGTAACGGCTCATCACCGTTACTGAGTATAAAAGCTCAAGTATTATTATTCCTCTTTGCCTTCTTCAGCTTCCTGTACGTCTTCTTCGCCTTCTTCACCTTCGGCTCCGTCACCGAATGTGATCTGGCCTTCCTCATCGATTGAGAACATAGCGAACTCGGTTGTTAACTTATCACCGTAAACGTCGGTAATGTCAAAGCCGTAGTAGTAATCTCCTGCGGGAAGTTCTGCGTAAGTAAGCTGGTCATCTTCACCGAATGTATATTCGTTACCCTGGGATGTTTCTTCCTTATCTGAGAAATAGTACAGAGGAACAACAACATCACCTGCAGCGAGGTCACGGATATTACGTGAAGGAACACCGTTTTCACCGATACCGTCCCAAACACCTTCGATAGCAACTCCGTTTTCATCCTGTCTGATACGGAGATTTGTTCTCTTTCCGTTAACAAGGACGGGTGAGGTGTAAACAGAACTATTCTCATCTTTACTTACGATATAGGTTGAAAGAGTCTGTCCATCGGGAAGTGCAAGCCATGATCCGTCAAATGCATCATAGAAAGTACCTGTCTCCCAATCAGCATTGATCTCAAGAGTCTCGCCGATCGCAATATAGCTTTCCTCTTCAGCTGCAAGATAGATTGTAGCTGAAACATCTGCTGTGTACTCAAATGCCTTCTCTTCAAGCTTAAATCCGAAGCCGTTCTCAGCATCGAATGCAGGCTCTGTCTCAAATGTTATAAGCTTGCTCTCTTTGCTTTCCTCGCCTTCTTCTGCCTGTTCCTCGAAGTATGAATCTTCAACGTTTTCTACCTTACCGTCGTTGTTCTCCCAGTTGCCTTCTGCGTTAAAGAACACTGTATTTGTATATCCACCCTCAGTGAATCCCTTTGCAACCCTGTCAACAAGTGAAAGGTAATAAGGGCTAATACATACGCCTGCAAATATCTTAAGCTCGCTTGAGCCCTCAACATGCAGAGGATAATATACTGAAATACCGCTTGCATTAGTATGGTTAGAACCATTCTTGTTGTAAACGATACAGTTCTTCATAGCCTCAAGCACTGCTGTGCCATCTGCAAACTCACTACATTTTGCAATGATCGAACCTAAATCCACCATGTTGGTGTAACCTTCAGCCTTGTTGTTTCCGCCAAAGCTTTCGGCACTTGTGATACCTCTTACGATACCGGGCATATTCTTTTCTCCGGCTTCATAAAGGTTCTTTGCATAATCGTTGAAGGCTACTACGAAATCATCGTACTTGGAAAGATCGATAACCGTAAGTGTTGCGCCTTCTGCCTGGCCGCCTGCTTCACACTCAGCATAGAAGCTGTCTGTGATAACCTGACCAAGCTCTGCTCCTGTTATAGCAGGATTCTCTGCCATAGCGGTTCCGTAGGTTGTGTAATCCCAGCCTGAACCGGGCTCGCATTCCTGTGATCCGTAGAAATATCTTGCATAAGAAGCAACAATATTTGCTGTTTCGGCAGTTCCCATAAGACAGCAGTCAAATCCGATGAACTCGAACTGGTCTGTCATGGTCTCATATACGCTTGCAAGTGCTGTGTTGATCTCCTGAAGTGAGAGTGAATCACTCTCGTTAAGTTCGTCGAAGCATGCACCTGTTATTGATCCGCCGCCATGGTTCCAGAAAACAACGCCCATCTTTGCAGCGGGGTAATTTTGTACACCCCACTTAAGGAAGTCTGCAAATGTATCGGGATTACCCATGCTGTTGAGTTCAAGTTCTTCTACATTAGTCATTGTCTGGTTCTGTACAACAAAACGCTGAGCCTTTTCTGTACTGAACTCTTCCTTGTTCCATGCGCTTGTTCCGCCTGTCTGGAATACAAACTTAACATTGTCACTTCCTGTTGCGGCAAGCATCTGGTCTACATCGCTTGATGCCGATCCCTGACCGCTGCTTTCAAGGTCTGTTCCGCAAAGATATACGAATATTGTCCATGTGTTTTCTTCACCCATGGGTGTACTCTTCTTCTCGGGACGAACAATGCTCATCTTTCCGTCTGCGCCGTTTACGGACATCTTAAGACCTGTTGCTGTCTTCTGTCCTTCTTCCTGGCCTTCATTTCCTTCGTTGCCTTCAGGATTTTCTTCCTGACCTTCGTTACCTTCGGGATTTTCTGTTCCGTTACCTTCTTCTCCCTCGTTACCCTTCTCTTCGTTACCGTTCTCCTCGCCCTCATTCTCTTCGGGTGCTTCGGTTATTTCTTCAGTAGGCTTTGTCTCCTCTTTAGTCTCCTGAGTAGGAGCCGGTGTAGAAGCACTGGGGGTTGTTGACTCTTTGCTTTCTTCTTTGCTGCAGGCAGCAAGGCTTAAGATCATAACACTGATGGTAAGCAAAGCAATGAGCTTCTTAAACCTCTTTTCCATTTTTTGTCTCCTCTTTTGAAAGTTTTTTGTATGCTTCAAAAAAATATAGGAGGGAAAATTCCCTCCTGACAGATGCAATAAAAAACGTGGAAAAGCTGTCCTCTCCACGTCTTTTTGATAAATATTCTTACACATTGCAGATGTTTACGATATGAATACTCACCCAAAGTACATCATGATCAGAAGCACACAATCGTGAATTATAACACTCACGATATACTTTTGCAAGATATTTTTACACCATAAATGTATTATTTTGTTGCCAAACTGTCTTAACAAATATGTCAATAGGGTATAGATTTGTTATTTTATCTGACAATTCAATAAATTCAGCATCGTTATTATTACTATTTTTGACCCTGTCAAATATGTCGCGTCTAACTGTTGTGCAGTACACCGGAAGCCCGGTTTTCTTAGAAATATCATCCGCAAAATCCATACCGTTTCGAAGTACTTCAGCGGTAGTTTCAAACATAAGATGGGAGTTATTCACAAGCTTTGAAGGCTTGAGCCCGGAAACAGCCTTTATCTCTTCAAGCACTTCTATAGCTTCATCCATATCTGTACTCATGGAGCGATAACGGTTGATCACATAGAGCATGTCATAATCGGTATTCTCAAACTGAGGTCTGAAACGTCCGAGCACCGTGGAACCGGCGTCATCTCCGCCCACATCGACAATGACTACCCTGTCCTTCTTTTCGAAAATCTAGGACATGCTTGCAGGAAGTGACGGAATATCAAGGTTTGTAGCTCCAAATACCGGAGTGATCAC
>JAEEGG010020680.1_pt1 | contig 13135 bp, 9 predicted proteins | sample 9134161 | NCBI WGS metagenome assembly JAEEGG01 (sample SAMN16246543, study PRJNA631951) | gut metagenome | biome: gut microbiome; feature: rumen; material: CR-attached | host: Bos | place: Iran: Karaj | collected 2018-10
CGCAGTCGAGCAGTGCCAAGGTGCCAGCGCATACCGTAGCCATTGAAGAGCTACCGTTTGATTCCAGAATGTCGGAAACGATGCGCACGGTGTAGGGGAAATCGGGGTCGTCAAAAGGAATCATCGGCTTCAAGGCACGGTGGGCCAAGTTGCCATGACCGATTTCGCGACGACCAGTGCCCAGACGGCGAACTTCACCTACAGAGAACGGCGGGAAGTTGTAGTGCAGGATGAAACGGCTGGAGCCTTCTACGATAGCTCCGTCGATGGTTTGTTCATCCAGCTTGGTGCCGAGGGTACAGGTGCTCAGCGATTGGGTTTCACCACGGGTGAAGATGGCTGAGCCGTGAGCTGAAGGCAGGTAGCCGGTCTCAATCCAGATGGGACGGATTTGATCCAGCTGACGACCGTCGAGGCGCACACGCTCGTTCAAAATCATGGCGCGCATGGCGTCGTATTGCACTTCGTGATAATAACGCTGAATCATAGGCACTTTCTCATCTCTCTCTTCTTCGGGAATGGTTTCGATGAACTCTTCCAGAATCTGGTCGAAAGCGTCGTTGCGTTCATGTTTGCCTGCAAAGGATTTGGCTACAGCATATACTTTGTCGTATGTGGTCTTGTGAACCAGTTCGCGCAGTGCTTCGTCGTTATGTTCGTGGCAGTATTCGCGTTTGGTGTTAGCACCTTCCACCATAGCGGCCAGGTCCATTTGTGCCTGGCATTGCGTCTTGATGGCTTCGTGAGCGAAGTTCAGTGCGGCAACCATATCATCTTCAGAGATTTCCTTCATCTCGCCTTCCACCATCATGATGTTGTCCATCGAAGCGGCAACAATCATGTCGATGTCAGAGTTTTCCATCTCTTCTACGGTCGGGTTGATGACCATCTTGCCATTTACACGGCCCACTCTAACTTCTGAAATGGGACCTTCAAAAGGAATGGTCGATACGGCCAATGCGGAAGAGGCGGCAAGACATGCCAGTGCGTCGGGCAAGTTGTTGCGGTCGCCCGAAATCAAGGTTACAATGACTTGTGTTTCAGCGTGGAAGTTGCTCGGGAAAAGGGGACGCAGGGCGCGGTCAACCAGACGGGCAATCAGAATCTCATATTCTGAAGGACGGGCTTCGCGTTTGAAGAAACCACCGGGGAAGCGGCCTACAGCACCGTATTTTTCCTGATATTCAACTTGAAGTGGCATGAAATCCACATTCTCGTCAGCTTCTTTCTTGCAGCAAACGGTGGCCAATAACATCGTGTTGCCCATCTTAACTACGGCAGCACCATCAGCTTGCTTGGCCAGCTTGCCAGTCTCGATTGTGACCATACGGCCATCACCGAGATCAAATGTTTTACTTATTCCTAACATATTGGTAATCTTTTAATTGTGAACGCCTAACCCGATTAACGCCTACTATATTTCAACACTCTTTGAAAGTAACGGGGTTGGCAAAAAATGTGTAATGAAAAAATAAAGAAAGGCAATTTTGAAAATTGCCCCCCTTTGTACTGTAAGAAAAGTTTATTTTCTTAAACCTAAATTCTTAACAATAGCTCTGTATCTTTCAACGTCCTGTTGCTTGAGATAGTCGAGTAATTTTCTTCTTTTACCTACTAATGCGATCAGGGCGCGCTTGGTGGAAAGGTCTTTCTTGTTCATCTTAACGTGCTCGGTAAGATGTTTGATTCTGTGGGTGAAAAGAGCGATCTGGCTTTCAGGTGATCCACAATCGATTTCGCTTTTTCCGAATTCTTTGAAAATGTCTTTTTTAATTTCAGGTGACAAATACATAATAATCTCTTCTTTTTTAATTATTTTTCTCTATTTTTTTCGAGGTGCAAAGATACAATATTTTTTTGATTCCAGACTTACTTTTTTTAATTAAATTTTTTTCTCCTTAAAATGTGTCGTGTCAAGCTTTTTAGCTTGATGATTTGTGGAAAAATATCTCGGGAAAGCCTTTGTTTTGTGCCGCCAATTCAAAAAGATAATGTATCTTTGCCGCCAATTATTGTGATATGGAAGAGTTTGAAGAAAAAGAAGTTGAGGATTTGGTGAAACGCTTTAAGAATATGGTTAATTCGGGCGTCAGTACTTTTTTTGAAGACGACGAAATGGAATTAATCATTGATCACTTTATGCAGAATTTTGACTTCGCCAATGCCACAAAAGCTATCGACTATGCCATATCACTCTTTCCAACCGACTCTTTTTTCCGCATACTTCGTGTCAAAAAATTGATCATGGAGTTGCAAATCGATGAGGCAGAAGAGGAGTTGAACAAGATTGAAACTATGTTCCCGCCTTCCACCGATTTGTATATTGAGAAAGTGATGCTTTCGCGTATTACGGGGTCCGATGCGCATGCTATGGATTTGCTCAGTAAGGCCTACGCGCTTGATCCGAACGACCCGGATGTGCATTTCTTGATGGCCTACGAATATCTGAAGAGAAACAATATTTCCAAAGGTATTGAGCACGCCATTATTGCGATGGAAGAAGATGAGGGCTTTGACGAGAATCTCTTTACTTTCTCGTATCTGTTTGATGATAACAAACAATATGAAGCTGCTATCCAATTCTTTACGGCCTTGTCGGATCGCTTCCCGCTGAACAAAGGTACTTGGTTCGGGCTCGGTTTGGCCTATAGTTGGGTCGAAAACCACGAGCGTGCCATTGATGCCTATCAGTATGCTTTGGCCATCGATGATTCCATCTCAACGGCCTATTTCAATATTGCCAATTCCTTCTTCGATATGGGTAAACCTGAACAGGCCTTGGAGAATTACCAGAAAGCGGTTGAGTTGGACGAAGAGGACTACACGGCCATCAATGGTATCGCCGATTGCTATGCTGTGCAAGAGAACTATCCTGAAGCACTAAAGTATTATCACAAAGCACTTTTAGTAGCCCCAAATTATGTGAATTCTATCTTGGGTATTATTTCTATTCTAAAGGAAACGAATAGGATGGATGAGGCCAAGTTGTTTATTGAGAAGGCCTTCAAACTTAGTCCGCAAAGCTTTGATTTGTTGTTTGCTGTGCTCGAATATTATGAACCTGAGGAACGTGAGGAGACGATGCTGGACCTGTTCAATATTACCTTGGGACATGTGGAGAACAAAGCCGATTTCTACAAGTACTTCACGATGTTTTGTTGTGCCAATGAGAAGTATGATTTGGGTATCGAAATTTTGAAGGAACATCTTGATGATGAGAATATTACCTATACTGCTCCCTATTATTTAGCAGCTCTTTGTTTCTTGAGCGGAGATAGTGTGCAGGGTAGTGAGTATCTTAAAAATGCGTTGCTCATCAATTACAAAGGGTATGAGGACTTTTTGGCTTTGGACCCGCTGTTGGAGACTTACGATGAGATTCTTACCTTAATTCAAATGTATCGTTCTGATATATAGTTTCTAATTTCTTGAATGCTACCATGAAGAAGTGGATTTTAGTTTTTTTGAAAGGTATGGCCATGGGTGCTGCCGATGTGGTTCCTGGCGTATCCGGCGGTACCATTGCTTTTATTACAGGTATCTATGAACGCTTGATTAATGCGATTAAGAGCATTAATTTGGCCAATCTGAAACTTCTCTTTACGGGTAAAATCAAAGAATTTTGGAAGAATATTGATGCCAATTTCTTGATTTGTCTGGTGGCCGGTATCGCTACCAGTCTGCTGAGTATTGCCAAAGTGATGACCTATCTCCTTGTGCATCAGCCAATCTTGTTGTGGGCATTTTTCTTCGGCTTGATTGTCGCATCGACATGGTTCGTGGCCAAGCCCGTGAAATGGAATTGGAAAACCATCCTCTCGTTTGTGGTATTCCTCGTGCTGGCGTTTTTCCTTACGTCCCCCGAAAATCAGCCGCTTAACACATCCGATTCGTACTGGTACATTTTCCTGTGCGGTGCCATCGCCATCTGTGCCATGATTCTGCCAGGCATCTCAGGTAGTTTTATCCTCGTGTTGTTGGGTGAATATTTCTTCATTCTCAAATCGTTAACCGAGTTCAATATTCCAGTGCTTCTGATTTTCATTGTTGGTGCGCTCATCGGCATTGTGACTTTTGCCAATGTGGTTTCTTATTTGTTCTCCCATTTCAAGATGGTGACACTGGCTGCACTGACAGGCTTCATGGTTGGCTCACTCAACAAGATCTGGCCTTGGAAATTTACTTTGTCAACCTATACCAACCACGCAGGTGATTTGGTGCCACTAACCGAAAAGAATGTGCTACCGTCTGTTTTTGCGGAGCTTACTGGTCGCGATCCGCAAATCGCAGGTGCCATTGTTTGCCTCGTAGCCGGACTGGCCTTGGTGTTTGTCCTTGAATTCATTGCCCTCCGTCTTCGCAAACCCGCCGAACAGGAAATTCAGAATTCAGAAGACAAAATTCAAGATTAGTTTTTAGTTGTTAGCGATACTAAAACTCGATAATTCTCAACTCCTTAGTTCCTTAACTTTATAACTTTCAGTTTTCAGTTTTCAATTTTCAGTTTTTATGCATCTCTTCGGCTTAATCGGTTACCCTTTATCTCACTCCTTGTCGCGAGACTATTTTCTGGACAAGTTTAGGAATGAAGGTGTAGAAGAGGCCGATTATCAGTTATTTCCGTTGCAATCCATTGACGAATTGCCTGCATTGTTGCGGCAGCATCCGAATTTGGTTGGATTCAATGTCACTTTGCCTTATAAGCAGGCTGTTATCCCGTATTTGCAGTATTTGAGTCCTGAAGCCGAGCAAATTGGCTCTGTGAATGTGGTAAAGGTGCAAAATGTGAATGGCGGTTTCTCTTTGAAAGGTTATAATACAGATTATATTGGATTTAAGGAGTCGTTGCGTGCTTTGGATTTGTCCGCTGTACGCACGACGTTGGTGTTAGGAACGGGTGGGGCAGCGAAGGCTGTAGCGTTTGCTTTGTCGAAAATGGGCATCGCTTGTCATTTCGTTTCTCGCACACCACGCAACGATAATGAACTCTCTTATTCTCAGCTGACAAGCGACCTTCTCTCGTCGCATCAATTGATAATTAATGCCACTCCAGTTGGTATGCAGGGCGTGGGCGGCGAGTTGCCGTTTCCGTATGAATTGCTTTCGTCCAACCATATTTTATATGATTTGATTTATGCGCCTGCTGAAACTGAGTTCTTACGTCAAGGGTGCTTGCATGGGTGCGTAACCAAAAACGGCTTGGAAATGTTGTATCTCCAAGCCGATGCCAGTTGGCGTATTTGGAATGAGTAGTTTCTAGTAACTTGCTTTCAAACTTACAGTTTTGTTGAATACCAGATGATCTTCTGTCGAATCTTTGTCGAGGCAGAAGTAACCGGTACGCTCGAACTGATAGTGTTTCTCCGCATTTTTCAGGCTCAGATTCTCTTCGATGTAGCCGTCGATGACAACCAATGAATTGGGGTTGATATGGTCGATGAAAGTCTGGCCTTCTTCGCAATCGTCGGGGTCGGGCACATTGAACAGTCGGTCGAACAAGCGCACTTCTGCTTTCTTGGCGTGCTCAACCGATACCCAGTGGATGGTGCCTTTCACTTTGCGGTTGCTCTCTGAGAGACCGCTACGCGTTTCGGGATAATATTCGCAGTGTATCTCAGTGATGTTACCTTCGGCATCTTTCACCACATGGGTACATTTAATAATATAGGCGTATTTCAAACGAACTTCGCCGCCTACGGTCAGACGGAAGAATTTCTTGGGCGGGTTCTCCATGAAGTCGGCGCGCTCAATCCATAACTCCTTGCCGAAAGGCACTTTGCGGGTTCCTTCATCGGGATTTTCGGGATTGTTGACGGCGTCTAATTCTTCAATTTGGCCTTCGGGATAGTTGTCGATAACCAGCTTCACAGGATCCAAAACCGCCATCGTACGGCGGGCTACTTTGTTCAAATCCTCGCGCGCACAGAACTCAAGCAGCGAAACATCGATGATGTTGTCGCGTTTGGCCACGCCCACAGTCTCAGCAAAGTTGCGTATCGAAGCAGCGGTATAGCCTCTTCGGCGTAAGCCCGAGATGGTAGGCATACGTGGGTCGTCCCAGCCCATAACATGTTTTTCTTGAACTAATTGCATCAATTTGCGCTTGCTCATGATGGTGTAGCTCAGGTTAAGGCGGGCAAACTCAATCTGTTGCGGGTGATGTATCTTTAAAGTCTCGCAGAACCAATCGTATAGTGGTCTGTGAACTTCAAACTCCAAAGTGCAGATGGAGTGGGTGATACCTTCAATAGAGTCGCTCTGTCCGTGTGCGTAGTCGTACATGGGATAGATGCACCATTTATTGCCGGTTTTATGATGTTCAGCATGCAGGATGCGGTACATGATGGGGTCACGCATGTGCATGTTGGGCGAGGTCATATCTATTTTGGCACGTAGCACCTTGCTGCCGTCAGGAAATTCGCCGGCGCGCATTCTGCGGAAGAGGTCAAGGTTCTCTTCTACACTGCGGTTGCGGTAAGGACTCTCGGTGCCAGGCTTGGTGGGTACACCACGACCTTTGCTAATCTCTTCTTGTGTTGAGTCGTCCACATAGGCTAAGCCTTCCATAATCAGTCTTTCGGCCCATTGGTACAACTGTTCGAAGTAGTCGGAAGCATAGAAGATGTTTGCCCACTGGAAGCCGAGCCATTGGATGTCTTCCTTGATGGACTCAACGTATTCGGTATCTTCCTTGGTGGGGTTGGTATCGTCAAAGCGCAGATTGCACTTGCCGTTGTATTTTTTAGCCAGACCGAAATTCAGACAGATGGATTTGGCGTGTCCGATATGCAGATATCCGTTGGGCTCCGGAGGAAAACGAGTGTGTACTTTCGCGTTGTTCTTGCCGTTTTTGAGGTCTTCCTCGATGATTTGCTCAATAAAATTGAGCGACGGATGATTTTCTGACATGGTCGTTGGTAATAAAGTGATTAATTAGTCTGGGTTTGAACTGAGAAAATCGTGCAGGTCGTCTTCTACAGCATTGAAGTTGAAACTGCGTTGCGACACCATGGTGGCGGTCATGCCTGCATTGGCTTGGCTGCGCAGGATGGCGGGCGTCTGCACGAGCTCTCTAAACTGCTCGTTGTCCTCGAAACGCGGGTCGTTATTGTCGCTGATCATCTGCGGCTGACCGGGTTTGGAGGGCATGGTGGGTTGCATGTCAACAGGGTGTTGCTGCACGGTGGATACGCGCTGTGTGTGCGTGTCTGCTACCGTGGGCTGCGATTGTTGGTTCTGCGAAATCCAATCGAACGGATCATCGTTCTTGTTGGTGTCGGTGTTCTTGTTTATGTTGTCGATGTCAACAATTTCCGTGTCTTGACTTTGTTGGTCATTGGGTCCCCAAACTTCTTCCCACCAAGGCTTCTTGGGTCCATCGGTGTTGTCGTTGCTATCTTGGGGAGGCATCTCTTTTTTAGGTGCCTTCTGCCCCGTGTAACGAGTAACAATAACCGACAACTTGATGGCATCGCCCAACGATTCGTCTTTCTTGCGGCCCCAGATAACAGTGGAGTCTTGATTTTGAAGTTCTTCGAGCTTGTCGGTGAGTTTTTCGAATTCCGAAACGGTAATCTTGCCGTAGTTGACGAAGAAGAGCATGCTCTTGGCGCTGGTGATAAGTTCTTCTTGCAGCAGAGGACAAGAGAGCGCATTCTTTACTACCTCGTCCACACGGTTTTCACCGCTGGCCTCTGCCAAGCCGAGCATGGCCTCGCCGCTCTCTCTCATGATGGTGCAGACATCGTTGAAGTCCACATTCTGTTCAGCATTCTTGGTGATGAGCTCGGCAATACATTTGACGGCGTTTTTCAACACATCGTCGGCATAGCCGAAAGCGGCATCCATATCTTCGTCGTTATAGTATTTGATGATATTCTGGTTTTTAACCACGATAAGCGAATCCACATGTTTGCGCAGTTCGGCAATGCCGGAGTCCGCTTTTCTGGCAACGGGCTCGCCTTCGAATTTGAAGGGATAGGTCACTACCGCAATGGTAAGGATGCCCATCTCCTTGGCAATTTCGGCAACCACGGGAGCAGCACCCGTACCGGTGCCTTTGCCCATACCTGCCGTGATGAACAGCATCTTGGTCTCTTTGCCGATGAAATCTATCAGTTTGTCTTTGGTGGCGTATGCCAGTTCACGAGCCTTATTGGGATCGGCACCAGCACCCAAGCCGGTGTCGCCTAATACCAATTGCGAGGGAACCAGGTTGCTCTCCAACGCTCCACGATCGGTGTTGCAAATCAAAAAGTTGACACCTTCAATGCCTTCTTCGTACATGTGTTTAACCGCGTTGCCGCCTCCGCCACCAACGCCAATGACCTTGATGATGGATGTGTCTGCTTTTTGTCCGTAATCCGGTGTGAAATTAATTTTTTCTCTCATGTTATTAAAAAGATTATGCCTGGTTTGTAATGGTTTGCAATAAAAAATAGTCGGTACCTTAGGTGCGGTACAAACTATGCAAAAATAATATTATAACACGATTGCTGGAAGAAAATTTTGCTTTTTTCTTAACAATCTGATGTTATTAATTGTGGATAATTTTTCCTCGAATTTGGGTGTGAAATGTGGCGTTTTTAGAAGTCGCTGTATGAGGTCCACTGGCCGTTTTTGAGGCAGGCCATTTGATGGATGCCAGCTTCTTTGATTGCTGTAACGGCTTCATCGTAAAAGAGTTCCAGCTCTTCGGCTTTGTGTGCGTCGCTGCTGATGACAACGGGAATATCTGCTTTGGCGAGCTGTTGGATGATGGCAGGTGAAGGGTAGAAGGTGTTGCAGCGTTTTTTGTATAGCCCTCTCAAATTTATTTCAACAATGAGATTGTGCTTCTTGATGAGCGAAATGGCATGGTCAACCAGCACGCGATACCACTGTTCGTCTTCGTGGAAAAAGCGGTCGCGGTTGTGCATCTTGATTTTGTCCATGTGGGCGATGATGTCAAAATGCTGCGTTTCTATCATCTCGTAGGTCTGTTCCCAGAAGGTTGTTACGGCCTTGCGGATGTTATTGTCGAAGAGCTGCGCCAGTCCGTTGTCGTAAATCTCTTGCTTGCTGCCGTCAATGAACCATAGGTCGCTGCCGTGGGGTGGTTTTACCAAATGCACACCTCCAATGAGGTAGTCGAAATGGTGATGGCTACGGAAATAGTCGAACGGGTGGGTGATGTCCGGTACAAAATCGCACTCCAGTGCGGCAAAAAGTTGGATTTCAGGATGAAGGGCTTGTTGGTGCTCAATTTCCTGAAGATAGGCGGGTAAGTCGCTCTCGGCAATGGCAAAGCTGTTCTCGAAATCGACGGGAGCGTGCGAAGAGAATCCCAAGTGGTCGAAATGCAACTCAGAGGCTCTCTTGACAAACGCCTCGATGGGTTCTTTGCCGTCGCAGAAGGTATTGTGAGTGTGGTAATTACATTTCATAACAGCCAGAAAACAAACCAGCCTTCCATTCGGAAGACCGGTTTGAGTTTATGATATGAGTGATTTTATTTTTCGATGACAGCTTCGACTTGTGCCAGCAGCTCTTTTTCTATAGCATTGGCCTTGGCCACATAGTCGGCGGCTTGGGCCACGATGTTGTTGGCAAACTCTTTGTCGTCGAGCGAGGCGGCGTTGATTTTGACATTGAGGTAGGCTCCGGTGACAGCAGCGCGGGCGCAGAGTGCTCCAACGCCAGCGTCGGTAACAGAGTTGGGATTGCCGCTTTCAATCATAGCGCGACAAATTTCGAAGACCTCAAATGATTTTTTCACGGTCTTGAACGGCACCTCAATAGCATATTTGGTGGCCTCCTGAATGGCTTGCTTGCGGGCTTTCTTCTCTTCGTCGTTGCTCTTGGGCAGGCCGAAGGCGTTCATGATTTTGTTGAAGGCGTTGGTGTCTTCGTCAACCAACCAGATGAGCTCGTCTTTCAGCTGCTGACCCTTTTCTGCCCACTTGGAGAACTCTTCCCAACGGTCGTCCCAGCCGGGTTTGTGCGACGAGAGGTTGGCGACCATCGTGCCCAACGAAGCACCTAACGCACCCATATAAGCAGAGATAGAGCCGCCGCCGGGAGCGGGACTTTCAGATGCGGTTTCATCAGCAAAGCCTAAACAGGTCATATCGACAAGACGTTCGCTGGTGTTGGTGCTATTGATCAGATATTCAATAACTTTTTCTTCTGGATTGAAAGGCTTTAAGTCGTCTAAGCCCATGGATTTAACAGCAATCTTGATAAGCTCTTTTTCGTCAATACCTAATGAGCGATGCTGTTTTTGCAGGAAGTATTTGCCTGCGTCGATGAGTACTTTCTTGGGGATAAGGCCTACAATCTCGGTGCCCGTCACGCGGATGCCACGGGCAGCGGCTTTGTTGCACACTTCCTCAAAGGCGATGTGCAGTGGAGTAGCCGATATGTTGGTGATGTTCATCGATACTTGAGCAACGCCGTATTCCTTGATGTACCAGCCGATGGCCTTGGTGCCTTTCAGCGTGCCGGGAATCATCACAGGTTCGCCGTTTTCGTCTTTGATAATCTTGCCGACGATGGGGTTGCCCTCTCTCTTGGGACGACCTTTCTCTCTGACGTCAAAGGCGATGGCGTTGGCACGGCGGGTAGAAGTGGTGTTGAGGTTGTAGTTAACGGCGATGAGAAAATCGCGAGCACCGATGGCGCTGGCACCGCTCTTGGCCACGCTCTCGTCCATAAAGGCGGGACCGAAATCGGGCTTCCATTCTGCAGAAGAGAGACGCTCTTTCAGTGCTTCGTACTCACCATGACGGCAGTTGGCCAGATTGCGTCTTTCAGGTTTAAATGCTGCTGATTCATAGCAGTATACGGGAATGTGAAGTTCTTCGCCTACGCGTTTGGCAAGCTTGCGTGCGTATTCGGCGGTCTCTTCCATTGTAATGTTGGCTACAGGTACCAGCGGACAAACATCGGTGGCACCAAAACGGGGATGGTCGCCATGATGGTTGCGCATGTCAATCAGCTCCTGTGCCTTCTTGATGGCCTTGAAAGCGGCTTCAATCACACAATCGGGTGTGCCTACGAAGGTAACTACGGTGCGGTTGGTGGTGGAACCGGGGTCCACATCCAGCAAATTGACACCCTCCGATTTTTCTATCTCATCGGTAATCTGATGTATAAGCTCTAAATTTCTTCCCTCACTAAAATTGGGAACGCATTCGATCAACTGTTGCATGATATTGTGGTTTATTGTTTTGTAATGTATTAATTATCAGTTTGATAAAGAAAGTTTGAAACTAGGGGCAAATATAGCCGTTTTTTTATTGTTGGGAAGGACCTTTGACGATTTCCTCCAACATGGGTACAAAAGTGAAATTGCCGTAGTTGGTGATTTTGTAGTGTGTGTCATCCAACTTGACGATTCTTTTCATCGTCTGAACCTCCTCGCCTACGGGAATGACCATGATGCCGCCGACTTTCATCTGTTGCAACAGGGCAGTGGGCACATTGGGCGCTCCGCAGGTGACGATCACCCTGTCGAAAGGGGCGTAGCGTGGTAAGCCCTGAAAGCCGTCTCCATATTGTACAACTATCCTGTAATCAACTTCTTCCAGCAGCTTTTTTGTTTTCTGGTAGAGCTCCAATTGGCGTTCTACCGAATAGACTTTGGCACCCATCGCGCTGAGAATGGCGGCTTGGAAACCTGAGCCAGTGCCTATCTCCAAGATTTTGTGTCCCTTGCTCACTTCCAGCAGTTGCGACTGGAAAGCCACTGTGCTGGGTTGTGAGATGGTCTGTTTGCAATAGATGGGCAGCGCCAGATCTTTGTAGGCCTTGTCCCATAAAAACGATTCTATGAAACGGTGTCGTTCCACCTTGCCAAAGGCAGAAAGGACATTTTCGTCGGTAATGCCTTTCCCTTTAAGTAGTTCTACTAGTTGTTGTTGCGCTCCTTTGAGTACGAATGGATTCATAGTCCTTTTAGCGGTTTAAGAGGTCAAATACGGTTTTGGCAGGGTTGAAAGTGGTGTAAGGAACTTCGATAAACAGGGTAATCCAGTGAGCCATGGCGCCGTTCCAAAGGCCTGGCAACTCCATAGCCTTGAGTTGGCGGTCGCCATCGGTTTTCAAAGCGATGAAGCCGGTCTTGGGGTCTACAAAGCGGGTCAGGTCGAACTTGTTGCCGTGGTAGTCGCGGATGTTGCACACCAAATCCACGGGGTTGAAGTGCGTGGCACTGTCGGCAATGGTTTGCTGCTGTGTGTTATTGTGGTCTATCTGAGAGCTTTCTACAATCTGTAGCGAAGCGTGTCCGTCGTCGTCTTCCACCCAGAATGGTCCGCCACCAGGGGCTCCTTGGTTGGGCACCATGCCGCAGATGCGGATGGGGCGGTTTAAGAGGGCGGGAATATCTTCTGTGCGTTCAATGGGAATGTGCAACCAGTCGCGTGCAAAAACCATAATGGCCGTTTCCAAGGCGGGATTATGACCGCCGCTGTGCTCGTATTGGTGCAAGTAGCGGTGGCAACGGCTGACAGTTTCCATCAGATAGGCTGCCAGAATCTTCTTGTATTCAATGGTCGGTGCCAACTTGTCCTCAGTGGTGACATTGTCAATGTTTTTAATAAAGATAATGTCGCCGTCAAGTTGATTCAGGTTGTGTATCAGGGCACCATGTCCTCCGGGGCGGAACAGCAGTTTGCCGCTCGCATCGCGATAGGGCTGGTTGTCCATTGTGGCGGCCAGTGTGTCGGTAGAGGGCTCTTGGATAGAGTAGGAGATGTCGTACTTAACGTTGTATTTCTCTTCGTATTCGTCTTTCACGGCGGCCGCAATCTGTTCGAATAGAGGCTTGTGCTGCGGTGATACGGTGAAGTGCAGCGGACAGTGGCGGTCGTTATTGTAAGCGTACTCTGCCGCTTCAATCAGGTGCTCCTCAATGGGCGTGTGAGGATGCCCGTTCTCGTAACGGTGAAAGAGCAATGCTCCTTTAGGCTTGTGGCCGTAGCCGAGGCCCTCTTCATCCAAAAGGTAATGAATGACAGTGTGGTAATCCTCTGCTGCAATGGCCTTTGACAAGTCGTGCCCATGTTGTTGCATGACCTCTTGCAAAGTTTCGTAAAAGGCAAAGTTCGGCAGGTTGTGCAAGAATTTGAGGCCTGTCTGATGCTGCTTTTCG
>JAEEGG010020681.1_pt1 | contig 13135 bp, 10 predicted proteins | sample 9134161 | NCBI WGS metagenome assembly JAEEGG01 (sample SAMN16246543, study PRJNA631951) | gut metagenome | biome: gut microbiome; feature: rumen; material: CR-attached | host: Bos | place: Iran: Karaj | collected 2018-10
TGGTTTCAATTTTTAACCCATGTTCATCAAGTCCTACTTGAAAATAAACATCATCACCATGTTTTCTATGGTATCTTGCTATTGCATCTGCTAACACATCTTCATATACATTACCAATATGACTTTTACCACTAGCATATGGAATAGCTGTTGTTATCATAAATTTACTCATAATATTACCTCCTTTTAACAATCATTTTTATCATATTTAAAATATTTAATTACACATCCGGATTTTATTCCCTGTTGTTAATAAATATTTATTATATAAAAATACTTTCATATTATCACCACCAAAATAAAAACACGATAAATTCCTAAGGACGAAATATACCGTGTTACCACCTTAATTCATAGAAAACTATGCACTCAAACTTTAACGTAGCGACCCGGTTTATCTCCAAAACCATACTTCGATATATTCAATTATCTTCTTACACCAAACAAAGATTCTCTATAAATCTTATATACCTACTCATTTCTTCATTGATAAATATGCAATGATTATAACATCTAAAATATTAAAATACAAGTATTATCTAGTAATGGCAGCTGTTTTTTCATTCATGTGATCTAAGTGATTATTATTTTCTTGATAATTATTAATTAATATAAGATTTATATTACCAATACTTGATTTTAGTTTCTCCATAAAACGATTATATATAATCTCTTTAATTAGTTTTTCTAATCTCTCTTTAGAGAAATCATCAAAACCAATAGAAACATCATTTATTAAACTATCAGCTTCTTTTAAATATAATTCTTGAATATTTGTAATTAAAGAACTTGAAATCATTTCTAATTGATTAACATATTGCATAAAATCATTGTTAACAACAACTCCTTCTAATGTTGTTTTATTTGTATCTATATCTTTAAAAAGAGCATCTTTTAACAGAATAAAAAATTTTCTTATTCTATTACTAATTTCGTCACGAGATAAAGTATTATCACATTCAATAGATATCTCATAGGTACGATTATCTAATTCTTTAAAAAATAAAATTATTAAATTTTCAATAACAATTTTTAAGTTTTCATAGTTCTGATCTAAATCTTTGAGAAGTTTGTTGATGTATATTTCTTGATTCTTTTTGGCAAGTTCTTTACTTACTTCTTCTTCACTCATTCATATCCTCCCTACTATAATTAGAATAACAAATTAGAGAGCTTTTTGTCAATTTTTACAAATTCATTTTATATCATAAAAAAAGTGTAGCTTCTACACTTTTTATTAATTAAAGCATGGTTTTAAGTAAATCTATTAAGTAATAAATGTAATGTTTCTCTAATCTTACGACCTCTAGTGTTATACTTAAACATCTATTTTTGTAACTAAACTTAAAGTACTTTGAAATATCATACGCATTCATAAATAGCTTTTCGCCATCGATTTCATTTGATTTATTAGCACTAAAGATGATTTCAACAGTAGTCTTTGTTTGATTTACTTTTATTATATCCAAATCTTTTGCAATCTTTTCAAACCATTCTTCATACATGTATATTTCAATATCTTTATTGATTTTACCAAAACGATCTTCAAGCTCTTTTCTTACTTCCATTAGTTTATCATAAGAATCAATAGTATTAATTAAACGATGAATTTCAATCTTAATTTCGTTTTCATAAACATAATTATCATCAATATGGGTTGTAACATTAATAAGCGCTTTATTAGAATCAGCTTCTTCTTTCTCTTCTTTGTATGTTCCTTTAAGTTTTTCTACTTCTTCATTTAATATTTTTAAGTACAAGTCAACACCAATAGAATCAATAAATCCTGCTTGTTCACTACCTAGAATATCTCCAGCTCCTCTAATTGATAAATCACGGTTTGCTATTTTAAAGCCACTTCCTAAAGAAGTAAACTCTTCAATTGCTTTTAATCTCTTAACAGCATTTTCTCCTAAGACTTTACCACTCTTATACATCATATAAGCATATGCAATCTTATCACTTCTTCCAACTCTTCCTCTAATTTGATAAAGTTGAGATAAACCAAAGTGATCAGCTTCAAGAATGATTAAAGTATTAACATTTGGAATATCAATACCTGTTTCAATAATTGTTGTACATAATAAGATATCAGCTTCATGATTAATAAATTTAAACATGCAATCTTCTATTTGATTTTTATCCATTTGACCATGGGTAACAATTATTCTTGCTTCTGGTACTAAACTTTGAATTTCATAAGCTTTATGCTCTATTAAATCAACATGATTATAAAGAATAAAGATTTGTCCATTTCTTGCTAATTCTTTATAGATAGCATCTCTAATCAACATTTTATCTTCTTCAACAACATATGTTTGAATAGGATAACGATTTATTGGTGGTGTTAAGATAAGAGATAAACTACGAATACCAACTAAAGACATTTGTAAGGTTCTTGGTATTGGGGTTGCAGTAAGCGTTAAAACATCAATATTAGCTTTGTATTTTTTTATCTTTTCTTTATGAGCAACACCAAATCTTTGTTCTTCATCAATTACAAGTAGACCTAAATCTTTAGGTTTAATCTGATCATTAAGAATTTTATGAGTACCAATTAAGAAATCAACAGTACCTTTATTAAAATTTTCAATAATACTATTCGCTTTCTTAGTTGTTACAAATCTATTTAATAAACCAATTGTTATTGGAAAATCTTTAAAACGATCAACAGCATTATTATATTGTTGCATAGCAAGAATCGTTGTTGGACATAAATACATTACTTGTTTTCCATTCATTATAGCTTTAAAGATAGCTCTAAAAGCAACTTCTGTTTTACCAAATCCAACATCACCACATAATAGTCGATCCATTGGTTTAGATGTTTCCATTTCATCTTTAATTTGCTTAATTGCAAGTATTTGGTCTTCGGTAGGTTGGTAAACAAATTCATTCTCAAACAATTCTTGTAATTCATCATCTGGCTTATATTTGAAACCAATAGATGCTTCACGTTTTGCATATATTTCAAGTAATTCTTTAGCTATATTATGAACTTTACTTGCAACACGCATTTTCGTCTTTTGCCATTCTGTACCAGATAAAGAATTAACTTTAGGAAGAACACCTTCCTTACCAGAGAATTTACTTATTAAATCAATTTTTTCAACAGGAATATATAATTTATCATTTCCTTTATATAAAACCTCTAAATAGTCTTTTTTAATATCATTCATTGATAACGTTTTAACCCCATTATATATACCAATACCATGAGTATCATGAACAACAAAGTCACCAATTTCTAGTTTATTTAAATCTTTTATTTTTGATGAATATTTAAATTTGGTTTTATATTTCTTTTTAGTAACACTAATATTAAATAATTCTTTATCTGTAATAATAATTGTATCATTATAGATAAAACCACCATTCATATCAAAATCAACAATATTTATTTTACCTTCAATAATATTATCAAAATTTGTTAAAATATACGGAATATCAATATTTCTTAAAAAACTTTTTATTTGAATCTTCTTTAAACACAAGATAATTGTTTTATTACTATTATCTCTTAAATAGCCTTCTATCGCTTCAATGTTTTCACGAAAATATGGAACTTCTTTAATCTTATAATTAACATAATCAAGATCAAAACCTGATAACAAACTATCTTTAGTTAGATAATGAATCATCGGATAATCAAACATATCAAGATTATGCATATAATTACCTTTATAATCAGTATCTTTATTCTCTTTATATTCTTTTATTTGATCTTTAGTCTCTTTATACAAACTTCTTATTGTGGAATAATCTTTAACAAAGATGGTGAAATCATCTAAATAATCATTAATATTCACAACTGTTGTGGATAAATTTGGTAAATACTTTTGATTGTCATAATTATTTTCATTATCTTTATCATAAATAAATTCTGTTATTGGATATATTCTTACTTCATTTACTTTCTTAATTGATGTTTGACTATCAACATCAAAGTATCTAATAGAATCGATTTCATCACCAAAAAACTCAAATCTAATTGGATTATCTTCGCCAACAGGGAAAATATCAAGAATATAACCACGTAATGCAAAATCACCAGTTTTAGATACAAGAGTTTCTCTAGCATAACCGATATCCACGAGTTTACTAGCTAAATCTTTTATTTCATAACTATCACCAATTTTAATATCTAAAATATTTTTCTTAAATAGTTCTTTGGTAGGTAAATAGCGCAAATATCCCATTAAATGAGTTACAATAATTTTTTTATCATCATTAATTAAACTTATTAATGTTTCTATTCTTGTTACTTTAAGATCTGGTGACATTGCAATAGCCATACTTGTTAAAAAATCATCCATCGGAAAGAAAAGAACATCTTTTGTATATGTTTCTAAACTATTTAAAAGTTTATTAGCTTCAAATAAAGTTGGCGTAACAATAATGATACTTTTATTATTTTTACAAAAATAATCATAAACATAAACGCAAAAAGACTCATCGGTTAATCCCTTTAAGCCTATATTTTTTTTATTATCAATTTTAAATAGATTAGTTAGATAATCCATCATAAACCCCATTATATCTACTCATTAAATCATTAAAATCATATTTAAAATAATCTTTTAAGATATCATTAGCATGATAGATAGCAAACATAATTTCTTTTAAATCATTATCTTTAAATTTACCTAAGACATAATCTTTGGTATCAATATTTTTATTATTCGCAATACCTATTTTTAAATGTTTATAGTTTTCATTACCAAGTTTATTAGTAATGTCTTTAATTCCATTATGACCACCACTAGATCCACCAAGTTTTAACTTAATCTTACCAACAGGCATATCTAAGTCATCATGAATAACAATGATATCACTAACATCAATTTTATAATAATCAACTACTTTACGAACAACATCACCAGATAAATTCATATATGATAATGGTTTAACAATGATTAATTGTTCATTATTAAATGTTGTCTTTAATAATAAAGCGTTAAACTTTTCCGTAAACGTACCTAATGCATTAGCTTTAACAAAATTATCAACAACCATATAACCAACGTTATGTCTAGTATCTTCATATTCACGTCCTGGATTACCTAAGCCCACGATTAATTTCATAATCATCACTCCATTTTAAATATTCTTTTTATTTCATCTTTATATGATCCATCACTATTATGAACGTATAAAGGACTTTCAAACTTTAATCCATAAGAACCATTCTTTGTTGCTTCAATCATAAATAAATTTGAATCTTCACCTTCTTTTGGATAAATAAGTCTTATTCTTTTAGGCATAAGATTATTTCCCATTAAAAGATTAGTTATTTCAAAGAAACGCTCTGTTCTATGAACTAAATATAGCTTTCCACCATTTTTTAATAGTTTTTTGGATAATTTAATTATTTGTTCAATATTAGTTTTAACTTCATGTCTTGCAATTATTTTATGAATATCTTCATTTTTCTTAGAATCATCAATATTCTTAAAATATGGCGGATTACATGTAATTATATCAAAATAATCACTTTCGTAAAGATTAAATATATTATTTAAATCATCGTTAATAATCTCAATTTGCTTTTCTAAACGATTTGCTTTTATCGATTTATTAGCTAAATCACATAAATCTTTTTGGATTTCAACTCCTAAAATTTTCTTTTTAGTCTTTGTAGATAAAAGAATTGGTATAGGGGCATTTCCTGAACACAAATCTAAAATTTTATCCACATTTTTGTTGATAACTACAAAAGACGGCAAAAGGACCGATTCAAGAGAAAACTTAAACCAGTCATCATTTTGGTAAATAACTAAATTATCATATCCAACAAGGGTATTAATACTTTCCATTAGATAAATCTACCTCTACTGTATTATTACCATCATCAACATATATTTTTTGTTTTAAAACATTCATATCTACGACTTTACCAGATACAGCTTTACTTTTATAGTAATCACCGATATCAGGCATCTTTTCACGTAATTTAGTATAGACAATATCTTCGTAATTCAAACAACAAAGAAGTCTTCCACAAACACCATTAATCTTTGTTGGATTAAGAGCTAATAATTGATTCTTAGCCATATTAATTGTTACACCAGATAAATCAGTTAAAAAACTATTACAGCAAAGAACTCTTCCACATGGCCCGATACCGCCTACTTCTTTAGCTTTATCACGAATACCAATTTGTCTTAATTCAATTCTTGTTTTATATATTTGAGCAAGTCTTTTAGCTAGCTCACGAAAATCAACTCGTTCATCTGCTAAAAAATTAAATAATAATTGTTTTCGATCAAAGGTATAACTTGCATCAAGTAAATGCATATCAAGACCAAGTTCTTCAACTATTTCTCTACTTTTTTCAAGAGCTTTTTTAGCATCTTCAACATTAGATTTATATATTTTCTTATCTTTTTGAGTAGATATTCTTATAACATCTTTCAAAGGAAGACTAAATTCATTATTATCAATTTCTTTTACTTCTGATGAAACAAATCCATATTGCATACCTTTTTCGGTTTCAACAATAACTTCATCATCGATTTCTAATTTATAATCTAAGGCATTGAAATTATATACTCTACCTTTTTTATTAAATGTGATTCCTACTATTCTTGGCAAGTTAATCACCTCTTTCCATTTCAATTATATATCTATCTATAAGCAAATTCAAATTAATATTATTATTAACTAATCCCTTTAATTTGCTTGTAATATTTAGCATTTTAATTAATTTGTTTATATTTATTTCATCTAATGAAGAAACAAGATATTCTTCATTAAAACTATTACCATAATACTTATTAATTTGATTAGAAATAATTGTTTCAATTGCACTAAAACAATCAATATATTCTTTTCTATTTCCTTCATACTTTAAAAAGAAATCGTTAGTATAAGCAATAGTATCAACTTTATTGTGGATAAAAAATTCCAAGAACTTCTTCATATCAGATATCTTATCTAAAGCAATATTAACATCATATTTTAAGTTAATTGTCTGACAACGTGAAATAATGGTAGGAAGAACACCATCCATATTTTGAGTAAGAATAATACCAAATATATTATCTTGTGGCTCTTCAATAAATTTTAATAATTTATTAGCAAAAACAGGACGAAGTCTTTCTATTCCATAAATAACATAAACTCTATTCCCATTGTTTCTTAAGGACTTTGTTTCAAAATAATCTAATAATTCATTTAATTCATCTACTTTGATATTTAAATTATCAGGATTTAAAACAAAGAAGTCATCGAAGGAATTCTCATCAATTAAATTAGATATTTCTTCATTTTTATATAACAATTCATCATTTGTACTAATAATAATCTTTTTAGCTAGATCTTTGGCAAAAGAAAAACTAGCATCTAAATTATTTGAATTAATTAAATATGCATGAGAAAACTTATTAATTTTAGATAATAGTTCTTCATTATTAACCATAAAGCCTCCTAAGATATATTTTTACGATTATCAAAAGCTCTTTCCAAAGTAAGAGCATCAACATAATCCATATCAGCACCCATAGGAATTCCTGATGCTAACCTAGTTACTGAAACATTCATTCCAGATAGAATATTATTAATATATAATGCTGTCATTTCTCCCTCGATACAAGGTTTAACAGCAATAATAACTTCTTTAAACTTATTATTTTCAATTCTATCTATTAACTTATGAAGATTGAGTTTTTCAGGTGAAATACCATCAAAAGATGATATCAAGCCAGATAAAACATGATAATACCCATGATAAAGGCCTGTTTTTTCAATCAAAAAAATAGTTTTTGGATCTTCTACAACACATAAAGTATTAGCATCTCTTAATTTGTCATCACAAATTGAACATATATCTGTTTCTGATAAATTATTACAAATTGAACATCTTTTAAGATTCTTTTTAATTGATAATAAACTATCAGAAATCATCTTTATTTCATCATCTTCCATATTTAATACAGAAAAAGCCAACCTTTCAGCTGTCTTTTCTCCTATACCTGGGAAATATTTAAATGATTCAATTAAATTTTTAATACTCTTTGGATACATAATTAAAATAATCCAGGCATTCCTTTAGTATACTTACCCATCTTTTCTTCAGTAAGTTTGTCGACTTTGTTCATAGCATCATTCGTAGCAACAAGGAACATATCTTGCAACATTTCTAAATCATCAGCTTCAAAACCTTCTTTATCAATTTCTACACTAGTAATCTTCTTTGTACCATCCATTGTTACTTTAACTAAACCGTTCTCACCAACAAAAGAAGTCTTATCAATTTCTTCTTTGGCTTTCATCATATCTCTTTGCATTGCTTGAGCTTGTTTTAACATTGCTTGCATATTCATAATTAATCACTCCTATTCTATATCTACTAAATCTTCACCAAATATATTAATTGCTTTGGTAACTAAATCACCTTGTGGTTTTTCAATAAGATCGCGATTTTCTTCAACAATCTCATATTTGATACCATTTTTAATATCATTAACATATTTAGTCTTAATATTATTAAAGTCATTATTTAAAACAACGACTATTCTTATATTATCATTTGTTAATTTATTAATCAACTCTTCACAAACACTAACACTTTTATAAATATTATCAATAATTGCACCTACATCAGTAGTAAGAATCATATAACCTTCACCAACAACCATTGGAAAAGTATCAGATACAAGTTGAGCCATTTTACCATATTTACGAGAATTAAAATATTCAGGTAACGAATCCCAACATCTAACATATTTATCTTTAATTGTCTTATTAGCTGATGCTAAAGCATTATTGATCAAATTTGCTTTTACTTCTTCATTTATAACCCAATCATCAACTTCTTTTTTCTTTTTTTCTACTGCTTTTGGTTTTTCTGATTCTTTTTTTATTTCCCGGGAAATAATTTTAGGTTCTTCAGTTGTACATTGTACACCCTGATCCTGTAAATTAACTGGTGTACATTGTACACTTTTCTCAAAATTATTAATCATGAAATCTAATATTCTAACTTGGGAAATAATATATGGTGTTAATGATTGTTTTAATTCAATTAACAAATCATTTAAACAACTAACTAGCTTTATATCTATATTATTAATATCCTTATTATCATTAATATTATTAGCGAGATTATCTCTGATATAAACCATTAATCTTTCAATTAAATTTTTAAAATCATATCCATCCAAGTTAACTTTTTCTAAAACCGATAATACTTCTTTCTTATCATTATCAACAATAGATGTGTATAACTTTTTTATATCTTCATTAGAAACTAAATTGTTTATTGCTTTAAAATCTTCAGATTTAATGTTTCCATTAGTGAAAGAATTTAGTTTATCAAGAACACCAATCGCATCACGTAATCCACCATTTGAGAATTCAGCAATCTCTCTTAAAGTATCATCATCAACTTTTATTTTCTCAGAATCAGCGATAAATCTTAATCTCTTCATCAAACTATTAAGCGAGATTCTAGAGAAGTTAAAACATTGGCATCTAGATACAATAGTCTCAGGAACTTCATAGAATTCAGTAGTAGCTAAAATGAAGATTACATATCCAGGTGGTTCTTCAAGAGTTTTTAACAAAGCATTGAAAGCGCTATTAGTAAGCATATGAACTTCATCTACAATATAAACTTTATATTTTAAGACACTAGGAACGATGCTTATTTTATTCTTTAAATCTCTTATTTGATCTACACCATTATTACTAGCGGCGTCGATTTCGATAATATCTACAGAATTTTCATTACATTCTAAACAATTTTCACACTCATCACATACATCATCATGCTTTTCAAACTCCATACAGTTAACCGCTTTTGCAAAAATCTTAGCCATAGATGTCTTACCAATTCCACGTGGACCTGCAAATAAGTAAGCGTGTGATATTTTATTGTTTTTAATAGAATTTACTAATATTCTCTTTACATTATCTTGATCTATAAAGTCATCAAAATTCTTAGGTCTATATTTTCTATACAATGCTTGATATGCCATATCGAACTCCTCTTAAATATTATATCTCATTTACAACAATTTATCATTATAAAATAACAATATTTACAAAAAAAGCATTTATCTTTTATAAACGCTTTTCTTTGAAAAAATCAGTTAGTATTCTAGAACAATCTTTATTATTTAAATACTCATAATCCACATTATGGTAATAATCTTTATTATTAAAGATTGATTCAATCGTTTTTTTGTTTGATTTAATATTTGAACTAGTGCCAATATATATTTTTTTTATTCTAGATTTAAGAATAGCTCCTGCACACATAGGACATGGTTCAAGTGTTACATACATCTCACAATCATTAAGTCTCCAATCATTAATTTTTTTGATTGCCTTATCAATAGCAATCATTTCAGCGTGATTAGCTACAGAAGTGTTATTATTAACGTTATGAGCTTTAGCTATTATCTTATCTTTATATACGATAACAGCTCCAACGGGTACTTCATTAAGATCTTTTGATTTCTTAGCCTCTTCTAAAGCAATATCTATATAATTCATATTAAACTCCAAAATAAAAGTGCACATAAGATGCAGTGTTAAGGCTGCTATCCTTCGATCCTGACCTGGTTCCACCTTTCTTATTGCACGATAAATATATTACTATAAAAGTAAAAATTAGTCAACAAATGTGAAATGAAAATTATTTCCCGTGAAATATTCAAAATAAAAAGAAGATTTTCATCTTCTTATTATTCTTCAGCTACATTAGATTCCTCTGGTTGTACATTGTACACCTGTTGGTCATTATTAGACATGTCCACATCAGAAGATTCATTGTCTTCTTCTTCAGACAATTCTTCTTCATCTTCTTTTTGCACGATAGCAACAGATCCAACACTTTGATCATCTTTTAATCTAATTAATCTAACTCCTTGAGTTGCTCTTTTTAATGTTGATATGTTATCAAGAGATAATCTTATAATTACACCTTTATCAGTAACAACCATTAAATCTTCATCACCATGAACTGTTCTAATAGAAACTAATTGTCCATTCTTTTCAGTTACATTAAGAGCTTTAACACCCTTGCTACCACGGTGAGTTAATCTAAATTCAGTTACATTTGTTTTCTTACCATAACCTAATTTAGTAATAATTAGGATTTGTTGGTTTTCATTATCAGTTATAACTTCACAACCAACAACTTCTGAATCAATAATATCAATTCCTTTAACACCAGAAGTATTTCTACCCATAGATCTAATTTCATTTTCATTAAATCTAACAGCTCTTCCTGCGCTAGAACAAATGATTATTTCATTATCACCAGTTGTTTTGTCAACTTTGACTAATTCATCCTCATCCTTTAATAATATAGCAATCTTACCACTTGAACGGATGTTATCAAATTCTTCAACTCTAGTACGTTTTACTAATCCTTTCTTAGTAGCAAATACTAAGTAATTATAAGTATTATCGTTAGGATCAACAACTACTACACTTCTTATTTTTTCTTCTTTTTCAAGAGGAAGTAAGTTAATTATTGGTAATCCTTTAGATTGTCTAGAGAATTCAGGTATTTCATAACCTTTAATACGATATACACGACCTCTATTACTAAAGAATAAGATATAATCATGCGTTTTTGCGTTAATTAATTGTTCTGCAAAATCCTCTTCATTTGTTGTCATACCTTTAATTCCAACACCACCACGATGTTGTGTCTTATATGTATCAGTTAATATTCTCTTAACATAACCCTTGTTAGTTCATGAAATAATAATGTTTTCAACAGGAATTAATGATTCATCTTCAATATAATCAATTGCTGTCATATCAATATCTGTACGACGTTCATCACCATATTTATCTCTTATTTCAATCATTTCTTGCTTAATTATTCCAAGAACTCTTTCTTCAGAACCAAGAATATCATTATAATCTTTAATCTTAAGAGCAAGTTCTGCAAGTTCGTTTTCAACAGCTTCTCTTGATAAACCAGTAAGTTTTCTTAAACGCATATCAAGGATATGTTGAGCTTGTACTTCATCTAGTCCAAATCTTTCAATTAAACGTTTTTGAGCTTCTTCATCAGATTTAGAACTTCTAATAATATGAACTACTTCATCAATATTATCTAGAGCTATCTTTTCTCCTTCTAATATATGAACTCTTTCTTCAGCTTTTCTTAAGTCATATCTAGTTCTTCTAATAATAACTTCTTTTTGATGTTCAATATATTTAACAATAATATCTTTTAAAGGTAATGTTTTTGGTGTTCCATTATCTATTACAAGGAAGATAATTCCATAATTAACTTGGAAATTAGTATGCTTATATAAGTTATTTAATACAACTTGTGCATTTGCATCTTTCTTAAGTGTTATTGTAATTTTAACACCATCTTTTAAGTCAGTATGATAATCTGTTATTCCTTCAATTACTTTGTTATGTACTAACTCTGCAACTTTATTTTTTAGTTCTTGAGTATTAACGCCATAAGGAACTTCTGTTATAACTATTTGATTATGATTACCACTTTCTTCTATTACAGCCTTACTACGTATAGTAATAGATCCTCTACCAGTTTCATAGGCTTTCTTTATACCTGAATTGCCAAGAATAATACCGCCTGTTGGAAAATCTGGCCCTTTAATATATTGCATTAATCCAAGTGTATCAATTTCTGGATTATCTATATATGCGATACAACCATCTATTACTTCACCTAAATTATGAGGTGGAATATTTGTAGCCATACCAACTGCAATACCCATTGAACCATTTACAAGTACATTTGGAAATCTTGATGGCAAAACTGTAGGCTCAGGGCAGGTTTCATCAAAGTTTGGCATCATGTCTACTGTATTTTTACCAATATCACGTAACATTTCTAGTGATATCTTAGATAGTCTAGCTTCTGTATAACGGTAAGCAGCTGCTCCATCACCTTCGATGTTACCAAAGTTACCATGTCCATCAACTAACATATAACGTTGATTGAAATCCTGTGCAAGTCTTACCATTGCATCATATATTGATGTATCACCATGTGGATGATAATGTCCCATAACATAACCAACTGTAGTAGCTGATTTTTTATGTGGTTTATCTGGAGTATTTCCTTCTTCTAACATACTCCAAAGAATTCTTCTGTGAACAGGTTTTAAGCCATCACGTAAGTCTGGTATTG
>JAEEGG010020686.1_pt1 | contig 13131 bp, 12 predicted proteins | sample 9134161 | NCBI WGS metagenome assembly JAEEGG01 (sample SAMN16246543, study PRJNA631951) | gut metagenome | biome: gut microbiome; feature: rumen; material: CR-attached | host: Bos | place: Iran: Karaj | collected 2018-10
TATCTCTGCCCGGGATAGAGCCAGCACAGGTCTTATCAATGTGTATTTACTGTCCTTACCGGATATGCTCCTTTTAGGGAGTATACCCTTTAGTCCGCCAATACCGCTGCCCCTGAATATATTAAAGAGCACCGTCTCGGCATTATCGTCGCTGTTGTGAGCGACTGCTATTTTTTCTGCACTGTACTTTTCAGCCAGTTCACAGAAAAAGCTGTATCTGTAATTTCTACCCGCTTCCTCCGAAGTGGTCCCTGTTTCCTTTGCTATCCTTGGGATATCGGCATTTGCCAGTTCAAAGGTCAGACCTTTGTCCGCACAAAATGCCTCGACAAAGTCCGCATCCCTTTTTGCTTCCTCTCCACGGATACCGTGATTTACATGTGCTACTATGATATCAAGATCCAGCTCCTGCTTTAACGAAAGCAGTATTAGCAGCATGCACATCGAATCCGCTCCGCCGGAGACACCGGCGATAACCCTGTCTCCCGATTTCAGAAGCTCTTGTTTTTTTATGTATCTTGAGGCTTTTTCAAAAGTTTTAATCGTCCGTTTTTCCTGGTTTAAATATTGTTTCATCCTCATCACGCAGGCCGAATGTATCTCTTGCCTGATCTTCTATATAATCATCAGTCTGACGGTACTTGATCTCGTTGTTTATCGACTGGTTCTGACGGTTTTCGTTCTCTATCTCTTCCTTTATCTGCTCAAGCCGCTGATCAAGAGTATCCAAATCCTTTTCCAGCATATGCGTCTTCCAAAAAACGAAACCGCATATCAGCATAACCGCTATCAGAATGATTGCAAGTCCGACTCTGCTTCCATTTTTGAATTTTTTTTCTGCCATAGACTCACTACCTTTCAAAAACCGGCCTACAAGTATCTGAAGAGTTCCTTTGCTTCCTCTTTCCTGCTGGTATCGGCTATAGCCAGTACCTCAACCTTTACGGTTTTGTTTCCGAATCCTATCTCGATGATGTCACCGACTTTTACATTTGCAGAAGGCTTAGCCTCTTTTCCGTTGAGCAGGACTCTGCCGGCATCAGCGGCTTCGTTAGCCACAGTCCTTCTTTTTATAAGTCTCGAAACCTTTAAGTATTTATCAAGTCTCAAAATAATATCCCTCTGTGAAAAAACCCCACGATTGACACCGCGGGGTTTTTAGCTTTCTACCTAAATGCGATCATTTCTTCTTTGAATTAACAGCATCCTTTAAAGCCTTACCAGCCTTGAACTTAGGTGCATTAGAAGCCTTGATGGTGATTTCCTTCTTTGTAAGAGGATTTCTACCCTTTCTAGCTGCACGCTTAGCAACCTCGAATGTACCGAAGCCGATAAGCTGAACCTTCTTGCCAGCCTTAAGCTCTGCAGTAACTGCCTCGATGAAAGCCTTAACAGCCTTCTCTGAATCCTTCTTTGATAATTCAGCCTTTGCAGCGATAGCTGCTACTAATTCTGTCTTATTCATTGTGAATTTCCTCCTATATTTTTTGCCTTTTTGATATGATTTTTAGGCAAAATTTTTTCCACATTATTATTTATAATATTTATGCAGTGATTTGTCAAGCACAAATCCTTGATTTTTCGGCGTTTTTCCGTGTTTTTTTACATTTTTTTCTGATTTTTGCTTATGTTACGGGGTATACCCTTACTCAAGTGCCCACTTCAGGCCTTCCTCAAGGTACTTTCTCCAGAAGTTGAAGTCATGTATTCCGGGGCCGGTGACAAATGTTACAGGCACCTTGTTTTCTTCGAGGAATGCGTGGAACTGACGATTGGGCTCGATAAGGAAGTCCTCGGTACCGCAGGCCATATATATGTCAGGGAACTGCTTCTTTTCTTCGATGAGCTTCTTTACCAAGTACTCCGGATTATTTTCCGATGTCTCGAAATCCTTGGGATCTCCGAAGGTCCATCTGTAGTAATCATAGTTTGCCATCGGATTATTCATCTCGGGTGAAAGTACCTTTATCATACCCTGAATAAGTGCGGATGAAAGCGCTATAACCTTGGAGAAGGTGTCATTGAACATAAATCCGGTATGAAGTGCTCCGAATCCACCCATTGAAAGTCCTCCCACAAAGGTATCCTCACGCTTGTCGGAAAGTCCGAAGGTCTTTCTGGTGTACTCCACAAACTCCTCTCCGACATAGGATGCATACCTGTATCCGGTAGCATTATTGTTTAAATAAAAGCTGTTATCCCCATTGGGCATAAAGAAGTTAACATTAAATCTGTTTGCAAGGTCTCCCAAAGCTACGTTTGAAGGCCAGTCCGTATCACATCCGCTGTATCCGTGAAAAAGATAAACATTCTTTGCAGGACGCTTATAGTTAGGGTTTTGGTCTATAGGACCTGCATTGTCATTTGAAAGTACAGCCACGAAATGTACGGGCCTTGAAAGTGTCTTAGAGAAGAAAACTCCGTCTAATCTTGCCATGATATGTTCCTTTCTAATTTACATACTATGTTTTATAAATACACCTCATCAGTCTGCTTCGCTTACTTTATAGGTTCAAAATCCGATGCCGGGTGCTTGCAGAGAGGACAGATGAAATCGTCAGGCAGTTCGTCGCCCTCGTAGATATATCCGCAGATCTTGCAGACCCAGCCCTTCTTTCCTTCTGTAGCAGGCTTCGGCTTTACATTGTCCTGGTAATAGGTATAGGTCATGGTCTCCTTGTCGGACATAACTCTTGCCTCTGTTACCGAGCAGATAAACATGCCGTGGGTATCGAGATCCACATACTGCTCTACCTTTAATGACATAAAGGCATTTATATATCTGCCGAGGAATGCAAGTCCGTTATCGGAACGCATAACCTCAGTTCCCTCAAACTTATTAACGTTTCTGCCGGATCTGAATCCGAATGACTCAAATACTGAGAAAGGAGCCTCTACCGACAGACAGTTTACATTCATGATACCGGTCTGTTTGATCACATGATGTGAATAGTTCTGCTTATTGATGCAGACTGCCACTCTGTTAGGAGTGCTGGTTACCTGGGAAACGGTGTTAACGATACAGCCGTTATCCTTGCTTCCGTCATTTGAAGTAACAACATAAAGACCATAACCGATCTTAAAGAGTGCGGTGAGGTCATTTTTATTTGCAGTATCGGGAGCCGCTGCCATATAGTCCATGCAGAGCTCGTCGGAAAGCTTTTCGATCTGATCCTTGCTCACATCGTTGAGTGCGGATGTGATCTTAACGGTTGTGTCTGTAAATGTAAGGTTTTTGCAGTTTGCAAGCATCTCCTTCATCACCTTGGCTGCCATAGGTGCCCATGAGCCGTTTTCCATAAGACCGATGGTCTTGTTCTTAAATCCGCGTTCTGTCAGATGATTGATAAATTCTCTCATGAACGGGAAAATATCAGCATTGTAGGTGGTGGTAGCAAGTACTATCCTGCCGTATCTGAAGGCATCCTCAACTACCTCTGCCATATCCGAGCGTGCAAGATCGTTAACCACTACCTTAGGACAGCCCTTTGCTTTAAGCTTGTCAGCAAGGAGCTCAACAGCCTTCTTTGTATTACCGTATACCGAAGTATATGCTATCATTATGCCGTCTGATTCTACGCCGTAGCTTGACCAGGTGTTGTAAAGGTCTAAGTAATAGCCCAGATTTTCTGTAAGAACAGGTCCGTGAAGAGGGCAGATCTTTGCGATATCAAGGCCTGCTGCCTTCTTTAACACTGCCTGTACCTGTGCGCCATACTTGCCAACGATACCGAAATAGTATCTTCTTGCTTCGCATGCCCAGTCATCATCCTCTACATCCAATGCTCCGAATTTTCCAAAGCCGTCAGCCGAGAAAAGCACTTTGTCAAAGGTATCATAGGTCATGATAACCTCCGGCCAGTGAACCATGGGTGCTGCGATAAACTTTAATACATGCTTGCCAAGAGGCAGCTCATCGCCCTCTCCTACTATAAGTCTTCTGTCTTCGAACTCCTGTCCGAAGAAGTTCTTCATCATGCCAAATGCCTTCTGTGAGGAAACTATAGTTGCCTCGGGATAGGTCTTCATGAAGTTTGCTATGTTTGCCGAGTGGTCAGGCTCCATGTGCTGAACCACCAGATAATCCGGCTTCTTTCCCTCAAGTGCCTTAGCCACATTGTCCAACCACTCATGGGTAAAGTTTCTGTCCACCGTATCCATAACGGCTATCTTGTAGTCCTTTACTACATATGAATTATATGCCATACCCTGAGGTACAACATACTGACCTTCAAAAAGATCTATCTGATGGTCATTTACACCTACATAAATAATGTCATCCGAAATCCTCATTTGTTCCCCCTCCATTTGATATTTTAGTAAAAATACATGCAGATCTCTTTATCGGGATCTGCTTTTTATATGCGCTAAAAAACTATATCTATAGTATCATAACCTAATAAATATTACAATAAAAGAATTTTTAATAAATATTAAAAACATAAGTTTCTCACAATCCGAAAATAAAAAACTTCCATAACTTAGCATTAATGCCGGTTATGGAAGTTTTATCCGGTTTTTCCGTTTTTATCACTCTGCTGAAATCTGGCTTGATTTCTTTACAGTTACATTTACGTTGTAGCACTCGAATATGTTCTCAATCCTGTTTTTGTCAGCCTGAGGATTCTTTGTGATGACAGAAACGATGGGAACAATGATAAGTCCTATGATCATGGCTGCAGCACCTGCCACGATGGGTGATGCCGTTACCTTAACAAACAGGTTTCCTACTGTGATGACTATACTTGCAATGAAGCTGGCCCATACTGCAGGTCTGGTAACCTTTTTCCAGTAGAGTCCGTAAAGGAAAGGAGCAAGAAATGCGCCTGCCAGTGCACCCCAGGATATACCCATAAGCTGTGCTATGGCTGTAGGAGGATCAAGTGCTATGATAACAGATACTACCACGAAAAATACGATCATTATTCGCATAACGAACATCTGCTTTTTCTGATCCATATTCTTTATTACATTGTCCTTTAACAGGTCAAGTGTAAGTGTTGAGCTTGATGTAAGTACCAGAGCCGAAAGAGTGGACATTGATGCTGAAAGCACAAGCACTACGACTACTCCGATAAGAATATCGCTTAATGAATTCTGCAGCATGGCAGGTACGATACCGTCATATGCTACAGCACCTGTTTCAGCATTGATGAAGCTGGCGCCCTCTCCGCCGAAAAGTCTGCCGAAGCCACCCATAAAATATGAGCCGCCGCCGATGATGATCGCGAAGAATGTGGATACTATGGTACCTGTCTTGATCGACTTTTCGCTCTTTATAGCGTAGAACTTCTGTACCATCTGAGGAAGTCCCCATGTACCGAGTGATGTCAAAATAACAACGCTCAAAAGTCCTGCGGGATCCGGTCCGAAGAAGGATGCGAATACACCGGGCTGATCTGCTGTCTCGGGACCCTGAACATTTGAAAGTTTTACAAGAGCCTCCGTAAAGCCGCCCTGCTTTGTGATAACGCTGGCGATAACCGCTACCATGCCGACAAGCATTATCATACCCTGGATAAAGTCATTCATACTTGAAGCCATATATCCGCCGAGGATAACATATACACCGGTGAGCACTGCCATACCGATAACCACTGCCTCATAAGGGATATCGAATGCAAGTCCGAAAAGCTTTGAAAGTCCGTTATATACTGAAGCTGTGTAGGGAATAAGGAATACAAATGCGATAGCTGATGCTGCGATCTTCAGTGCCTTGCTGCCATATCTTTTTCCGAAGAAGTCAGGCATGGTCGAGGATGAGAGATGATTTGTCATGACTCTCGTTCTTCTGCCAAGGATAACCCATGCAAGCATGGAACCGATAAGTGCGTTTCCTATACCTATCCAGGTAGATGCTATACCGTATTTCCAGCCGAACTGTCCAGCATAACCGATGAATACTACGGCTGAGAAATAGGATGTACCGAATGAAAATGCAGCCATCCAGGGGCCGATCTTTCTGCCGCCGAGGACAAAGTCATTTACGCCGGTAACTTTTTTCTTTGCATTTACACCGACGAGGATCATTACTGTAAAAAAGACAACCAGAATCAATATTTTTACTACCATGATGCTTTCCTGCTGTGTCAGCAGCCTCCTTATAAAATAGTGCTTTATTGGTTTAAAGCGTTGTGCTTTAAAGCGTTAAAGTGATGATAGCACCTTTTTTTTCATTTGTCAACTGATTTTTGGAGATTTTCCTTCCGAATATAAAACACCGGAGAAACCTTCGGTACAGAAGCATGAGAGGTCTGCAATTAAGCATTGACAAAAAAGAATATGTATATAATAATATAGTAGAAATTAAAAATATTTCAGCACAGAGAAAATATTGATATTATGGCTCATATAAATGAACTTATGACCTTAAGGAGGAATCATGGCAGAATTACTTATGAAGCAGAAAGCACTCTCCATAAGAGAGAATTATGAAGTATACAGCAGCGACGAATTAAAGTACATCATACAAAGAAGGAAGCTCCTGGCAAAAAAACCTGTATTTGACATCTTTGTTGAAGAAGGAGTAGTCGCTACTGCCGAGGTTACAAGTACTGCTGCCCCTGTTATCTACAAGATTGCTTTTAACGGTGAGGATGCCGGAGAGGTACGCTTTGATGAAACTCCCGGTGTTAACAAACTGGTATATGAAGCCAAAGGCATCGAGGTTGACGGTAACAGCATTCTTTCTGAGTTTACCATCAAGGACAAGGATAAAAAAATCATAGGTACCATCAAGAAGAAGCTTGTCTCCATGAAGGATACCTATGATATCAAATTTGAAAACGATGATGACGAGCTGCTGATCGTAATGCTCGCTTTACTTGTGGATGAAACCTTCCACGGGTGATTTTCAAGTTTCTACATATAATAAATACTTGAAACAAATAAAGCACCTGCTTTTGCTAACAGGTGCTTTTAAAATACACTTTACCGGTTTATACATTACAAAACCGCTGTAACGGCAGCAAGATGAGACTGATCAATACATACCATTTCCTGCGGCAAATCCCGGAACAGGGTTTACAGGTCTGGAGTAATCTCCCAACTTGTAGTTTCCGCTTTCAAGCAGAGCCTTTGCCTTTAGGAGTGCGTCACCAAGCAAACGGGCGTTGCTGCCGCGGCAGACGGTGAGCGTGAAGTTAAGCTCATCGAAGAATACTGCAGGCGCAACCTCTATGCGATCATGTCTCTTTTCTGCTTCATTGTCTATTACATGGAAATATTTTCCATCCTCTACGATCCAGGTATCTCTCTTTGACGGAGATGCACATGCTTTTCTGATCACTTCAAAGTTAAATGCATTTTCCTCCGGCATAAGGAATGACCAGTCTCCGACCTGCATGGCCTTGCCTGCAGCTATGGGTGCTTCCTTTTTCTTCTTTTTATAAAGGATAAATGCCAGAGCACCTACGGGGATAACAAATATCAGGATCAAAATGATATCATCTATCAGGTTGTAGTTGGGTACCATGGAGTAATACTCTCTGGCGCTCTTTCCTGTGGGAGCAATAGAGGTTTCTGCATCAGAGCCGCCATGATGATGCCCTGACCAGTCCTTATCGCATTTCATGAAGTAGTTATAGGATATCTCATCATATCCGTTGTCATCCCAGGTAACATCTATGTTGTACCACTTGCCCTCATACTGTACACGGTTCCATGCATGTGCGCCGCCTATTTCTATGGTAACCGGTACTCCCAGTTCGCGCATGATGGCATAGAAGCTGAATGCATAACCTGTACATGATGAACGGCCCTTGCACAGAGCACTGTAAGTACCGCCTTCAAAGGCTACATATCTGTTAAGAAGTACCAGGTAGTCATGTACTCCCTTGATCTTTTCATAGTCGCTTAAGTCTTCAAATTTCGATGCAATCTTCTTTACACGGCGTTCTGCCATAAAGTTCGCATACAGTGACGGCTCGCTCAGATGTACATGTACCTCATAACCGTTTTTTGAATACTGATATTCATATCTTAAGGCATAAAGCTCGCAGCCCGCATAGCTGCCGTCCCTAGTATTTCTTTCAAGAATGGCGTCAAAATCAAGGAAGCTCGGTACAATGGCCGACTCAAAATATATTTCTCCTTTACCCTTGCTCACGGCCGTATCTATAAGATTATTTATTTCCGCAACCGATGTGGCTACCTTATCATAGTGATAGGAGTCACTGAATATTACAAACCTTACAAATACTAACGCCAGGATCAATACCAGGACGACTATCCTGATTATCTTTTTTTTGCTGCTGCCCTCTTTTTCCATGTCCTCTTTCTTTTTCCCTTCTCTTATCCCAACTGGATTTTGTTTGACTCCTGGTTTTCTGCGTCTGAAAGCATTTTTCCTATCACTCCCGAGGAGAGTCTGGCCTCGAGTAATGTGTCATCAGTAGCTTTATCATACTCTATCTTAAGCAATCTTATGGTCTTGTCCAGGTTTTCAGAAATTATCTGCATACATTCCTTTGTATTCTGAGTCTCTATACCGTTTTCAGATAAAGTATCGTAAAGCTGCAAGGTCTTCTGTGTTTCAGGCAGATAAAAGAACTTAACCTTTGACTGTGCGGTACGGTTACCGGTCTTCATGATGGCTTCCAGGAGTTTATTTATCTCACTCGTCTTAGCGATGACTTCTTCGTCACTCAGTCCTTCTGTGTCGAGAGCATACTCACCCTTTACTGTAAACGCATCCGTTGTCCCGTCCTTTGCTGTCTTCCCGGAACCGGCTTTCTGATCATATGTTAGACCGTATACCGATACTTTCCCATCTTTTGCTGTAATCTTGGGAGACTGATCAGCCACCATCTTTTCCCTGTACTTCTTCTTGGTGTTGATAATGCCTTCCTTTATCTTTTTAACGTTATATTTTCCGAGGATAAAGGACATAGCTACCACCACTATGGCAAACATGGAGATGGATATGGGACTGAATGACAGTGTACATACTATACCTGCCGCTGCAGCCAGGAATATGCATAATACATTCGATAAAAAACTGTACGAAAACTCGCTTTCATCAACATCAAGCTCCGTGATATCCGATGAATTATCCGACTTAGAAGCAGGTGCCTTAAATGCCTCCTCGGAGGATCTGCGCTTCATGTATTGATAAAGAGCGTATTTCAGATATGAATTTTCAAAAGAGGTCTCATTATCATCAAACTTGACATCTTCAACACATCTGTCACATACCAGCACGTCCTCACTGATCGCAGTCCACTCAAGGCCGTAAAGATAGACCTGCTGCCCTTCCGTGAAAACTATGTCTCTCTGTTCGTCCTTATCAAACTCGATAACGGGGCGCAGCCAGAAGGATGTATCCGAGCAGTATGCTCCCTTTTTGTCCAATACTCCCTCGTCATTTACAAAGCCGCACTTCTTTGTCCCAAGCTCGGACTCGCTCTCTATCCAGAAACGCCTGCCGGGATTGGGTAGAATATATTTATTTTTTTCGTATTCAGATTCTCTGAGTATCCTATACTGCATACTATATACCTTGCCGCAGGCATCTTCCCTATCGGTGATGCGCCTGCTTTATCACCGACGTTTTTAGTATCTATAGGACTAGCGGCTCAGTGCTTAATCCTATTATATATATCCCGGGTTGTAAATAAACCCCCAATTATGCAAAATGACGCAGTCTATTTCGCAGACTGCGTCTTGAAAATTCTAACGGTCTTGCGCCGTAAGATGTGTATATTCCTCTATCTTTTCTCCTGAGCGGACCACTACATCGGGATCGATTATGCAGAAATTTCCTATCTCCGCACCCTCTTCGACTATGGCACCCGGAAGTACTATGGAACCCTCGCCGATCTTAACACCTCTCGCCACTTTAGCACCGGGTGAGATAATCTTGGGCAGGATAAAATTTTTCTCCCAGAGAAACTCGGCATAACGCTTTCTTATCTTATTGTTTCCTATGGCAATAAATGCACAGGGATACTCATTTAAGAAATCCACAGCCTCATAGCATCTGCCTATTATCCTGTCGCTGGTGACCGAATCGTCAAGCAGACTCACCTTCTGGAAAGTCCCCAGCTCCTCTGCGATATCCATGACCTGCCTGCCATGGGATCCGGCTCCGAGTATCAGGAGGTTCAGCTGTTTATGGTTGATGCCTGCCAGTCTCTCTCCGAGAGTGGGCTTTGCTGTTATGGCAGCCCTTTTTGCCTCTGCCTCATCTCTGGTCCTGCCATAGACCGAAGCATAAACAGCCTTTCCGTCAGATGATATCCCTTTTCTGTAGCGGGCCTCAAAGCGCCCGTCTTTTCTTTCATAAATACCGGCACCTATTCTCATATTGCCCTCCGACTAATATGCCTGGAAATATTTCTTGGTCGTGTTCAGATCTGTCTTTCCGGGTATCTCATAAAATATTATCACATTCAGTCTGTTACCGATCTGCCTGACAGCCAGATACATGCGGCCCTTTTTGTTTGTTTCGTATTCCATATCCCCGGATATAACCTTATAGCTATGAGATCCGATCATGATATCCGGCTCTCTCTTCGGTGCATATTTTTCCTGGAGCAGCACAGAGTTCATGTCTTTATCATTTATAAAATCATCTTCACTGAGTCCGAAAGTACTGCCATCAGAAAAAGCCATAACCACCGCTGCAGGAGTATCATTGTACATGGCATACATATGAATATCCACTGTCGCATCCGTACCCGGCAACTTGCTGTACATCGATTTCATGGTCGAATAAACATACGAAGGTGCGTTTATCATCCTGTCATCATATTTAAATCTCAGCTCGGACCACTCGTTGGAAAAAGCGTTATCCGAGAAGGAACCTACGGTATATGCTACTCCGTTATCATTCTTTTCACGGTTCAGGAATTTCAGTCCAAATATACCGATCACTACAACTGCTGCAAGCACTATAGCTAAAGGAAGAATTTTTGCCCATACATTAGGCTTTTCCTCGGGTACTGCATCAAAATTGCCCCTGTTGTATGGTGTCGCATAGGTCTGCTGACCGTAGGAGCTGTCCTGGTTTGACCTGTACTGCTCATAATGATTGTTTACGGTAGTGCTGAACATCTTGGCAGTACGGGCATCATCTGAAAGACTCTGCTCTCTTTTCTCTTTTACCGTATTGTTATCAAGACCGTATCTGGTGGGTACTATGGTCTGGTCAGGCTCAGGTTCGGGGCGCTTTTCCGACATTATGATAGGAGGTTTGCTTAAGTCATCACCAAACCTGTATTTTCTCTCTCCGTAAAGGCCGCTGTTTAACGGTATCTCGTCTATCTTAGGGCTCGGCTGCTCTGCTGCAGCTTCCTCTGCGGTTTCCTCTACGATGACTGCTTCCGGTTTGTCAGCATCTGTCTGCTCACCGTTTGTATCCCCATCCAAAGACTGCTTAAATTTTGCAAAAGCAGCATTGGGATCAAAATCATTCATGCTTACCGGCTTTTTCTCCTCGGGAGCTGCTTCTTCCTTATAAAAATGCACAGCCTTTGGTGCCGTCTGCCTGTTGATCTCAGCCGCTTCAGAATAACTCATCCCGCAGGCCGGACAAACAAGAGCACTAAATACCTTCATGGCACCACAGTTCGGACACTTATCAGACTCAGTGGAATAACCGTTGTTCAAATTCTGATCGCTCATTTACAGTCCCCTTTCTCCTAATACTCTTTCTCCAAATCCCCTTTTCCCAAAACAAGTTATTATTCACCATTGTAACGATTTATTAAACCTAATTATCCCTAATTTTTTATTATCTGTCAAGTGTTTCCCACAAACTTTATGGTAAATTAGCATGATTAATAAATCAGTCAAACCATCGTATAGGTATATAAGGTTTTGAACACAGAAAAAGGAGGAACCCTTTCGAGTTCCTCCTTCCTTTTGGACGTTTATCTGAACAACCATAGGTTTATGGTTACGGATTCATCATCCCTCGATCATTATAACCTTCTTCTCAGGTACCTTAGGAGCTTCCTTCTTAGGTATGTCGAGTTTAAGTACACCGTCTTCGAACTTAGCCTTGATATCTTCCTCGGTAACTGACTTGCCTACAAAGAAGCTTCTCTGCATAGAGCCTGAATAACGCTCCTGGCGGATAAGTTTACCCTTCTTATCCTTCTCTTCCTTGTCAACACCCTTTGCAGCAGCTATTGTCAGGTAACCGTTCTGAAGCTCGAGCTTGATCTCATCCTTCTTGAAACCGGGCAGATCAATAACTACTTCGTATTTGTCATCATGCTCCTTTACATCTGTTTTCATAACATGAGCAGCATGCTTTCCGTAGAGCTTCTTGTCAACATCTTCAAACTCTCCAAATGTAGGGAATTCAAAATCCATCAGGTCATCAAATAAGTTTTTGTCAAAAATACTAGGATACAACATAGGTCATTCCTCCTTTACACATATGAAATATTTAAACTATATGTTCTGGAGCATCGGACTTGAGAATCTTTCCCGGGGCTCTTTTCTTTTGCCCCTCCGGAATTTCCTCTCTTCCTTTGTTCTGACTGCATTATATCACTGATTGTTAGCACTGTCAAGAGGTGAGTGCTAACAATTTTATTATTCAATTATAAATTTTTTATTAAAATGTTTTTGCTATCGGTACTATTTATTATATTTTCTGATATCTATGTTATTTTTTATAATATTGTGGCAATATTTATAAAACAGATTATGGCAAGGGGTTATTATGGCACATAAAAAATTGCTTGTATCAACAGAAAAGTCGTAATATAATAATACTTGCAGGAGGTAAAACTAAATTCCTACCTATAATAGAGTTGGGTTATCCGCTCCTGCGGAAAAGGAGATTAAAATGCAAGAGGTTTATGATTTTTTAAAGAAATGCGGTACTTATTATTTAGCAACAGTTGACGGCGATCAGCCCAGAGTACGTCCTTTCGGTACAGTAGATATTTTCGAAGGAAAGCTCTATATCCAGACCGGCAAAGTAAAGGAGTGCTCCAAGCAGCTCCATAAGAACCCCAAGGCTGAGATCTGTGCTTTTGACGGTGCTACCGGAACATGGCTCCGTGTATCGGGCAAGCTCATCTCAGATGACAGGCGCGAAGCAAAGAAGCATATGCTCGACAGCTATCCTAACTTAAGAGGAATGTATTCAGAGGATGATGATAACTCAGAGGT
>JAEEGG010020687.1_pt1 | contig 13131 bp, 9 predicted proteins | sample 9134161 | NCBI WGS metagenome assembly JAEEGG01 (sample SAMN16246543, study PRJNA631951) | gut metagenome | biome: gut microbiome; feature: rumen; material: CR-attached | host: Bos | place: Iran: Karaj | collected 2018-10
GGCATCACGGCCGACATGACGGGCAGCAAGATGCTCTTTGCGGGCATCCGGTTTGCCGCGGCTGGAGGGATCGTGCTGTCGGTAGCCCGTAGCAATGGGCGCTCGTTCAGGACGGGTAGGGCGGTCGACTGGTGGTTCATCCTGGCCTTTGCGCTGATGAACACGGCGCTCCACTATTTCTTCTTCTACGTCGGCATGTCGCACAGCGAAGGCTCGCGGGCTGCCATTCTCAACTCGCTGAGCACCTTCCTCGTGGTGCTGCTGGCCTGTGCCTGTTTCAAGAGCGACAAGCTGACCTCACGGAAGATGATCGGCTGTGCCGTCGGATTCGGCGGCATCCTGGCGTTGAATCTTGGGGGCGCTGAAAGTGGGCGATTCACCTGGCTGGGCGACGGCATGATCATCATGAATGCCATCTGCGGGGCTTGTGCCAACCTGATGACTCGCGGACTGAGCCGGCGGGTGGACGTCTTCGTCGGCACTGGCTATGGTCTCAGCATCGGAGGTCTGCTGCTCATCCTCTCTGGGCTCGCACTTGGTGGAACGCTGCCCGTGATCAATGTCCTCGGTATCGTCTGCCTCGTGCTGCTCATAGCCATCTCTGCCGTCGGATTCGCCCTTTACAACAAGCTGCTCAGCCTGAATCCTGTGGGAAAGGTGGCCATCTACAATTCTCTGATACCCGTCGTGGGAGCCGTCACTTCATGCCTTTGCCTGGGCGAGACATTCCATGCGAAATATGCCCTCGCTGGCGGACTGGCCGCGCTGGGTATCTACATTATCAATAAAGGGAGAAACTAATCAGAGGGAGACGATATCCTGAATCACGAGCCCTGCCAGCGTGAAGCCGAAGACGGCGGTGATGTGGACCAGGCTTCCGTTAACGCGACCTTCGGTGTCGATGTGCCCGCGGTTCTCCAGCAGTTCATCGCTATACACGACTTGGAACTTGTGCTTGGGGAACTGCTTCTGACTCTTGAACTTCTTGCGCAGGGCACGGGCCAGCGGGTCGCCCTTTACCTTCCAGAACTCTGTGACCCGGATGCGCGTGGGGTCGAGCTTCAGCGCTGCGCCCATCGACGAGAAGAGCTTGGCCTTCGTCTGGCAGGCGAGCAGGATGAGGGCAGCCTTGTCCTTCAGCGAGTCGATGGCGTCGATGATATAGTCGTAAGAGTCGAGCGCAAACGCGTCGGCCGTCTCAGCCGTGAAGACCTTCTGCAGGGCGACGATTTCTGTTGAGGGGTTGATGGTGAGCAGACGCTCCTTCAGCACCTCCACCTTTGCCTGTCCGACGGTTTTCGTGGTGGCCATCAGCTGGCGGTTGATGTTGGAGACGCACACGCAGTCGCTGTCGACGATGGTCAGTTGGCTGATGCCGCTGCGCACCAGGCTCTCGGCGCACCACGAGCCCACACCGCCCACGCCGAAGATGATCACTCGCTTCTGGACTATCTGCTTCATGCGCTCGTTGCCAAGCAGCAGTTCTGAGCGTAGGAAAATTGTTTCTTCTGTTGCCATCTTGATGGATTTTGGTTGCAAAGTTATAAAAAAAACGTCACAACTCTTGTGGGTGATTGGGATAACTTTCATAAAATAACATAATTTTTGTTTGGCGACGCCCATCTGGGTGGGCATTCTATAAAGAAAAGGAACGAAAAGTTTGGCTGTGTGAAGTGTTTTTTGTACTTTTGCAAAAGATTATTGGAGATGACAACTATTTCGACAAATAGAGAAAGCGAGGACCTATAGGTAAATGGCAAAAGAACAATCAGCAACCAGGGAACGGCAGAAGACGAATCTGCGGGAACCCAAGCGTTATAAGGTGACTATCTACAACGACGATTTCACCACCATGGATTTTGTGGTGATGATTCTCACGCAGGTATTCTTCAAAAGTCAGACTGAGGCTGAGGCGCTGATGTTACAGGTACACCATTCTGATAAGGCCGTCGTGGGTATCTACAGCTACGATGTGGCCACCTCGAAAGCCCGTAAGGCTACGAAGATGGCCCGTGAAGCTGGTTACCCGCTTCGTCTGACCGTCGAGCCCGAAAACGAATAAACATGGCAGGAAGTATGAAACAGACACAACGCGCCGCAAAAACGCTGCACTTTGCTATGGAATGCTGTAAGGAACTCAGAAACGAGTTCGTGATGCCCGAACACTTGTTGCTCGTGCTCACCGACAATCCATCGTTTGACAGGACTTTCAGCCAGTTCAGCGACATCAACGAAATGGCCGACCAACTCGAAGAAAAACTTGGCGAGATGGAGATGGTGCCTCAAGAACAGGATTATGACCCTGAAGCGTCGGAACAGATGGAGCAGGTGATAGCCTTTGCATGCGAGCAAGTGCTGAGCAGTAGTGCACAGGCTCTCGACATCCCTCACCTCGTGATGGGCATCCTGCATTTGAAAGAGTCGTGGGCTTGTTACCTGTTGAAGAAACACTTGGGCGACAACCTGAGCAATTTCATGAGTGAACTTATCAGTACCTATGAGTTTGATGATCATCTGGAAGAGGACACGGGCGAAAAGAAACGCGAGGATGCTTGGCGGAAACTGGTGACCTGCATGAACGAGCACTATCAGAAACATAATCCCCTGATAGGTCGTGAGCAGGAGTTGCAGCGCACGATACAAGTGCTTTGCCGTCGCGACAAGAACAATCCGCTGCACGTCGGCGAACCCGGCGTCGGCAAGACAGCCCTCGTCTGGGGACTCGCTAGGATGATTGAGGAGGACCGTGTGCCCGAACGTCTGAAGGGAAGCCGCATCTATCAACTCGACATCGGCACTTTGCTTGCCGGCACCCAGTATCGTGGTGACTTCGAGAACCGCATTAAGCAGATTATGGACGGCATTCAGGAGGAGAGCGACCGCAATATCGTCTATATCGATGAGATCCACACGCTGGTGGGCGCAGGAGCCATCGGTGAGGGCTCGATGGACGCCTCGAACATGCTCAAGCCTTATCTGGAGGGTGGTGCCATCCGCTTTATTGGTTCTACCACCTATGAGGAATACAACCGGCATTTTTCACGTTCCAAGGGCCTCGTGCGCCGTTTCCAGCAGATAGACATACCTGAGCCAACACCCGAGGAAACCAAGCATATCTTGCGTCAACTTCGTTCGCAATATGAGAACTATCACCATGTGACCTACGACGAGTCGGCCCTCGATTTCGCTGTCGATGCCAGCTATAAGCATGTCAACGACCGTTATCTGCCCGACAAGGCTATCGACCTCATCGACGAGGCTGGAGCAGCGGCTGAGCTCAATGGAGAATCAAGCGTGAAGGAAGGAGGAACTATTGTCCGTAAGGAGGAGATTGCCGACGTGCTCGCCAAGACCTGTAAGGTCGATGCGCTCGCCATCCACGAGGCTGACGACAATAGCCAGTTGGAGTCACTCGCACCCCGTCTGCTGGCGAGAATTTACGGTCAGGACGAAGCCATCCGTCAGGTGGTGGAAGCCGTGCAGATGTCAAAGGCCGGTCTGCTTGACGAGAACAAACCACTGGCCTCGCTGCTCTTCGTGGGGCCCACGGGCGTGGGTAAGACTGAAGTGGCTCGTGTGCTGGCCAAGGAACTTGGTATCAGCTTGTTACGCTTTGATATGAGTGAATATACCGAGAAACATACCGTTGCCAAACTGATAGGCTCGCCAGCAGGCTATGTCGGCTACGAGGATGGTGGCCTGCTGACCGATGCCATCCGTAAGACACCCAACTGCGTACTACTGCTCGACGAGATAGAGAAAGCCCATCAGGATATCTACAACATCCTGCTGCAGGTGATGGACTATGCTCGTCTGACCGACAACAAAGGTCGCAAGGCTGACTTCCGTAATGTCATACTGATCATGACCTCCAATGCCGGTGCCCAATATGCCGCACAGGCCAATATCGGTTTCACGGGAAAGACGAGTAGGGGCGAGGCCATGTTGAAACAAGTGAAGAAGACCTTTAAGCCAGAGTTCATCAACCGACTGACAGGTACGGTTGTCTTCAACGATATGGACCGTGAGATGGCTACCCTCATCCTGAAGAAGAAATTGAACGAACTGCAGGAAAAACTCAGCGCCAGAGAGGTGACGATGAAACTTACCGACGAGGCCTTTACGCAGTTGCTCGACGAGGGCTTCACCCGTGAGTATGGTGCCCGAGAGATGGACCGTGTCATCGCCCAGCGGCTCAAGCCCCTGCTGATGCGTGAGATACTCTTCGGTAGTCTGAAGCAAGGTGGAAACGTGAAGATCTCAATAGTGGATTCCCGATTGGCAATTATCAGTTGAATATGGCTGTCTTTCAATTAGACAACGACCTTTGGTTTCCCGACCCGCATTTGGGCGAGGATGACGGATTGATAGCCATCGGCGGCGACCTCTCCGTTGATCGTCTGTTGTTGGCCTATTCCTACGGTTTCTTCCCCTGGTACTCCTATCGCCACGAAAACGAGCCCCTGTGGTTCTGTCCCATGAAGCGCTTCGTCATCTTTCCCAGCGAGATTCATGTCAGCCACTCCATGCAGCAGTTGCTTCGTAAGCAGGAGTTGCAGACGACCATCAATCAGGATTTCGACGGTGTGATACGCGGTTGTGCTACCGCTCAGAATCGCAATCAGGAAGAAGGCGCCTGGCTTGGTCCCGACATTATCAAGGCCTATACGGAGATGCATCGTCAGGGGTTTGCGGTAAGCGTTGAAGTGTGGCGTGAAGAAGAACTTGTCGGTGGTCTTTATGGCATCACGCTCGGCAAGGCCTTCTTCGGGGAGAGCATGTTCTCACTCGTACCCAATGCCTCCAAGTTGGCTCTCATCTATTTGGCACGCACATTTGATAGCCTCGGCGGCAAGCTCATCGACTGCCAGTTTGAGACGCCACACCTCCGTTCGATGGGTGGGCGTTATATCCCCTACGAAGAATACCTCCGCATCATTTCCGAGTAATTACAGTTTAAGTCGACGCCAGATGAAATTTGGAACCAGACGCCAGAAGAAGGTGAGCACACGATAGCGGGCATCGATAATGCGGACGTGACGATGCTTATGGATGCTATTGACGATATCGCGAGCAACGCTCTCGGGGTGCAGCATCATCGGGTAGCGGAAGGAACCGCTGAGCAAGGCGGTATCCACAAAGCCAGGACGGATATCGGTAAACCGGATATCAAGTCCGCGTTGATGAGCCTGTTGCTCTAATGCCTGTAGATAGGTGGCCTGTAGTGCTTTCGTAGCGGCATAGGCTGGAGCAGGACCGAGGCCCTTGGTACCGGCAATAGAGGTGATGGCAGCAATGTGCCCTTTGCCACGTTCGGCGAAATAACGGTAGGCGGTGCCAATCATACGAGTGAATCCAACGGCATTGGTTTCCATCGTTTGCAGTTCAATGTCAGGTTCAAGGGTACGATTTTGTTTGCCAATACCGGAAGAATGGAAATAGAGGTCCATACCACCGAGTCGTTCGATGAGGGAGAGTAGCCGTTCGCTGGCATCAGGATGGGTGATGTCAATGGTCATCACTTCGATGCGATCAGGGGCTGTTTCTTTAAGCGCCAATAAGGCTTCCTCGCGACGGGCAGCGATGCCGAGATACCAGCCTTCGGCCAGCAGTTGCTTGGCTATTTCAAGGCCGATGCCAGAACTTGCTCCAACGATAATTGCTTTCATTGCAGTCGTTTTTGGGTGCTAAATTACAATTTTTTCTCGTTTGGGCTTAATTTTTCCACAAAAATATGCGAATATTAATTGAATTTACTTATCTTTGCACCGATGAGAATGAAATTCTGGCTATTCATGTTCCTAACGGGGTGGTTGTCGTTGGCGCCAAAGGCGCTTTCGGCAGCAGAGAACCGTTTCTATGTCTATAACGCATCCAACGGGTTGTCGGACAACAGCGCACAGACGATTAAATGCACATTAACGGGACGTCTGATTATCACCACCTCAGGACAAATAAACTTCTTCGATGGCCAGAATTTCAACTTCATCGACCCGGACATTGACGATTTCTTTCCAATCCCCAATTACAAAGGTCACTATCATCTCTATTTCGACAATTACCATCACCTCTGGCTGAAGCACAGAGGAACCGTAACGTGCTTGAATCTGACAACGGAGCGCTTCGTAGACTCTGTCAAGGTGGTGTTTGAGGAATTCGGCTTCACGGACGAGATTCTGGATATGTTCGGCGATGAACGTAACGAGTTATGGGTGCTGACGGCCAAGGGACTGACCTGCACGAAGGAGAAAAAGACCTTTAAGGTAAGACGCGACCTTAATCTGCAGGACCTCTCTGTGAGCGGCGACGAAACGTTGATGCTTTTCTACGAGAATGGCCTAGTGGAAGTATACGATTTGAAAAAGGGTTCGAAGACGCGTGAGTTCCGTATCTATGGTGATGAACTGGTGAACGAGTACAAGGAAACGTCGGTGTTACATCATTCGGGCAACACTATCTTTCAGATTAGAAATGGCCATAACAAGGGTATCCTTGTGCGCTTCGATATCGGTGAGTGGAAGCCTGAAATCGTGATGCGCCAGCCTTACTATCTGAGTAATTTCGCAGAGAAAGACAGTGTGCTTTACGTGCCCTGTGCCTATGGCTTTTGGACTTACAACATGGTGGACCACCATATGGAGCACATCGAAAAACTGAAGATGGCTACTGGCGGTGAGCTGCTGACGGACATCAATGCGATGGCTTTTGACTTGCAGGGCGGTATGTGGGCATGTACAGAGAAGCGCGGACTGCTCTACGCACGACCTGCGCCTGCACCTTTTAGCGTGTTTGGATGGAATGATCCAAGGGCCTCTGAACTGTCAATGCTGATGGACAAGAAATTGTCGCCCAGAACGACCTATAGGGGTAAGACCGTGAATTGCGTATTTAGGGATTCCAGAGGCTGGGACTGGGTGGGAACCCGAAACGGCCTGCAACTATATCGCAAGTCATCTGACAGACTGCCAGAGGTCATTACGCGTCAGGACGGACTATTGAACAACGTGATACACTCGGTCATTGAGGATGATTCACACAATATTTGGGTTGGAACGAGCTATGGTCTATCGTGTCTTGTGTTTGAAAAGGGTGAATTGCGTTATGTCAACAGCTATAATGAGTTTGACAAGATTCCGTCAGAATCGTTTATCGATGGTCGGTCCATCAAATTGTCTGACGGTTCTCTCGTCATGCAGTTGCTGGATCACGTGATAGAGTGGAAGCCTAACAATATGGTGACTATCACCAACGAGATGGACCGGGATATTTTTCCGAAGCTCATCAAACTGCTCATGAACGGTATCGATATCAAGACGGGCGAGGCATACGATGGAAACGTGATTCTGCCAAAGGCGCTCTCAAGAACAAGGGAAATTGACCTGAACTACAATCAGAACTCGTTGTCGCTGACTTTCTCGGCGCTGAACTACTTCAGGCCACAACAGACCTACTATCGCGTCAGAGTGACTGGTCTCGACAATACATGGCGTATACTGACACGCTCTAATTCGGGCGGTCTCGTGGATAGACAGGGAAACCTTCACCTTCCGTTGACGGGCCTGAAGCCTGGTTCATACCTCATAGAATTGCAGACGTCGATGCTACCAGATGCTTGGGACACCAGACCCTATGAGTGGACAATAAATGTGAACGAGCCTTGGTGGCGCACAACGGGTATGATGGTGCTGCTTGGATCTGTCATCACGTTTTTATTGGTGATCAATATTTATTTTTATGTCCGCAATACCAATATGCGTACGCTGCGTAACAGCGAGGAACGCGGATTGGTGGGCAAGTTCCGCAACTTCGTGGAGCGCTGTACGGAGCATAGCGGCCTTCTTGAGCCGACGCCCGACGAAGTGCATGGATTGAAGAAAGACGAGCACAACGATCTGTCGCCAGACTTTGTAGAGATGATGCTAAAGATCGTGCCGCTGATGAAGAACAAGGGGGCTAAGATGAGCCTGCAAGAACTGAGCGAAGCGGTAAATATGGATGCATCACATTTCTATCAGATGTTGATGGCGAACGTCTATAAGAGTCCCAGACAACTGAGACTGTTGCTTATGTTGAAGAAGGCTGCGCTGGCACTGGAGACGACCAACGACGACATTGAGACCATCGCCTACGACTGTGGCTTTGTTTCTGCAAATTTCATGATCGCCTCATTCTACCGTCAATATAAAATGACGCCTGATGCCTATCGCCTAAAATATGGACAAGCCTAAGCACCTTTCTTAGACCTGAGGGGCATTTGTCAAATTAATCGTGATTCTCTTATCGGAGTATTATCTGTGCATAGCTTGTCAGACGCCAGGTGCGTTCCCCGGTTCCTTTATAATAGACCATCGTCTGATAGCAGTTCTCAGTTTCGTAATAGCTGCCTTCTGAAGGAAGGGGATGTGACACTCCGTCGTCAGTTACCCAAAGATATTGATATGAATAGTAACCTTGTTTCTGAAGTATAGAGGCAGTATAGAATCCGCTGGTCTCATCATAGTTCATCTGATAGGTTTCTGGTTCTTCCGTTGCCCAACGGCCCTCAATAACAACTACACCTTCATGAAGCCGTGGAGCCTTTAGTCGATAATTCACCCAAACATAATCGCTGGTGATGTCGTTGTCTCGATTGTCGCTGTTGCGGATATAGAAAGATCCATTCGCATCCTCGTCATAGATATAGACAGGGCGTGGCTCGCTTAGGAACGGGTAGGCCTGCCAAGCAGCACCATCCCAGCGGATACGTTCGATGCCCATTGTCGGATGACTGGTATCAAGCACTTCGAACTTACGATATTCGTTGCCGCCGTCAAAGATAAGATCGCGACGGTGCTCAAAGGCCAGTCCCTTGTGATCAACGCTACTTGGCCGTGTGTTCCAGCGCCATGTGTCCTCACGGCCATTCTGCATGACGACGGTCTGCAGCTGTTCGCTGACATCGGTAACCTGACAGTCGCCATAGGAAAGCTTAAAAGATACCTGCTGGTGGCTACCGTTGACATCAATATCGGTGTTAGTGGTGGCAGCCATTGAGAGAAGCATCGTTTGTTCGGTAACCATGAATTCTACACTTGCTACCGTCTCATTCGTGTCATCGTCTATGATATACAAGCGATAGTTGCCACTAAGTTTCAGGCGACATCTGTCGTTGGGTATCTGCAGCTGATAGTGGGTATAGGGCACGACCGTATTGATGCTATGTTCGAATTTTTCTATGACATTATCGTTGAAGCCTTCCAACCAGTCGGCCTCGAAGATGTCCTCAGAACCAGTCCAATCAGCCTCACAATGCTCCAGCCGGTAAATGTAGCGATGGCTGTCATGCGAGAGTTCATCAAAAGCGATGTTCAGGAAGTCGTTGCCATAGAGCCGCATTACAGTTGGTGAGAGCCAGTCCTTGTTGACTACGGCTTGTAAGGTTTTCACTTGTGGAGAATACGTGCGATTCTCGGCTTGTGATTGGAGCACAAGCGACAACATGAGTACAAGGGCAAATCTCTTCATAATTACAAGAAAATTAGCGACGACGCTCCTTGAGGATGCCGTGACGATAGGCGTAAAGCAACTTCTTGAGATCAGCCACCTGGCGCTTCAGTTCTTCACCTTTGTCGGTATCAGCAACGAGCATACGATGGGCAGACATCTCAACAATCTGGGTGGTTGACTTAATGTCGGTTTCTCGCACGATGGCATCTCGCTGTGAGGTGAATGGCTCATGTTGTACAAGTTGGAAACCACGTGAATGATAAACGAGGGTATAGCCAGCAATGCCCGTCTCGTGGTGATAGGCTTCCGAGAAACCACCATCGATGACCATTAGTCTGCCGCCAGCCTTGATGGGGTTCTCGCCTTTGGAGGCATGAACGGGAACGTGCCCATTGATGATATGACGGTTCAAGCCTTTTACCTCGAAGGCATCGAGGATGCGATCGCAGACCTCTGCAGAGTCGCGTAACTTGAAATAATTGCCTTTCTCTTCTTTGTAGGTCTCCTTGTCATCGAGGAAATAACGTTCAAAGGTGGCCATCTTCGACTTGTCGAAGAGTGGGGAGTCCTTGCCGCACCAAAGGTAGAGGAAATAATCGCGCGCATAGTCGCGTGGATAGTCATCATCTGAAGTGGTTTCGAAGGCTGCGCGAATCATCATACCGATGTTGTGCATCAGGTCTTTTCCACAATAACTGATGCCTGGGTAAATCTCCACTTGCTTCAAAGAACCATCGTCGTTGAGCGGACAACTGGCATGAAAAAGTAGATTGGAGTTGCTGATAGTGTACATGCAGCCATGAGACAACAGCGTGCGGATATGCTTTTTGAGTTTCTCACAGATTCGGAAAGAGTGGTGGAGCTTGTCCATCAGGTCTTTCTCCTCTGTCGTGAGACTATTGGGACTGGCGGGATCGATGGTGGGGAAGTGACAACTGCGCATCGGGTAATCCTTGCCGTCAATGGTGCAGACACCACGTTCATAATCAATATGGTCGAAGAGGTTGCGGTCTTGCATCTGCCATTCTGGGCGACGATTGAAGATGGCAGCTTCTTCTTTGAACTGCATGACGGCAACGGCCTTGTGCATCTTAGCAGTCAGTTGGCGTGTCTTTTCGTCCATCTTATTGCCTGGCAATATCTTTGGCATGAATTCTTCGCAGGGGTCGTCATGATAGGCGTCAAGAGCAAAGGTGGCCAACGGAACAAGATTGATGCCGTATTCCTCAATGGTGGCAAGGTTGGCATAGCGCAGGCAGAGACGCAATACGTTGCAGATGCAGGCATTGTTGCCTGCAGCGGCACCCATCCATAGTATATCGTGATTACCCCATTGGATATCCCAAGAGTGATACTGGCGCAACGTATCCATAATAATATGCGCACCTGGCCCACGATCGTAAATATCGCCGAGGATATGGAGTTGGTCGATGGCAAGTCGCTGGATGACGTTACAAATGGCGACAATAAAATCGTCGGCACGACCTGTGGAAATGATGGTGTTGACAATCACACTCACATAGGCAGCCTTGTCGTTGTCAGAGAGACTCTCATGAAGTAGTTCTTCGATGATGTAGGAGAAGTCTTCGGGAAGTGACTTACGCACCTTTGAACGCGTGTATTTCGAGGAAACGTCGCGACAGACTTTTACAAGCTGATGAATGGTGATGCGATACCAGTCTTCGATGTCAGTTTCGCGCGTCTTGATGAGTTCGAGCTTCTGCTCAGGATAGTAGATAAGCGTGCAGAGTTCTTTCTTTTCAGATTCACGGATATCGTTACCAAAGAGTTCATTGACCTTTCGCTTGATGTTGCCTGATGCGTTTTTCAGCACATGCTGGAAGGCACCGCTCTCACCGTGTAGGTCGGCAAGGAAGTGTTCTGTACCCTTGGGCAACGCCATAATGGCCTCTAAGTTGATGATTTCTGTAGAGGCATCAGCAATAGTAGGGAACGATTGCGCGAGGAGCTGCAGATAATGCATGTCAGCCTCGATGCTTTCATGATGAGTAGTTGTCATATTTTCAAGTGGTTTGCTAGATGTTTACGTATCTGTTGAGTCTGACGGTTGTCAAGCGGTTCTACGGGCATATACCCCTCGTCGATCTGGGTTTGCTCACCGAGTACTTGCATAAGGCTCCTGGTATAGTTCAAAAGGCGTTTCTCTTCAAGTGCCTCAGTCAGCTGGTCATCGTTGACGGTGTCGCGCAAGAGTTCTCTAGTGAACTCTATCAGGTGGAGCAGCAAGGGTTGACGATGGATCTGGCGGATTATCTTCACCAGATAGTCGGTTTCATTTCCTTCATATTCGCCTACCAATTCTTTGAGCGTTTTGGGCTGTACATAGTTATTGGGGAAATAGGCACCAGTATAGTGGTCGATGCTGTCTGGCGTGGGTAAACCGAGAACGCTGATACCGTAATCAACATAATTGCGGATGTTCTCGTGATCGGCATAGATCAGTAGTCTTCGCCAATCAATTTCGCCAGGGCGGCTAATTGCCTCGCAGGAGGAGCACCATCTGCTATCGCCCGTGATTCCTGCTTTCAGAATGGTAGCCAGGGCGGCGTTGCTAAGATCATCGAGTTGTTCGATGGTGTTGGAATCCATTACACGTTGATAGACATCAAAAATCTGTCGGCTCATTTCTCCCGGTGTGATGGTGTTTGTTGTAACAGCGTTGTGAATTTCCTCAATGCGGTTGTTCCAGCCGAGTTTCATGAAATTATCCTTCTCAAGTTTACCCAATGTGATGATCACATAGGCCTTGCTTAAAAGTCGCTTCTGCCAAAGGAGTTTCTTGCTGACTTTCTCGTGGAAAGTTTGTTGGCCAACAATCCAAGGTTCCATCTGTCCATGTGGGGTAATAATGATGCGTGCTCCTTGACGTGCGGCTGCATAGGCTGCCCTCGCAATGATATTGCTCCAACATCCATGACAATGCAGGATATCTGTTTCCTGCGTTTGAAGATGTTGCTTGAAATCCGTGTAACTGTCCACCATGCGGATATCGGCCTGATCTCGTAACTTGTCGACAATCAGTTGGACATGCTGTCGGATTAATTCATCGTTCTTTGGGTAGATATGCAGTATCTTCATAACGAGATGGTTGTAGTAGAGGCAAACAGATTCTTGAACAGGATTCTAATCCGTGCTAAGAGAAGTGAGCCAAATGACAGCTTTTGTTGGAAAAGATTCAGAAGATCGTAAGCCTGCTCCCGCTTGACGATGATGAAATCATAGCGCCCTCTTACAAAGCTATGATGCGGACGCTCATAGACACGGCTAAGCTTGCGCTCTGCCTTTTGGATATGAAGACGTGCATCGTCAATAAAGGCGAAAGGATGTAACTTAATGCCCTTCTTCGTGAAATAACCAAGAGTCAGATCGGCATCGGTATCCATTGCTTCAGCGATGAGTTTCATGGTATCATCAGATGGAATATCTATAAGTATATTTGATATAATAATATATTCAGAACCAGAAGCTTTTACACCTATGCTCAAGGCATACTTTCTGCGTTGTGTGGTCTTGTTTGACTTCGGAAGAAAGGTGGTATGCAGCTTCGGGTATTCCTCTCTGAGTATCTTCAGAACGTCAGGTGTCTCATCAGTTGATGTTTCATCAATTACAATGACTTCATAG
>JAEEGG010020689.1_pt1 | contig 13130 bp, 5 predicted proteins | sample 9134161 | NCBI WGS metagenome assembly JAEEGG01 (sample SAMN16246543, study PRJNA631951) | gut metagenome | biome: gut microbiome; feature: rumen; material: CR-attached | host: Bos | place: Iran: Karaj | collected 2018-10
CGTTCACCACCTCGCCCATCAGCAGCGGGCCGCTGGCAGGGTGTATGGCGGGTTCTATCACCTGCTCTCGCTCCTTGGCGTCGAGGGGCAGGAACGACTGTCGCCACTCTTGGTGGTTGGCGGCCTTGACGAGTGCGGTGAGTGCGGGCAGGGCCTCCTTGCAGTCGGCCACCACGGGCACGTCGACCTTCACGTTCTTGTTGATTTCGCTCTTGTCGATGTCGATGTGTATCACCTTGGCCTGGCGGGCATAGGTCTGCAGGTTGCCCGTCACCCGGTCGCTGAATCGCATGCCGATGGCGATGAGCACGTCGCATTCCTGCTCCTTCAGGTTCACGGCGTAGTTGCCATGCATGCCCAGCATGCCCACGTTGAGCGGGTGGTCGCTGGGCAGGGCGCTCAGCCCCAGCATGGTGCGCCCGGCGGGGATGTCGGCTTTCTCGAGCAACTGCTTCAGCTCTTCCTGTGCTCCTGCCAGCTCCACGCCTTGTCCCACGAGGGCCAACGGACGGCATGCGCCATTGATGAGTTGTGCGGCTTGCTGCAGCATTTCGGCATCCAGCTTGGGCCGCGCCACGTAGGAGCGCACGAAGTCCACCTTCTGCGGTTGGAACTCAACCATCTCTGTCTGGGCATTCTTGGGGAAGTCGAGCACCACAGGGCCTGGACGCCCAGAGCGTGCGATGTAGAAGGCTCGGCTCACGGCCCAAGCGATGTCGCTGGCGTGGCGTATCTGGTAGCTCCACTTCGAGATGGGCTGCGCCACACCCACCAAGTCCACCTCCTGGAAGGCGTCGGTGCCGAGTGCTGCCGTGGCCACCTGCCCCGCTATGACCACGATGGGCGTGGAGTCCATCATGGCGTCGGCGACGCCCGTGAGTGTGTTGGTGGCCCCCGGACCGCTGGTCACTAAGCACACGCCCACCTGTCCGCTCACCCGGGCAAAGCCCTCGGCGGCATGTGTGGCGCCCTGCTCATGGCGCACCAGTATGTGGTTGAAGGCTTTCTTCTCGCCCCTGGTATAGTCGTAGAGCGCATCGTAGACGGGCATGATGGCTCCGCCAGGATAGCCGAAGATGGTGGTTACGCCTTCGGACTGCAGTGCCAGCATCAGTGCCTCCGAGCCTGTGATGGCTCTCTTGGTTATGTCAAGTCCTGTTTGTTTCATCCTTTGTTTGCTAAAATCAGCTGCAAAGGTACGAATAAGCGAGCGAAAAGCAAAAGAAAAACCCGTTTTTCTTTTTGCTTTTCCGAGCGAAAGTACTTTCGGCGAAGCCAAAGGAGAGAATAAGCGAGCGAAAAGCAAAGGAAAAATGATTATCCGCATGTAACCGATAGGCGGCCTGAAAGGCCAATAAGCTCCCAGCCCAGGGCGATGCCCTGGGTTAAGTGCTTTTTGGCCTTTCAGGCCGTTTCTACACAGGGTTTTCATTACTTGCGAAAGTTGAGTCATTAATGCAAACAGCCCCCTTGCACCGCTGGGGATGCAAGGGAGCTGTGTTGGGGCGTTCAAGCTGAACAGGACTTTAATAGCCGGGGTTCTGCCAGGCAGCTTTCTGGGCATCGGTCAAGTCGCTGCCGTCCTCGTTCTTCAGACCATCGATGAAGGTCTGCGGGATGGGACGATAGATGTGCTTGTCGGAGACGTTGGGGGCTGCTTCGGGATTGAAGGCCTTTGCACGAGCCACGAGCGTCTTGGTGCGCGAGAGGGTCTCCCAGCGCTGCCACTCGCCGATGAGCTCACGCGAGCGCTCGTTCAGGATGAAGTTGATGGCGCGTGCTGGCTGTCCGGTGACACCGAGCTTCCTCAGGATGGCCTCGTCCTCGGCGGGAAGGTTGTCCCACGTCCAGTTGGTCAGGTTCGAAGCGTCTGTCGTGACAGGCTGGTTGGGGTTCGACAGATAGTAGGTGTTCATCCAGAGGTTGGAGTTCACGTAGTTGTCGGCAGCCGAACCCGTGTTCAGGCTGTTGGTGGCGAAGGCCTGCGAGCCGTCGGTGTAGAACGAGCGGTTCTCGCCGTTCTTCCATTGTGCACGAGCTCGGATGACGTCGATGTCCTTCTTGGCCGATGCATAGTCGCCTAAGCGGGCATAGCATTCAGCGCGCACCAGATAGGTCTCACCCACACGAGCCATGGTCACGTCGCGCTGAGCGTCGCCCTTCTCGGCTGTGCGTGTGCCGTCGGCTGTCTTGTTGATGCCGGCGAAGAAATTACACACGGGCTGACTCTTGAAGGTGGGAGCCACATACTTGCCGTTCTGGTAGAGCACGAGTGAGTTGGGAATCCACTGGCCGGGGGTAGAGGTGAGGGCACCGCTGGTAGCCGTCTGGCGGGCGTCGACTTTCCATTCGGGCAGTCGTCCGGCATCGTCGGTGAAGGTTGGTCCCTGCACAAATGCGCCAAAGGTGTAGCCGTCGTAGGTGTGGTCGTTCTCGGTGTTCAGAATCATCACGATGCCGGGGTCGCCCACTGCCACGCCCTTGCCTTCGCCGTCCTTGGGGATGGCGTTGATGCCATAGACGGTCTTGAAGGTCTTCCACAGACGGGCGTCGTTCACGTGGTCATACACGGCATAGGTGTATTCTGTGGGGCGGCAGCGCTGGAAGTCCATGTCGCCAATCCACACGCCGCGCTTCACCCAACCTCCTGAGAAGTTCGAGAACTGCGGGCAGAAGTAGTTGTAGGTGCGGTTGCCAAAGCGTCCCTTCGTAGCCGAGGAGTTGTTGTAGCCTGCGGCCATCAGGATCTCGTCAGACTCCTCGATGGGGCTGTCGATGCCGGTGAAGTTGGCGTAGAGGTCGCTGTAGTTGGCCTCCAGGCTGCGTGCCTTGATGACATAGTTGCAAGCCTCGATGGCCTCGCGCAGGTCGGCCTCCTTCGTGTTGCTGTTGAAGGCTTCGCAGCGCTCCGAGGCACGGAATAGCAGCGCCTTGGCCAGGAAGTGGGCAGCGGTGGCCTTGGTCCATGTGATGCCCTTTCCGTAGGTGAACACTTCGCCCTCGAAGAGATTGTAAGCCTGTCGCAGGTCGCTGATGACCTGTTCCCACGCCTGTTCCTCGGTGGCCTGGGTGAAGTTGCGCACCACGCCCGAGGCGGGAGTGGTTTGCAGCACCGGACGTCCGTACTGGGCTGTCAGACGGTAGTAGTTGTAGCCGCGCAGGAAGTAGGCATGTGCCAGGCAGCGGTTGCGCACCTTCTCGTCGGCAATCTTGTCGGCACTGGCGATGATGGTGTTGCACGAGGCGATGCCATAGTAGAGCTGGTCCCACAACGCTTGGGGGGCGGGGCAGTTCTTGTTGGCCGCACCAGTGGCTGGCGTACAGGCCACGGCGCCGAAACGGTTGTCGTAGGTGTTCCAGCATTCGCTGGTCAGGTCGTTGCCGTTGGTGAACTCATCGGTGCCATAGAGTGTGATGCCGTAGGCCCACTCATAGCCGAAGTGCCAGCGGATGTTTCCATAGAGCGATACTGCCAGTGCCTCAAGTCCTTCGGGGGTCTCGAAATACTGTGTAGAGTATTTGGTGGTCAGTTCCTCGTCGAGGAAGTCGCCAGAGCAGGATGTCATTCCTACCGTCATCGTTGCTGCCAGCAAACCACTCATTATATATTTATTGTATTTCATAATCTTCCTATCTTAATTAAAAATGTTGTGTGATAGCCATTCTGTTACTCTTAACTTCCTTAGAAACCAATCTCCAGGCCGAATACGAAGCTGCGGTTGAAGTAGGTCCGTCCTGTGTCGAGGTCGAATCCGTCAACCGACTGCTTCAGGCTGAACGGGTTGACCACCTGTGCATAAATCTTGGCATGCGAGAGCGTGGCGTTTCTCAGCAGCGTCTTGGGCAGGTTGTAGCCCAGCGAGATGTTGCGCACCTTGATGAAAGATGCCTTCTTGAAGCCCAGCAGCGAAGAGAAAGCGTCCTGCGAGCCTGATGTGGCCTGTCCCAGGATGGGCTTCTGATACTCGGCTCCCGTGTTGCTGGGTGTCCAGTAGTCAATCTCGCGCTGGTTGCCGTGGGCAGTCATGGCCTCGCCCCCAGTAGAGAACATGTAGCCGAGACGTCCGAACATCTGGATGCCCAGCTCCAGTCCGTTCCACGAGAACCTGTTGTTCCATCCGAATGTCGTGCTCGGGTTTTTGCGGCCCAGCACCACACGGTCGTCGCCGTCCATCTTGTAGTCGCCGTTCTGGTCCTTCGGACGCACGTTACCGGCTGTGAAGTTGTAGCCGTTTTCGTTCCACTTGGCCATCTCGGCGGCATCGCTTTCCTGCCATACGCCGTCGTTCTCATAGCCGTAGAACACGGAGATGGCTTCGCCGATGAACAATGAGTTGTCGGGCATGTCGTTCTTGCCGTATGCCAGTTCCACAATCTCATCCTTCTGGTAAGCAATGTTGAAATCGGTCTCCCATTCGAACTCCTTGGTCTGCACGGGGAAGGCGCTCAGCGTGAACTCCACGCCGTGGTTCTTGGTCTTACCCACATTCGACATGGTGCTGGGGAATCCCGTCAGCGTAGGAATGGTGGTCGACATAATCAAATCGTTGGTCTTCGACCAGTAGAGGTCTACGCTACCGAAGATGCGACCGTTCAGGAATCCGTAGTCAAGGCCGAAGTTCCACTGCGTGGTCTTCTCCCATCCCAGTTCGGGGTTGGCCATCGTCAGTTGCGAGCCGGAATAGTAAGGCTCGTTGGTGGTGTAGCCCAGCACATTCTCCATGCCGTTGAAGGGCAGGTAGATGCTGGTGATGTCGCCCTTGGTGGCGTATGGGCTGACGGCCGAGTTGCCCGTCACACCTACGCCGAGGCGCAGCTTCAGGTTGCTCAGCCAGTCGAGGCTCTTCGCAAAGTCCTCTTCGCCGATGCGCCATGCCAGTGCTGCCGAGGGGAAGAAGTCCCACTTGTGTCCGTCGGCCAGCTGCGAGGCACCGTCCCAACGACCGCTCACGGTGAGCAGGTAGCGGTCGTTGAAGCCATAGTTCAGGCGAATCATGTACGACTCCAGCTGACGCTCGGTGAGGCCCGACGAGATGCTCACCTTGTTGTCGGCATTGGTCACGTCGAGCGTGTTGAAGGCGTTCCACAGGTATGAGTCTTTGGCAATGTTCTGTCCCGACATGCCCGATGTCTCCGTGTTCCATTTCGAGGCGGTCTGCAGCAGGGTGACGCCCACCTTGTGCAGGTCGGCGAAGGTGCGGTCGAACATCACCATGTTGTCGAGCGTCCACGAGAAGTCGCGGCGGTTGTTCAGGCGGGCGTAGTTCACACCTTCCGAACCGTCGGCGTTGATTTTGTGCGACGAGAATCCGTCGATGTATACGCCCTCGCGCCAGTGGCGGAAGTCGGGGCCGAAGTTAATCTTGTAGCGCAGGCCTTGTATGGGCTTGAAGATTTCGCCGAAGTCGACGGTAGCCGAGAAATTGCCAAGGGCGCGGAACGTCTGCGACTTCTGCGTGGAGTGGTTCCAATCGTCCATGATGGAGTAGATGCCCGACTCACCGCCAGGGTTGATCACCTTGTTGCCATTGGCGTCGAAGGGCACGGCAATGTTGTAGATGGCCTTAGCTGTGCCATAGATGGCATCGGGCACTGAGCCTGAGCGTCCGCCGAGTGTCGACATACCGTAGTCCTGCTCCTGCCACGACGCATTGATGGATGCCTGCATCGAGAACCACTTCGTGGGCTTGATGTTGACGCTGATTTTGCCGGTATAGCGGTCGTACCACTGGCCCTTTTGCGTACCCTTGTTGCTCAGGTAGCCGAACGAGCCATAGGCGTTCATGTCGTTGGAGCCGCCGCTCACTGCCAGTGTGTGCTCGTGCGAGACGGCAGTCTGCGTCACATAGTCGGTCCAGTCGGTGTTCGTCACCTTCGAGGGGTCCCACGAGCCGCTGGCCCATCCCTTCATCACGTTGTCGCGCGAGGTCTGTCCGTCGAGGGCACTGTCGAAGATGAGCATGTCGTTGGCCTGTGTGGGATGGTCGGGGTGTGCATACGTCGTGGGGTCGAGGTTGTAGGCGGCCCAGCGACGGAAATTGATGAAGTCCTGGGCACTCATCGAAGGCGAACGGTCTACAATGTTCGAGATGGTCATCGTGCCTGTATAGTCGAGGCGCATCTTGCCAGCCTTTCCCTGCTTGGTGGTGACGAGCACCACACCGTTGGCTCCACGGCTACCATAGATGGCTGTGGCCGATGCGTCCTTCAGGATGTCGATGCTCTCAATGTCGCGCGGGTTCAGGGTCTCAATGGCCGAAGCCGACATCAAGGGCACTCCATCGACCACATAGAGTGGCGCATTGGTGGCACCGATGGAGCGCTCACCACGGATGCGGATGCTGCCCAGCTGGCCAGGACGCTCATTGGTGGTGATGTCAACACCGGCGGCCTTGCCCTGCAGTGCTTCGAAGGCGTTGTTCACGGGGCGGGTGTTCAGCTGCTCCTCGCCAATGTTCACCATCGAACCCGTCACGTCGCTGCGCTTCTGGGTTCCATAGCCCACCACGACCACTTCGTCGAGCAGTTGGCGGTCTTCCTCCATGGTCACGTTCAGCAGGCTCTTGCCGTCCACGGCCACGGTGCGCGTGCGATAGCCCACATACGAGATGTTCAGGCTGGCACCTGCCGGCACATTGCCGATGGAGTAGTTGCCATCCAAGTCGGTCACCACACCATTGCTGGTGCCCTTCACCATCACGCTGGCGCCAATCACGGGTTCGCCATTGGCATCCACCACCTTACCTGTCACCCGGCTCTGTGCCAACGCTCCAAGGGAGCACACCGCGCCGAGCAACAAGAACATGAGCCGACGGAGCATAGTCCTCCCTCCACTCTGCATGATACGTTCGTTCGAGTTTCTCATAAAGTTTTTGTTAGTTAATAAATGTTGATGTAAAGTAGTTTTTTTGTTCCGTAAATCTATTGCAAAGGTACAACTATTCTTCTTTCCTGCAAAAGGAATGTCAAATATCCAAGCAATTAAGCAAAAATTAGGGGTCGGGGGGGGGAATATGTGGGTAACATGGAGAAGCGCCGTCAATATTGTCAAAAAGCCATGAAAAAAAGTTTATTTCATGACGTGGAACGATAAAACGTAACCATCCCATTATCGCTGAAAATGGGATGGTTACTGCGAAAAAATTATACGTTTTAGTGAACCTCAGCTTTCTTCGTCAAATAATACCAAAGCGAAAAGACAAAGAGCAGCATATTTCAGTAGTTAAGGAAACATCTGAAGCGAAATACTCCTTAACTACAGAAAAAAAACAGGTAACTATTAATAGCTCAACTTAATATTCTTTAAGCTGGAATTCACAATGTAGATTCCATGGGTGTGCAAGAGTAACTGCTTGGGATGTCCGTCAGAGACAAATGCCGTCACCCTTTTTCCGTCTGCCGTCACCACTTCTACCCTTTCTCCTTTTTCTGTTCCACTAATATGCAAATAACCATCGGGAGTAGCATAGGCTTTCATTCCCCCATCATCGGCTATGTCCAGTACTCTCGACGGGTCACTGCTCTGCTCAAACGTAACGATAAGCAGAGCATCATCTGTCAGTTTCGGAGTGGTGTATTTGCCGTCAACTACCTTCGATGTGACATTACTACCATTGAAAAGCACAGTGTTCACCTGCCAGCCGCTCTCTACACTGATGGTGCAAGTATGTGTCTCGCCACGCACCACGTTTACACCTACCTGACCACCGTTTCCTGTCTGGACATACAGCATGACGGGATCAGCATCGAAAGTGGCCTCAATAGTGTAGTTCTCCAAAACATTCTCCAGTAAGTACATGTTGTCCACCACTTCAGCGGTGCGGTCTCTGCCATCAACTTTCAACGTTGCCAGATGATAGTTTTTCTTGGGAACAACAGTAATGGCGGCATCGTTCTTCATCGCTATGACATACGTGCTTGACACATTTTCACCATTCACCTGGAAGGATCCGTTACCATCCGATTTAAAACTAAGTTGATAATAAACCGTGCCATCCACGTCTTCCTCAACAATATCTTTGAAGTTCCTGAAGTAGGTTTCAGATAGTTCATCATACTCAGTCTTGCTCCCAGTAGGCACATACAACACGCAAATATTGTCCTTGCCGGCAATGCCATCACGCATGAATCCATCACTACGAGCTCCTCTTACTGCCGGCGGTATAGCTCTGTTGAGGTGCATTTCCGATAGCATAGCACAATCTTTGAACGATTCATCGTTCAGCCGTTTAAGCGTTGATGGCAAAGTGACTATTTCCAAAGCAGAACAATCTTGAAAGGCAAATTCGAGGATTTGTTCCAATGATTTTGGTATGTCAATGCTGGACAGGGATGAACAACCACGGAAACAATAACGCTCGATGGTCTTCAAGTTTGCAGGAAGGGTGATATGGTGCAAATAACTGCAATCATAAAAACAATTAGCACGAATGACTTCAATCTCAGCAGGCAACACTACATTGTCAAGAGCTGAACAACCATGGAAAACATATTCTCCCATTTTTGTTACAGACTCTGCGATGTGGATAGTCTCCATATTTTCGCAATTACTGAATGCAGATTCCTTAATCTCATTGATGGTGCTGGGAATGGTGAAGTTGATGATGTTCTTGCAACCCAAAAACATCCCTTCACCAACATAAGAAAGATTCGAAGGGAAGATGAATGTGCTGATGGCCGTGTGTGCCAATACATATTCCCCCACCTCTTCAACGCTTTCAGGGAACTTTATTGAACTCAGCGAGGAACATTCATAAAAAGCATTTTTGCCAATTTTTGTGATTCCCTCATAGATTGTTACATCGTGCAGTTTCTCACACCCGCTCAAACAATAATCAGGAATTTCTGTCAATGCCTTGGAAAAAACGAATGATTCGAGGAGGTCACAGCTCTGGAAAGCACTTTTACCTATAGTTTGCACATCCTCTGGCAAGACTACAGCCGAAAGCATAGTACCCCGAAAAGCCTCACTACCAATAATTTTCAAAGTTGACGGGAAATGCACATCTTGAAGAACAGACTCACCATAACTGGTACAACGGAAAGCGCTTGAGCCGATGCTTTCGATACCTTCTGGCAAATCGATTGAAGAGAGGTATTTACAGCCATAAAAAGTATCGTCTTTGATTTGCTTGATGCCTGTACCAAGGTGGACTTCGGTTAATGGAGAGTATGCGAAAGCTCCTTCGTCGATTATTGTCACCGAATTGGGAATGGTAATATTATTAAGTTTAGAATTATAAAATGCCCTTTGACCGATAAACTCCAGTCCCTCATTCAAGTAGTTATTGTAGTCTATTTTATTGATTGACGACAGGTTGGAATTCTCAAATGCATTCTTCCCGATACTTCTAAGGCTTGTTGGAAGGTTGGCAATCGTGTTAATGTTGCTATAATAGAACGCTTTCCCGCCGATTGTTTCCAAATTTTCTGACAATTCGATGTAACTGATGTTTTTGTTATTGGCAAACGCTTCAGGTGCGATGGCAGTCACTTTGTAGCTCTTGCCGTTGTGCTCAATATTCGAAGGAATGTGAATGATGGATGCATTATAGGGATCAGGCCCCTGAACAAGGCTTACACTCTGTCCATCGTCATTGACAGTAAAGAACAGTTCCGTGCCATAAGTTGTTTCTACCTCTGAGAAATCATAGGCACTCGCACCAGCACTAAATATCAGTGCCAGCAGCAATAATGATAATTTTTGAATCTTCATAATAGTTTTGATTAAAGTGAATACCGATTTTCCCCGATTATTCAGCAGTTCGCATTTACCATGAATCATCGTTACAAGTAGAAACAAGAACCAATTAACACGGAAAGAGTGTATCCCTGCCATATCCATCTCAGGCCTAGCACAGCCCCTACATATTACGGAGGAACACACTCATAGTATGCACTCCAATATATGTAGGTGTTGCTCGTTTTACTCCTTTCCGAGGTGCTAGTTCGAGATGGAATTTGAGCAAAAAATGTCTGCGCTTCAATACGCGTTGCAAATATAGAGGAAAAAACTGGAAGAACAAAACTTTCAAGCTTTTTTTTACTGAAAAATAAACTTTACGGCTGAAAAAATATTTTCGTCGTATAAAAAAGTTGTGTTTATCGATAAAATTAAATGATTATCCGCAATCAGGTGAAAAGGACGCTGAAAGCGTCCACTCTCAATAGCCGTAGGTCGGTACGACCTGCGGATAGAACAACAGGCGGTTCATCGACCCTGAAGGGGTCGCCCGTCTATTCAGATGATGGTCGCCCATGAATACGGGCGACCCCTTCAGGGTCGTAATCACCCCGCACCTATTATCCGCAGGTCGTTCCGACCTACGGCTATTGAGCGGAGACACCTTCAGCGTCTCAATCACCTGATTGCGGATAATCATAATCATTAATTATTTTGTATGATTCCACTCCGATTATGTATGATTCCACTCCGAAAAACCCTTTTCCACAAAAAACTACCCAAAAACAATGCGCAGCCCTTCCCCTCTTGAATCCTGCCCTTACGGGGAGGGGTAGGGGTGGGTCTCTAACATCTTGCGAGTGAATGATATACAGACCACACCCCTGTTCCCTCCCTGTAAGGGCAGGGTTCAAGCAGGGAAAGGCAGCGCCGTCTTTCGCGACATTATTGGTTTTCGAAGTGGACTCTTAAATGATGAGCCGCAATCAGTTGGTTAAGACGCTAAAGGATACTCCGCTCAATAGCCGAGAGCAAGAAGCCCTGGAAAGATGGATGTGAGCGACATCGACCCGTAGCCTTTCAGCGACTTGGGTCATCAAAAAAATACCACCGTCTTTGCAACTTTGCAGCACTGAAATTTGTTCACGGCGGCGATGCATTCTGGCAGGAAAAATGCCCATTTGGGTGCCTTGTTCAACCTTCGCCTGATGAAAAAACGAGGGGAAAAGCCAATTTTTTGCACACACTATACTGTTTTGTGCATGCTATTTGCTCATTTTTGATGCCTTTTCACGTATTTGTAAGAACGCCGTGGCAAAAAACGGCAACGCCAAATTTTTTTTCGGTGTTGACTTTTGAAAGCCAGCAAACACCATTTTTCGTTAAATAAGTCCCAAATATCTGATTGTTAATCATTTAACAAAACCCCTCAAAACTCAAAAATTTTCGACCAAAAGTTTTCTCGCGCAGAATTTTCGAGTTATGAAGGGGTAAGATGGCCGTTTTGTCAATTTCTTTCGTAAAAATAGTATCATGGTTCGGGCTGGTCTAATCATTTTTTGACCTTGAGTCATTGAAAAAGACGCGACATGGTAGCAATAGTGAAAAGACAATGCGCTACACTGCGTATTGTCTTGATTGGTTGTGGTCTTTTTCAAGTGGACTCATGTATTCGAGTTTCGCAAGTTCAGCTGAGCGCGGGGTACAATCTGGTGATTGCTTATAATCATCATTCGTTTAATTCGTTTAATTCGTTGTCGTAGGAAGCGTGGGACAGGGTAAACAGCCTTTTTTCATAATCATTCGTTTAATTCGTTTAATTCGTTGTCGTAGGAAGCGTAGGGACTGGGTAAACAGTCTGTTTTCATAATAATTCGTTCAATTCGTCAAATTCGTTGTCGTAGGAAACGTGGGACTTAGTTGTTGCGGAGAGCGTGCCGAAAAGTTAGCTAATGTGAAAAGGCGGTTAAGAAATTGTAATATCTTTGCAGGAGTCGGAAATATTGCTTACTTTTGCACTTCGTAATACGTATTATTATTGTTATGGGATTGTTTGGTTTTTTCAGTAAGAAGAAGAAGGAGACCCTCGACAAGGGCTTGGAGAAGACGAAGACGTCGGTTTTCGACAAGCTTGCGCGTGCCGTTGCCGGCAAGTCGAAAGTGGATGATGACGTGCTCGACAACCTGGAGGAGGTGCTCATCAGCAGCGACGTGGGGGTGGAGACCACCTTGAAGATTATCAAGCGCATCGAGGAGCGCGTGGCCCGCGACAAGTATGTGTCGACGGGCGAGCTGAACCGCATCCTGCGCGATGAAATCGCCGCTCTGCTGGAAGAGCACGAAGACGGCTCAGCCCTCTCTGTGCCCGACGGCACTTCGCCCTACGTCATCTTGGTGGTGGGCGTGAACGGTGTGGGCAAGACCACCACCATCGGCAAGCTGGCCTGGCAGTTCAAGCAGGCTGGCAAGAAGGTGTACCTGGGTGCCGCCGACACGTTCCGTGCCGCTGCCGTGGAGCAGATCAGCATCTGGGGCGAGCGCGTGGGCGTGCCCGTGGTGAAGCAGCAGATGGGCAGCGACCCTGCCAGCGTGGCTTTCGACACCCTGCAGAGCGCCAAGGCCAATGGTGCCGACGTGGTGCTCATCGACACGGCCGGGCGACTGCACAACAAGGTGGGTCTGATGAACGAGCTGAAGAAGATTAAGGACGTGATGAAGAAGGTGCTGCCGACGGCTCCTGACGAGGTGCTGCTGGTGCTCGATGGCTCGACAGGGCAGAATGCCTTTGAGCAGGCCAGGCAGTTCGCTGCCGTCACGCAAATCACATCGCTGGCCATCACCAAGCTCGATGGAACGGCCAAGGGTGGCGTGGTCATCGGCATCAGCGACCAGCTGAAGGTGCCAGTGAAGTATATCGGACTGGGCGAGGGCATGGAAGACCTGCAGCTCTTCGACCGTCGCGAATTTGTTGACTCTCTGTTCAAATCGTGACCACCGTCGATTTCATATCCTTGGGCTGCTCGAAGAACCTGGTGGATTCAGAGAAGCTGATGGGCCTCTTCGAGGCTCACGGTTACCGGGTGACGCACGACAGCGACCACCCGCAGGGCGACATCTGCGTGGTGAACACCTGCGGCTTCATTGCCGATGCCAAGGAAGAGAGCATCAACACCATCCTGCAGCAGGTGCAGCGCAAGGACGAAGGAAAGCTGAAGAAGCTCTATGTAATGGGGTGCCTGTCGGAGCGTTATCTTGCCGAGCTTGAAGAAGAGATTCCCGAAGTCGACGGCTGGTACGGGAAATTCAACTATGCAGAACTATTGAAAGACTTGGAAGCACATCCACAAAACAACCCCCAGCCCCACGCTCAGACCCACCCCCAGCCCCTCCCTAGAGGGAGGGGCGCGGTTAGTTCTGCCGCTTGCTTGGGGGCGGTAGGGTCTATATG
>JAEEGG010020692.1_pt1 | contig 13128 bp, 5 predicted proteins | sample 9134161 | NCBI WGS metagenome assembly JAEEGG01 (sample SAMN16246543, study PRJNA631951) | gut metagenome | biome: gut microbiome; feature: rumen; material: CR-attached | host: Bos | place: Iran: Karaj | collected 2018-10
TGTTCTCGCCCTCCACAAGCAGGTCGCTGATGTCGTAGTTGAAAGCCGTAAAGCCGCCAATGTGGTGTCCAGCTTTCTTGCCATTGACGTATACATGGCAATCGTAATTCACGGCACCGAAATAAAGTAGCGTCTTACAATCCTTCATCGGCACAGCCTGGAAACTCTTCTTGAACCACACGGTTCCCTCGTAGAAAAAGAGGCGCTCGTCCTTGGTATTCCAATCGGAAGGAATCTGCATCACGTCCGACTTATCAAAGTCATACTCAATCAAGTCCTCCGGGCGCTTAGGCTTCGCATTGATGAAGAAGCCGTTACGCATGGGATTCATACGGTAGTCGTAATAGCCCTCCTCTTGCACGTCGACGATGTAATTCCACTCACCATTCAGCGACATCGCCTCATACGCCATCACATTCTGGATTATCGGCAGTTCTTTGATCTCAGCCGATGCCGTCAGCACCCAGCCCAAGGCCACGCAAATAGTAGTCAATAATTTCTTCATTGTAGTTATCGTTTTTATTTGTTATTCTTTCTGGGGACAAAGATACGAATAAGTGAGAGATTTTCCAAATTAATACCATAAAATCTGTATATAACCTACAGGATGAAAGAAAGGTAATACAAAAAAGTAAAACAACTTGTTTTACCTTGTAAGAAAGCATCTTTCTGCCCTATAGAAATAGTACTTTTAAAAGTAAAACAACTTGTTTTACTGTAGCAAACAGGTAGTGACACTTCCTAAATAAGTGTCACTTATCGTAAGAAGCTATATATCAACAAGTTAAGCAAAAAAGTGACACTTTATTAAAAAATAAACAAAAAAAATGGCAGTACATATCAAACTGATTAAGAACAATATCAAGAGCAGCAGTTCATACGGAAAATACTTTGCCAAATCAGTCAGTCAGGGCGAAGTAACACTCGATGAAATTGCAGCAGAGGCTTGTCGTAACAGCGACTTCGCCTGTGGTTTCCTGCCTGCAGGCCGCCGCATTCAGGGTGGGCACATCCTCTACGATTTCTGCGAGGGCGTCAAGGCCGTTTGGCAGAAGGGCTTCAAACCATGAAATCTAAACATCATACTAAAGAGCACCCTATCATCACGACAGAGTGCTCTTGCTATTAACTATTTAACTAACATAAACCAAACGTTATGGTTTATTTTCTGGAGGACCGAAATAACTGTAGTGATTATCGTCTGGATTGACGACAAGACGTTCCACAACTATTTCCGGATCAATCATAACCAAACTCAATGTATGAATACCCGCTGTACTTATTTCGAAAGAAACATCCAGCCAGCGCATGTTATCGAACACCTCGTTACGTCGCTCCCGCCGATAGCCGTTGAGTGCCATGTGCCCTGGTTCTGGTAACGGTTTCAGTTTCTTTGAACGTTTCAGATTCTGCGGTGTATATTCATCGAAAGTATCGACTAGTCCCCTGCGGGCATCGATAATCTTTATTTCTCCATTATCCATCTTAACACCTAGTCTGAGACCACGCTCTGGTTGCACATCCTGAGTAGGAAGTATACCGATAGCGATCTTCGTCAGTCCTTCCTTATTGATCTTTATCTGATACTCCAATTTAGGGCCATTACCTGTTTCGTCGGATGGTGCCGTTACCGGATTGATACCCATACAACCCTCGCCACGTCCCTGGTCGGGCAGCAACTGCCATGATATACCGTTTGCCGGGATACATCTGCTGTAATGTATAGCCTCTATACCATACTCCTCAGTAGCAGTCTCAAGCAGAGGAATGGATGGGCGGGCATCCCGCTGTGGCACATATCGCAAATTGGGCAATTGATTGTGCTCAGGCATAAACCACTGCTGATAGCCGATATGCTTGTCGCGCATCATACCATTCCATTTTCCACCGGCCATCTGGTGATTGTAATATTCCGTCAGCAATGAGTCTTTAGTAAAGAGTTCCTTTGCACGATCAGCAAAGGCATTAGCACGCACATCACCTCGGTCGGCATAATAATGGTTCTGCGTAACGGCATTGTATATTTCTGCCACACAAGCCGATGCTACAGCCGGATAATATACCAACTGATAATAGGCATCCTGAGCCTCGGCGGGTATGCGCAGCTTAAGAGCCTCGGCCTGTTCAGCTAACTGGCGCCACAACATGGTGACACGATTGCACTCGTTGTAGTTCTCGACACTGAAGATGCCAGGCACCTGAACCTCCGCCTTTCGCCAGAGATTGTATTTGGGATACTTAACAAGGATATCTGTCACCTCATCGGCCACATCTTCACCAAAGATTCCCGCAGCCCATTGCCTGACGTAAGTCTTTTCATCGCCAGCCTTAACAGCATCGGGATCCCAGGCATAATTCATGATGAAATCAATGGGGAGCTCTTTGGGCTTTAAGTCTCCCACGTTGATAATCCATATCCTGTCTATACCCGACTGATAAGCCAGATTCAGTTGCTCGCGCAGTTTGGGAATCGGTGAGGTGTTAACCCAGCGGTCATTCCATGGGCCACCATTCATATCTATATGATAATAGAGTCCAACACCACCTTTACGCTGTCGTTCACTGGCTGGAGCAGTCCTTCGGATATATCCCCAGTTATTGTCACAAAGCAGGAGTGTAACATCGTCAGGCACATTGAATCCGGCATCATAATATCGCTGTACTTCGGTGAAGATGGCCCACAGCTGTGGAACTGCGTCAGGGCGGCCATAAATATCACTGATAATCTTACGCTGGCTTTCTATCACCTTCGAGAGTGTCTTCATATTATCCTCATCATTACCTTTTCCCATGGCTACATCTCCATCACCACGCATGCCAATAGTAACCAGGTTCTCATAGTTTTTGTTTCGCTCCATTCCCTCGCGGAAGAATTTGTCAAGTCTTTCCTTATTGACAGAATAGTCCCATGGTCCCACCTCGTTTCTACGGGTAGTATATTCCTTATGAGCTCGCATCATGGGTTCATGATGCGATGTTCCCATCACAATACCGTATTCGTCGGCCAGTAATGGATTCAAAGGATCGTCTTCATTAAACCTTGAATCCCACATCGCCGGCCATAGATAGTTTGCCTTGAGCCTAAGTAGCAGTTCAAACATGCGGGTATAGGCCTTTGAGTTCTGTCCGCCGAATTTTTCTTTTGTCCAACCTCCGAACGATGGCCACTCGTCATTGATAAATATGCCACGGTACTTTACCTTTGGCGACGGCTGTACCACTCTGCCAGCTGTATAGTATAAATTATCCTGATGTCGCACTGGCACATCGGCCCACCAATACCATGGCGAGACCCCAATCTGTTTACTTATCTCGTATATACCATAGATGGTGCCACGCTTATCGCTGCCAGCGATAACCAGATTGTCATCAACAAGATCTATCAGGTATGACTCCCACTGGCCACGAATTTTACTCACATCGATCTTTTTCCTGGCTATCAGGCCATCAATCAATCTGCTTTTGCCAATGGTTCCAGCTATGATAGAGCCTTTTCTTATCTGTCCCATGGTGACTTCAGCCTTTGTACCTGTCACCTTGCGTATGTCGTCAGCCAAGTCATTGGCTGCACGAGACACCCCTTTCCAGTCGCGACTATCAACGATAATCGGCGAAACCTTCCCTTTGTCTGCTATCGTGAATCCTTGCTGTTGAGCTACAGCAGTTAATCCCCACAGACAAAGAATCATGATTATGTAGATTCTTCTCATATTCATTAGCTTTTAACGATAATTGAAAAAGAGTACATTCTGTCTCACGACAGGATGTACTCTGCCAATTTCTAACTATTCAATTAACTAACTATGTAAAACCAAAACTAATTCCGATATGCGGGATTTTGATAATTGGCTTTCTCCTCATCAGTCATCTCCATACCGTCGAGCTGACCCTGTGGGATTGGACGGATGTAGTAACCGGCGGGAATATCACGCTTAAAGGTCTCCAGATCCTTGTCGGTATAGCCAGAGCCTGCGATGCGATAGGTACTTGCACGCTCTGCCCACTTCTGGGTGCGAACGAGGTCGAACCAACGGTATCCCTCACCCCAGAACTCACGGCTACGCTCGTCAAGGATGAAGTCGATGGTGATCGTTGCAGGTGTGGCAGCAACCATAGCTGCGCTGTTGTCAACAGAGACGGATACGTTGTCGTTCTGAGAGAAGGTCTGCTTACCGGCACGGGCACGGAGCACATTGACCAGCGTCTTGGCATCGTCGTTCTTGCCGAGTTTCACTGCTGCCTCAGCAGCAATCAGATAGAACTCAGAGAACTTGGCAACATTCCAAGGACGGGGGCTACCACCGTTCACCTTAGAGCCTAAACCACCTGCATTGTCAGTACGATAGATACCGAGCTTCCAGTTGATAGGATACTTCTTACGGCTGATGTGATTGACAGCCACTACAAAGTCAGGACGACCTGCCATCTCACCGAAGCCCAGCTTACCATCGGCACCAGTATAGCTGATCTTGCTGTCCTCGCTCTCAGGAACCCAGCTGAAGTAAACCTCGTTAGGACCTACCTGCATGCCGTTGGCACCGAAAACGTAAGGTTCAGCGTTGCCAGACTTCTGCCAGTTGGTGTGATAGCGCAGGGTGAAGGTTGCATCGTAACGGGAGTCGATTGCCTTGACATCATCTTCCCAGACGCCACCTTTCATGAAGTTGTCGGCGATAGGAGCCATACGGGTCCAGGGACGGCCCAGGGCCTGGACAGCCTCACGCTGAATGGGGTTGATCACAGCACCAGAAGCAGCCTTGGCAGTCATCTCGGTGTAGTTCCAGGTCTCCATCCAGTAGGCGAAGTTCTCAGGAGAGCCACCACTACCCCAACCATAACCGGCACCACCGTTACCATACTTCTCGTCCTCATCGTGATCAGCATAGAGCATGATCTCCGAGTTGCGGTCGTTGGTAGCCACGTTCACATCGTAGAATGTGGGCTGCAGTCCATAAGGGCCAGGATTGTCAATGGCCGCCTTAGCCATGTCAAACGCCTTCTGATAGTAGCTGTTAGCCTGTCCGGCATCACGGCTGCACTCAGGATAAGTGGGAATGTTGTTGGGATTCTCCAACCACCAGGCGTAGGTCAGATAAGCCTTTGAGAGATACAGACGGGCGAGGTTCTTCGTAGCCGTACCGGTGAGACGGGGATTCTCTGGCAGATCATTAACAGCCTTTTCCAGGTCTCCGAAAATAGCAGCATAAACCTCGGGAACGGTGTTACGTACAGAGGTACGAATGGTAGAAGTATTGAACTTTAGTTCACCAGCACCCAGGTCGAGGGGAACACCACCATAGGTCTGAACCAATATAAAATAGTCGAACCCACGGAAGAAGTAAGCCTCAGCCAGCAAAGCAGGATCAATACCTGCAGTCTCACCATTCTCAATCACACCACTACAGGTGTTGATGTTTGCAAACAGTGTGCCCCAGGCACCACCAGCGACAGAACTCGTAGGTGTTAGAGAACCGACGCCTGAGAGATCGGCATCCTTGAAGTTACCGTCGGCAGACTGCGCATAGGTATACTCGTCGGTACCTGTCTCCAATGAGTTCAGGTAGTAACCATTGCCATAGAAATAGCGCAGATGAGCGTAGAGTGAGGTCAGACCACCCTCAATACCCGCTTTCGTATTGAAATATGTCGGATCGAACTGGCTACGGGGCTGCTCGTCAAGCACATCACCGCAAGAGCTGAACGTCGTGGTTAGACCACAGCAAACTAAACCTGCAGCGAGGATGTATTTAAAATTCTTTGTTTTCATAAATTTACCTTTTTACTGTTTTACCTTTTTACCTTTAGAAAGTTACGTTAAGACCGAAGATAAAGTTGCGGGTAGCAGGTGTGTTATAACCTACGATTGGCATCTTGTGCTTGCCTGTATAACCATCAACTGCCACAGCCGTGTTTTGGTTTGCCCAAGAGTTGGTCTCAGGATCAAGTCCGCTCTCATTATTGTACGGAGAGAAGAGCACGAACGGGTTCTGAACCGTTGCATAGAGGCGCAGGCGGCTGATGCCGAGATCCTTGACGGCCTTCAGGCTGTCGAAGTTGTAACCGAGGGTGATGGCACGGAACTTCAGGTAGCCGGCATTGAAGTAACCCAGGGTTGAACCGTACTTGGGGTTATCACCGTTTTGGATGCCACCGGGCTTCGGATACTTAGCACCTGTGTTGTTCTCAGTCCAGTAGTCAACATCAATGTTATTAACACGGCTAGTCAACTGATTAAGATAGCCACTTGATGAGTGGATGGCAGAAATCAGCTTACCACCAATCTGGAAGGCACCGATAACAGTCAGATCGAAGCCCTTGTAGCCAACTGTCGTGTTGAAACCACCAACGAGGTCAGGCTCCATACTCATAATCTGACGGTCCTCGGGACCAATCTGACGAGTGGGCAGGCCATTGGCGTCGTAGTCGCCAGTGTACTTAACTTTAATCATACCAATGTTACCACCCGGCTCAAGGATGTTTAGGGCAGCCTCTTCGCCAGCTTGATATAGACCTACATACTCATAGTCGTAAATCACGTCGATAGGATGGCCAACAAACCAACGGTTAGCCTCATCCTCTTTACGGCCTGATTCCAAAGCAACCAGTTTGTTACGATTCTGGTAGAGGTTGATGCCAGCTTCCCAGTTCCAACCATTCTTGTTGTCAATGATGATACCGTTCAGAGTAAACTCCCAACCCTTGTTCTCAGTCTTACCGATGTTACCGGTATAGCTGCTTACACCAGAGGTTGAAGGCAGCGTCACGTCAAGCAGGATGTCATTGGTCTTCTGAATATAGTACTCGAATGATCCAGAGAGGCGGCCATTGAACAGAGAGAAGTCGAGACCGAAGTTCCAGGTCTTGGAATACTCCCAGCCGAGTTCGGGGTTAGGCAGTGAGTTTACATAGTAACCAGCATTATAGTTGGTGCCGTTGCCGAAGTTATAGTTGCGGATAGCCAAGCCACCGAGTGTCGAATAGGGGTTGATACTCTGGTTAGAGGTCTCACCATAACCAACACGCAGCTTCAGGTTGTCAATCCAAGTCAGATTCTCCATGAAGTTCTCACGGGCGATGTTCCAACCAGCGCTAACAGCGGGATAAGTATGCCACTTGTGACCTTCTGCCAGACGTGAAGAAGCATCTGAACGGACAGCTACAGAGAGCATATACTTATTATCATAAGAATACATGGCACGACCCATCCAGGAGATCAGACCACTCTGCCAATAGTTATAGCCAGTGAGGTTTGACTGACCTGTGGCCTTGTCGAGTGCATAGTATTGGAAGTAGTCGGCGGGAATACCCTGTGCAGAACCACCAGTCTGCTCGTATGTTGTCTGCTCAGCAGAATACATAGCCACCAGATTCAGATTATGCTTGCCAAATGCGTGATCATAGGTCAGCAGGTTCTCAACAGCCCAGTTACGGGTCTGGTCCTCATATACAGAACCGCTGTTCACGGCATTGGCATCCTTGTTGTTCACACCCGTACCAGTGAAACCACCCTGCTTAGAAGAACGGAAGTTCAGACCGATGTTGATGCGGTAGCTCAAACCCTCAACCCATGGGCACTTCACCTCGCCGAACAAGGTATTATAAGAACCAATACCCTTGTTCTCGCTCAACCATACATCCTTGTCGCGTTCAACAGTCTCCTTGGTTACGACAGCTTTATCATCTGCAGGCATGGCTATATAGCGTTTGATGTTGCCGTTCTCATCGTATGGGCTAGCCAACGGGCTCATTGTCAGCACTGCATGCATATCACTCACGCCCTGCTTTTTACGATAGCTGTTGTTAGTGCTCAGTCCGAAGCGGAACCACTTACCAACCTGCTGATCGAAGTTACCACGAACAGACACACGGTCGTAACCCTCAGTAGGAACAACAGACTCATCGTGATAGTAACCTGCACCGAAGCTGTAGCTACCGCCATTGGTACCACCGGCAACGCTGACGTCGTGGTTGTGACTCACACCTGTCTTATAATACAAATCCTGCCAGTCGGTATTGGTATTGTCGCTCTCGTCGAGTGAGTTCTGGTATTTACCTACATACTGACGGAACTTTGAGTACGTTGGTCCATCCATCATGGGATACTTCTTGAAAATCTTCTTGAAGCTGACATAGCCGTTATAGGTCACCTTGGCAGGAGTACCCTGGCTACCCTTAACAGTTGTGATGATAATCACACCATTGGCACCACGAGAACCGTAAATGGCGGTGGCAGAGGCATCCTTCAGGATATCCATCGACTTGATGTCGGCAGGGTTGATATCAGAAAGCTGTCCCATGAAGGGGATACCGTCGAGCACAATCAGCGGGTCGTTACTTGCACTCAGTGAACGCTGACCACGGATACGGATCTGCATCTCATCACCAGGCTTGGTAGAAGTCTGTGTCATCAGCACACCGGCTACACGACCCTGCAGAGCCTGGGCGGCGTTGGTAGCTGCAATCTGGTTCAGCTTCTCACCACCGATGTTAGCTACAGAACCGGTAACGGCCTCACGGCGCTGGGTACCGTAGCCGATAACCACCACCTCGTTGACTACGTGTCCATCTTCTTTAAGGTTCACGTGCACGTTAGTGCCTGCCTTTACTTCTTGCGACTCATAGCCGACATAAGAGATGACGAGTGTAGCACCCGGCTTAACATTAAGGGTGAAGTTACCATCAAAGTCGGTAACCGTACCATTGTTGGTACCCTTCTCCATGACCGTGGCACCGATCAGCGGACCCTGAGAGTCTTCCACATGACCAGTTGCCTGCTGCGTTTGCTGTACGGAAGCTACTGATTCGGTAGCTGCCGAAACCTGCTGTGCACTGATTACGCCGAGAAAGCATAACCCGATACACAAAGTTGATTTCCTCAAATTAATACTTTTCATTTTACATCCTAATTTTATATGTTAGTGAATAATACTTTCGGATGCAAAATTAGGAACTATTACGGAATAGGCTTTTCAAAAATGACCCATTTGCTTTTCTTTTTGACTTACATATCGATAAAGCGCGGATTATTTATTCTCCGCGCTCTATTTTTGTGATATATTCTGTTGGCGTCAGCCCAAAATGCTTTTTAAAGACCGTTGAGAAATGAGCCAGATTGCTGAAACCGACCGAATAGGCCACCTGCGAGACATTGATCTTTTGTTCTCTTAAGAGCCGCGCAGCCTGTTCTAACCGGATGTTGCGTATGAACTCTGCGACGTTTAGTCCCGTCTGCTCTTTCATCTTCCGTTGCAGATGCGTCCGGCTGAGCCCTACTTCCTTGGCCAGTTCTTCTACCCCGAAATCATTATCGTCCAGATTTTTGCTGATAGCTTTCATCACGCGTTCCATCAGCACCTCGTCATTACTCTTTATCTCTTTTGTTTCCAGTCGCCCGTTTTGCTGCTGTGCGCCAGTGAACTTTCCTTTCAGTCGCAGCACATTGCTGATAAGACTGTTAACCAGAACATGCAGTTCCTGGATATTGAATGGTTTTGCCATAAAAGCATCGGCACCACGCTCTAGTCCTTCCATACGATTGGCAATATCAGCTTTAGAGGTAAGAAGTATAACGGGGATATGATTCAATTCCGGGTTTTTCTTTATCAGTCGCAATAAACTAAAGCCATCCATTTCCGGCATCATGACATCTGAGATCACCAGATGATAATTACTGTTTAATAAAGTTCTTATAGCGTCACGACCGTTATGACAAGTGTCAATATGATAATAATGCCCTAACTCATTTTTTATAAACAGGCACAATTCTTCATCATCGTCGACAAAGAGCAATCGGTACGGGCTGTTGGGTCTTTCTGTAGCAACTGGCGCCTTATGCTTCTGTAGCAGCTCTTCGGGTTGCAAATGCTCTTTACCCATAGGGATAAGTACCACGAATTCGCTTCCCCGCCCATCTTTACCAGGCAGAGCTTCTATCTGTCCATGATGCAGTTCTACTATCATCTTGCACAAGTTTAGACCGATTCCTGTACCAGTAATATGTGATGAACTTGTCTGACTACTCTGATAGAAACGCTCAAATATACGTTTACGATCTTCTTCTTTTATACCTAAGCCATCATCACTTACACACAGCCGTACATGGCCATCGGAAGTGGTATTTAATGATACCTCAATATGACCACCATCAAACGTATATTTGAATGCATTGGAGATGAGATTGCTTACAACCTTATCAAATTGGGTGTGGTCAATCCATGCCATGACGGGAGTCTCAGGGCTTTTGAACGTGTATGTGATAGTCCGTTCGGTGGCATTATAGCTGTACATCTTGAATATACCATTCACATACTCCGTCAGGTTTGTCTGCTGAAAAGAGAGATGCATCTGTTGCTTATCTATTTTCCTCACGTCAAGAATCTGGTTTACAAGTCCTAATATTCTTTGAGTGTTGTGCTCAATTAGTCCCAATTCCTCTTTATCCTCAGGCGAGGTGTGGCGTAATTTAAGTTTTGCCAGCGGCGACATAATCAGTGTCAGCGGCGACCGGATATCATGTGTGGCATTGATCAGGAACTTCATTTTCTCCTCGTCCATTTGTCTCCGCTTGTCACGCAAATATATATATATAAGGTAGATCGTGATGGCTAATGCCATCATAATATATAGCAGATATGCCCAAGTTGATTTAAACCAAGGAGTTGTGACGACAAATGTATATTTACTCACTGGCGAATAGATACCATTTACCATAGCCCTTACCTCAAGATGATAAGTTCCCGAGGCCATGTGATTAAAACTAATACTATTATCGCCGGTATTCAAAGCTGTCCAGTCGCTATTATTATTCAAACGATACTCAAAGGTTGTATTATCTGCCTCAGCAAAATTCAACAATGAGAATTCCAAAGCGAAAGAGTTTGTCTGATATGGTATGACGAATGAAATCTGTCCTTTGCTTGGCGTGTTCTTTCCTGCTACTACAAACGATGTCAAATGTACACTGCCTACAGCCTCACGACGTGTTTTCACTTGCTGGGGATTGAAAGCTGTAATACCATCGGCCGTTCCAAAGTATATCATATCCTGCGATGTGTGCAGTCCTGCTCCCACCACATATTCGCGGCTGCCAAGCCCGTTGCCTTTTATATATCCTATCCAGGTCTTCTGTTCTTTCTCATACTGCCATATTCCCATTGATGTGCTGCACCATATATCGCCATCATTATCGGTCACAATGTAACTAATCACTTTGTTATTCAACAATTGCGAATTCGGAAAGGATTCTGCTTTCTTTTCTTGGCGCTTATATATGTATAGTCCATGGTCTGTGCCAATCAGTATATCGCCATTAGGTTGTTCGCATAGCGAATAGCACATCATGCCGTCTAACAGATTCCTCCACCCCTGAGAGTTGAAACTGTCACTTTGCGGATCAAAACACGATACACCTGTAGCGGTTGCAATCCACAACAATCCGTTACGGTCGGACAACATCATGTGAATCCAGTTATTGCATAGTTCCCCCTTTACTTCATCGATCATTGTTGAATTGTAGTTTTTCCATTGGTTTGTTTGGATATTATACCTGCAAAAACCACGGGCAAATGTTGAGATATAAATATTCCCATTCCCATCATCTGTCAGATGATTAAATTTGTCACATTCGAATTCAGATATCAGTTTGTATTTGCCAGTCAACGGGTCATACCGATATAATCCATCGTCTGTTCCCACCCAATACATCCCAGTTCTGTCTCTAAGGATAAACTCTACGGCAGCTGGAGCTGTGTGATGAGCTACTATTTTGCCATTAACATCAAAACCATATATACCATTGCCTTGCACAGAACACCATGTTACACCGTTATCACCCTGACAAATGGCTGTTACAGGTGTGCCCAAACCAATCTTTTGAGCAGAAAAGCTCCAGTTGTTAAAGTCTGATTTGCCGCCCTGCAACATTAACAGGCCTTTCTGCTGACAACCTATCCAAAGATTCGAATGATTATCATCAAAGATACTCCATACTTTTGTATTATTCAGGTTGACTTCTGGATTTGAGCATTCCACTCTTTTTACTTCGTTTGTTTTTTCTGACAACACAAAGAGCCCGTGTCCCCTAGTGCCAAGATAGATATTGCCTTTTTTATCTTTATGCATCGTGCGGAATACGGCATCATGCTGATTTGAAACTTCCACCTCTAACGGATATGTCTTCAACTCTCCATTTTCGTAAACGAGCATTCCATGCAGGCACAATATCAGCACCTCGCCATTCTTTTCAGCAAAAGACATTGGTGTGCCCAGGGGAGATTTAAACCTATGGGCATTACTGCCTGAGAAAAGTTTATTAAACGTGATACCATTCACAGCATCGCACTTCCATAGATTCCCCTGACTATCTTCGAATAACGAAGAATAAAATTCATCGTCATCAGCCGATGTGTAATTCTGTACTCGAAACAATTCCTGTTTATCCTCGTCTGCCTGATATAGTCCATAACCGGCTGTTCCAACTAGTAATCGACCACTCGCAAGCCTTAATATCTTTGAAACACGAGGCTGTAATCCATCAGGGAACTTGAAATGGACAAAAGTATTTGTATCTGAATTATATAAGTCGAGACCTTTAGCTGTTCCTACCCATATACTCCCTGTGTCTTCGCACAACAATGTAGAGACAAGATTATAACCTAGAGAGGCAGGGTTCTCTGGGTCATTCAAATAACAAGTAAAGCGGTAGCCATCGTATCTGTTAAGACCATATTCTGTTCCAATCCATATATATCCTTCAGAATCCTGTGCGATACATGCAGATGAAATCATAGTGCTTGACAAGTGGTCTGAAGAGAAGAACCTGCTCGTCTGACAATATACGCATGGCGCATAAAGGTAGAATAATAGTGCTAAACCTATTTTTAAAAAACACTTCATATAACATTTTTGCTGCAAATATACAACAATATCCTGAAAGTTGTTTTTCTATTTGACCCATTTTTTTTCCTTTTTCATCCATTATTCCCTCTGAGGAGAAAGAACAAATCTACTATAATGTGATTGTCGAGGGCACGGATGGTCAGGGTGTGACTACCTTTTGAAAGATGATTTTGAAGGCTTAACATTATCTGTACTAAGCCCATGTCCGAACATCTCCAGAAAGTGAATGCT
>JAEEGG010020694.1_pt1 | contig 13126 bp, 12 predicted proteins | sample 9134161 | NCBI WGS metagenome assembly JAEEGG01 (sample SAMN16246543, study PRJNA631951) | gut metagenome | biome: gut microbiome; feature: rumen; material: CR-attached | host: Bos | place: Iran: Karaj | collected 2018-10
AACAATTTCCCCATGCGACCACTACTTTGGCACTCGCCCAAGGACACGCTCTTTTCATTCCCTCTCTTTGTCACATATCATTGACAAACCTACATGCCGCAAATTTACGGCAGCAGCCCTTCCTTTTCGAGGCGGACGACCTCGTTGTAATCGAACGGCTCGGTTGCGATCTCGGGATACTTCGAGCTGTCAAAGCGCCAGAAATACGGCTTGATCTGACACTGCTCATATGTCCACATGAAACACCGTGAACGGTGGGTCGCGCTGACGGTCGTGTCGAAATGGTACCAGCCGGTTCCGATGTTCACGATCGTCCAGAAATGCCGCGTTCTGCCGCCGAGCCGCGTGACGCTCATGTACTCGATCCCGAGCTCATCCAACAGCGCGCGCGTTACGGAATAGAACGTAAAGCAGTCGCCCTTGCCCGTTTTGAACCCGCGGACGGCTTCCTTTCGCCAGTCCGATTTATCCGAATCGCCGACGTAACGCACATGCGCGCGGACGTATTCAAACACCGCCAAGAGCTTTTCCGCCTTGACCATCCTGTCCGTCGTGATCTCTTTGAGCACATTCTGCGCAAGCGCGCGTACCTCTTCCTCGGAGACCGTCGCGGCGACAAGCGTAAAGACGCATTCCGCGCTCGTGCGGTTGCCCGCCTCATCCTCCGCGGTATAGACGACGCGGTATGCGCCCGGCTGATCGGTCCGGACCTCCGATTCCACGTCGATCCGGATCGGTCCGTCCGCATTGTCTTCGGCGTATACCTCGGCAAGGTACACGATCGGTTCGCCGACATAGGCGATCCGGTCGACGACGCCGTAGATCTCCGGCGGTTCGGTATCCGGCGCAAGCGTCAGCGTGAACGTCTGCTCGGTGCGGTTGCCCGCCGCATCCTCCGCGACCAGCGTTACGTCCTGGAGCTCCGCCGACCAATCCGGCTCCGTAAGATAGAAAAGCGTGACTTCGGATACGTCCGTCGCCGAGGCAAGCGTCTCCGCGGGCATCGGATGACGCAGGAATCCCGCCCTTTTCAACACTTCGATCGTCGGCGGGACCTCGTCCTTGACCCGGATCAACGCATAGTTTTCCCGTCCGTCCAGCAGTACGATGATCACATGCAGCCCCGGCACATTCGGGATAAACTGCCAGCTGATCTTCGCTTCGGCATATTCGCCTTCAAGCTGCAGTTCGGAAACCGTCAGCGGGTCGTTATGCGCTTCGATCTCCACCGGCGCGACGCCGGAGAACAGCAGCGTTCCGTAAACCTTCGTTTCGTTCCCGCCGAGATCCGTCAGAATGACGCCGATCGTTTGCGGCACAAGGCTCTCCGTGTCCGGCTGTGTTTCAAACGCCGCCGTGACCTCCGTTTCGTCCTGTATTCCGGAAACAAGATCCGTCGGTTCGACCGGCTCGCCGGGCGCTGCGACAAAGGTGACACCCTCCGCCTTCGGCGGGACCGTATCCGAAACGATCAGAACGCTCTCCGTTTCCGTGCCGTCCGCCATGATGCGAACCGGGTATCTGCCGGGCGTACGCATCATCCGGTCGGTGATCGGATCCATCCGAACGTCGCCGTACCGGTCGATCAGAAAATCCTCCGCCGCGGGCGCTTTTCCGCCCGCCTCCATCGTGAGCTCGTCGACCGCGATGCGGACATGGACCTTGACCGGAACGCGGGTCCGGTTGCCGCTTGCGTCCTCCAAAAGCACGACGGCGTCGTAATCGCCGATCGTTCCGTATTCGGGCGCAGTCTCGTATGTGACCTTGACAATGCTCTCGTCGCGCAGGTTTCTGATCAGCTTGTCCGGTGAAAGCGTTTCCAGCGTGGAGACCGTCGTCTCCTTGCCCTCTGCCCGCGGCGCGACCGTATCCGCGACGCGCAGGACGACCGGCACGGTCAGCGCGCCCGTTTTGATCCACAGACGGTATTTCCCCGCCGTTTTGATGAGCGCTTCCGGCTCCTTCACATAAGCGGCGTTCGATCCGTCCCGGGAAAACGCCGAGGCAAGCGGCGATCCTTCGCCGAGCTCGATCGTGACCGACGCGGAGATCTTGGTATAGGCAATGCAGAGAACGGCAAATACCGCTGCTACAAGCAGCGCAAGCACCGGCAGCGCCGCCGCCGCGATCCAGTACAGCGCCCGGCTTCGCGTCCGCGGTTCTGCCTTCGTATTATGTTTTTGTTCTTCGCCTTGAAGCGGTTGATTATTCTCGCAGTTCTCCTGACGCATACGCACAGTATACACGTTTCGCGCCAAAAAGTAAAATAAATCCCTGTTTTTGGAAGCAGTTTTCATTTTCTTCACATTCTTGTGACGCTTCTTTCACATAGATAACGCATTTTTGACGCATTTACGGTTTATACTAAAGTCGTCAAAAGGAAAGCGGGTTACCCCTCCCGCCGACCGATTGATCAATAAGGACTCCTCCTTATCATTACCCCCCTCTATCCTTGTCAAAGCCGCCCTCACCCCGGGGCGGTTTTGATTTTCGGATGAATCCTCAGAAACGATATTGAAAACGCTCTGCCGCTATGTTATACTGATTTTGCGCCACGAACCGAATGCTCCCGCGAGACCTGTTTGCTGTACGTTCTGTTGCGGATCGCGGCGGCTTTCGTGCCGCGAAAACAGGGGTTTGCGCAGCAGGAAACGAAGCGCGGCTTTTTCGGAATGCAGCTTCGCTGCGAATGAAATCCAAAGAAAGGCGATTCCCGGAATCGATTTATGAAAAGAAAGCTTATCAAAATCCTGGCGGCGGCACTTGCCTGCTTATGTCTGGCGGCATGCATGAACAGCGATCCTCTTTTCGATCTTTTGTCGAAGTTGGAAGATCCCAAACCGGATTACAGCAATTATATGCCGACGCCTGTCGCAAATACCGCTTCTCCTTCCGCAGACGATCATGTGGAGATCCTGCCGACGCTTTCCGATCCGAAATACCACATTGAACCGCTGGAAAACCTTACGGACGTTCCGCTCGCTGCGCTGCATGCGGACTGGACGGATATTCCGGTATACGCCTGCATGGCAAAGGACGGCGCCGTACGGTTTTATACCCATGCGTACGAGGAGCGCAGCGGTGTGTACGGAATGCTGGCGGTTTCCTTTGAGGACTCGACGCCGAATCCGATCGTCGTTGTGGATCGGGACGGCGGTTTTCAGACGCAGCCAGACTTTGCGTACGCTTATTCCTATGACCTTACGGAATTCGCGGACGTCGTATTTGCAGCGATCGACGGTGTTGACAACAGTCCGCGCATGTATTATATCATCCGCAATTCAAACGGCGACCAGATCGGCCTCGTGCCGGTCGTGATCCGGATAAACGGCGATACGATTGCGGTAACGGTATCGGTAACGAAAAACGCATACATGGTGATCACAAGATTGGAAAGCATTTCGGCAGAACCGACCGCGGAGTCTACGGAAGAACCTGCACCGTCCGCGACGCCGAGCGCCTCGCCTTCTGCGACGCCGAGAAAAACGGCGAGACCGTCCGGATCCCCGCAGCCTACGGAAATGCCTGTGAACACATCGACGCCCGAGAATACACCGACGCCCGAAAATACGCCGACGCCCGAAAATACACCGACGCCCGCGAATACGCCGACGCCCGAGAATACCCCTACGCCCGCGAATACGCCGACGCCCGAGAACACCCCTACGCCCACGCCGATGATAACGCCGATCAAGACCGTCTTGCCGTCCCGGCGGCCGAATTCATCAATGCGCGGCAACGCCCCGGCGAAGGTCAGCGCGCCGATCAAGGCGCCGCAGGGGCATTGGAAAAACGTATGGATCGTCGTCCCGTGCATTTGACACGCCGTACGGCACAATGAACGACACGCAAAAGGACCGCCGAATCTCCGGCGGTCCTTTTTATACGGTGATTCAGTTTTCTCCGCCCTCCCGGCGTTTCTTGGCGTCGGATTCGAGCTTTAAGAGCGTTGCCTGCGGGTTTTTGACCTTCGCAAGGAAGATCATCGCCGCGATGATATACGGCTTGAACGACGCCTGCTTGTACAAAGGATCGCGATAGCGGTCGAATACAGACGCCGCGACCTCGCCCGCTTCGCAGGAAACATCCGTAATGTCCGCGGGCAGGCAGTGCAGATACAGCGCTTTGCCGTCCTTGGTGAGCTGCATCATCTCTTCGGTGCACTCCCAGTCCTTGTGCTCCGCGTTCTGCGCGAGCAGACGCTTTTCGAGCGCCTTGATGCCCTCTAAATCGCCGTTGCCGTACAGCTCGGTGCGCTCCTCCATCGCCTTATACGGCGCCCAGGATTTCGGATAGACGATATCGGCGTCACGGAACGCTTCCTTCATGTCGTGCGTGATCTTAAATGAAGCGCCGGACTTTTTGCAGTTCTCCTCCGCGACCTTCACGACGTCGTCCATGATCTCGTAGCCCTCGGGATACGCGAGCGTGACGTCCATGCCGAACCGCGTGAACAGCCCCGCGACGCCCTGCGGCACGGAAAGCGGCTTACCGTACGACGGGCTGTACGCCCAGGTCATCGCGACCTTCTTGCCCTTGAGGTTTCTGATCGCCTCGTCGAGATCGTCGCTGTTGCCGAGCGTATGGATGCAGTGCAGCATGTCCGCCATGCACTGCGTCGGGTGGTCGATGTCGCACTGGAGGTTCACAAGCGTCGGCTTCTGTTCGAGCACGCCCGCCTTGTTGCCCTCGGTGACGGCGTTGACGACGTTGTGCATGTAGGTGTTGCCCTTGCCGATGTACATATCGTCGCGGATGCCGATGACGTCCGCCATGAACGAGATCATGTTCGCGGTCTCGCGGACCGTTTCGCCGTGCGCGATCTGGCTCTTGCCCTCGTCGAGATCCTGCACTTCGAGGCCGAGGAGGTTGCAAGCCGACGCGAACGAAAAGCGCGTGCGGGTGGAGTTGTCGCGGAACAGCGAGATGCCGAGCCCGGAATCAAAGATCTTGCAGGAGATGTTGTTCTCACGCAGGTGACGCAGCGCGTCCGCCACGGTGAACACCGCCGCGATCTCGTCGTCGGTCTTTTCCCAGGTCAGGAAAAAGTCGCCGTTGTACATGTTGTCGAACTTCAGCTCGTTCAGCTTATCGGTATACTTCTTGACGTTGCTCATAAATCCTCCTCAGTCGTTTGCAAACTTGGTGTCGGTCCTGCCCGCGCGGTATTCGGTCACGTCGTCCGTGCGGTTCTCGGGCTTATAGCACATCGGGACCGCGGCATAGAGCGCCGCACAGGTCACGAGGTCCTGCTTCCATGTGATCTCGTTCGGCGCATGCGCCTGCGATTCCGCGCCGGGACCGAAGCCCACGCACGGGATGCCGTAACGGCCCTGGATACTGACGCCGTTTGTCGAGAACGTCCACTTGTCGATCAGCGGGCGTTCGCGCTTGTCCATCGCGGAGGGATGTCCGATGCGCTTGTCGCCGAACAGTGCCTTATGCGCATCGACCAGCGCCTGCACATGCGCCGCGCCCTCCTTATTGATCCAGGTCGGGAAATAGCATTCGGTCTCGTACTTCAAACCGGTCCATGCCGGACGGTCGTACAGGTACATCGAGACCTTGACGTCGTCGCCGTACTTTTTGCACGCGGGCAGGTTGCGGATTTCTTCGAGACAGGAATCCCACGTTTCGCCCGCGGTCATGCGGCGGTCCAAAGAGACTGCGCAGGAGTCCGCGACCGCGCAGCGCGACGGCGAGGTGTAGAAGATCTGCGAGCAGGTGATCGTGCCGCGGCCCAGGAAGCGCGCGTCCTCCCAGTGCTCGGGGTTGTACTTCGGATCGAGCATTTTCACAAGCCCCTTGATCTCGTCGGCGTCGGTTGCCGTATTCTCGTTCAGCGCGCGGACCTCTTCGAGGATGTCCGCCATCTTGTAGATCGCGTTGTCGCCGCGTTCCGGCGCGGAGCCGTGGCACGAAACGCCCTTGACGTCCACACGGATCTCCATTCTGCCGCGGTGTCCGCGGTAGATGCCGCCGTCGGTCGGTTCGGTGGAGACGACGAACTCGGGCGTGATCCCGTCCTCCTTATGGATGTACTGCCAGCACAGACCGTCGCAGTCCTCCTCCTGCACGGAGGCGACGACGAGGATCTTCGTGTCCGCCGGGATGAGTCCGAGGTCCTTCATGATCTTTGCGCCGTACACCGCCGAAACCACGCCGCCCTCCTGATCGGAGCCGCCGCGGCCGTAGATGATGTCCTCGGTCTCGTAGCCCTTGTACGGATCGTGCTCCCAGTTTGCGATGTTGCCGATGCCGACGGTGTCGATGTGTCCGTCGAACGCGATGATCCGGCTGCCTTCGCCCATCCAGCCCAGCGCGTTGCCCTCCGGGTCGATCTCCGCTTTGTCAAAGCCGAGCGCTTCCATTTCGGCGATCGTACGCCGGATGACGCCCTCCTCCTCGCAGCTCTCGCTGGGGATCGCAATGAGGTCGCGCAAAAACTTCGTCATCTGCGGCAGGTAATCCTGCGCCGCTTTTTTGATCAGTTCAAAATCCATATCGCTGTCCTTTCCTCAATTCTGAATGGATTCTTTTGCGTCGATGTAGGAGTACAGGGTATATTTGCTGATGCCGAAATACTTCGACACCCTATCGCCGCTTCGCGTGATCAGGAACGCACCCGCTTTGTTGAGGAACGCGATCGCTTTGATCTTGTCCTCCTTGTTCATCATAGCGACGGGCTTGCCGACAAGCGCGACCGACTGCTCGATCAGATCGTCGAGGAGCTCGTTGACCGACTGCGGGATACGGTTTTCCGTCTTCTTTTCTTCCTCTTTGCGCGGCAGAAGCGAGCTGACCGCGCGCTCTGCCATGAGAAGCTCCGTAATATCGTAATTGACGGAGAACACGCCCTCCGGCTTTCCGTTTTTGTCGCGGATATAGACCGTCGCGCATTTTAAGATGCGTCCGTCGCTCGTGCGCATCAGATACCCCGCCCGGTCTTCGAGCGCGTTCGGGTCCTCCGCCTTCAACGCCTCCAGCACGACGCGGCTCGGTCCGTCGCCGACCTTGCGGTGCGTGACGTGCCCGTTTTCGATGACCGCGATCGTATGCTCCATGTCGCCGCTGAAAAGGTCGTGCACGGCGACCTCGCAGTTCGGTCCGAACTGCGCCGCAAGCGTCTTTGCCAGCCGTCCCAAAAAGTCCAGATCCATACCGCTACACTCCGATCTTCCATATTCCTTCATATATAAGTATAAACGATGCGCTCCCGATGCACAAGAGGGAATCTAAATCATTTTCAGAAATACAAAAAATATTTTCGTGCACCGGTTTATGCTTGCAATGCTGCGCGGAATGCGGTACAATGAATTGCAATAAACGAAAGGAGAACCGCTATGGAAGACGAAAGAGATCTTGTCACCTTTACCGATGAGGAAGGCAACGAGTTTGACCTTGAGGTCATTGATTATTTTGAGCATGAAGGCAAGGAGTATGCCGTGCTGGTAGACGCGGAGCTTCCCGAGGAGCCCGAAGAGGACTTTGAGGTCTGCATCATGGAGATCATCGTCAACGAAGAAGAGGACATGGAAGAGTTCGTGCCCGTTGACGACGATAAGCTGGACGAGCTCTGGGCGATCGCGGAAAAGCGCATGGAGTGCTGGGACTGCGACGCGTCCGACTGCGAAGGCTGCGACAAGCTCGAAGACTGAGCAAACAACGAAAAGACCGCGATCGGCGGTCTTTTTTCTTTTTCGTGCAAAAAGCGGTTTGCAGCGGCACAGGTTTATGTTATAATACATTATTAAGAACAAAACAGGAGGTGCGTGACTTGATCAAAAACAGTATCGTAAACGCCGTTCTGGACGAAGCGCTCAGAACCGGCGGAGATTTTTCGGAACTCTATTTGCAGGATACCGAGACCAACACCATGACCATGATCGACAACAAGGTCGAAAACGCAAACTACCAGCGCAAGGTCGGCGCGGGCGTGCGCGTGCTGAAGGGCACGAGAAGCGCTTACGCGTATTCCGCCGACACGAGCGAAGCGGCGCTGATCGCCTGCGCAAGAGCGGCGGCTTCCGCGCTGAAGGGTACGAAGGAGTTTGAGGCGAAGAAGATCTGCGTCGACCGCGTCGGAACCTCGTGGGCAAAGGTCCCGTTCTCCGAGATCGACAACGCAAAGCGCATCGCCCTGCTTCGGCAGGGAACGAACGCTGCGAAGGCGCATTCGGACGAGATCACGCAGGTCGTCGCGAACTACATGGACTGCGACCACCGCACCTGGGTCTTCAACAGCGAAGGCGTGCATGCCGAGGACCGGCGTCCGCGCGTCCGCACGGCGATCCAGGCGGTCGCGATGGCAAACGGCGAAGCGCAGACCGGCACCTGCTCGCCCGGTTACGGCATGGGCTTTGAGATGTACGGGGAAAAGGTCAACATCGAGGACGTCGGCAGGGAGGCGGCAAAGACCGCCGTCACCATGCTGCATGCGCCGGAATGTCCCGCGGGCAAGGTCCCGGTCGTGATCGACGGCGGCTTCGGCGGCGTCATCCTGCACGAAGCGTGCGTACACGGACTGGAAGCGACGAGCGTCGGACGCGGCAATTCCGTGTTCTGCGGAAAGCTCGGTCAGCAGATCGCAAGCCCGATCGTGAACGCGGTCGACGACGGCACGCTCCCCGGCGAATGGGGCTCGATGCACTACGACGACGAGGGCAATCCCGCGCAGTGCAATCATCTGATCGAAAACGGCATTCTGAAAACGTACCTCGTCGATATCCTCGGCTCGCGGCTGATGAACCATCCGGTCACCGGCAGCGGCAGACGGCAGGACTACACCTTTGCTCCCACCTCGCGCATGACGAACACGTTCTTTGCCCCCGGCAAGGACGATGAGGAGGAAATGCTCCGCACGATGGGCGACGGGCTGTTTGCCGCGAAGATGGGCGGCGGCTCCGTGAACCCGCTGACCGGCGAGTTCAACTTTGCGGTCGGCGAAGGCTACTGGGTCAAGGACGGCAAGATCCTCTGTCCCGTCCGCGGCGCAACGCTGATCGGCAAGGGCGCCGAGGTGCTGATGAAGATCGACCGCATCGGTAAGAATATGTGGATGGCGCCGGGCATGTGCGGTTCGCTCTCCGGCAGCATTCCCACGAACGTCGGTCAGCCGCGCATCCGCGTAAGCGAGATCGTCGTCGGCGGCAAAGGAGGTGCATTATGATGACATTTGAACAGTTTAAGGATGCGTGCTTTGCGCTTGCGCTCGAAAAGGGCTGTGAAAACGCGGAGATCTATTCCACCTCGTCCGACGGCTTCTCGGTCAACGTGCTGAACACGGAGATCATCAAGTACGCGGTCGAGCGCGATAAGGGACTTAACCTGCGCGTGCTCTATGCAGGCAAGACCGGTTACGCCTACACCGAGGTCTTCGAGGACCCGGAGACCCTCGTCGCGCACGCGATCGACAACGCAAAAGCGATCGAGAACACGGACGCAAACCCGATGCAGGGCGCCTGCGAATATCCCGAGATCTGCAAAAAGCCCAATCCCGTCGTGGATCTTTCCGAGGAGGAAAAGATCGACCTCGCGCTGCGCATGGAACGCGATACGCTTGCGTACGACGCGCGCGTCAACCGCATGGGCTACTGCTCGGTCGATACCGGCGTTGCCGAAACGCATATCAGCAACACGCTCGGACTCAACGCGAACAGCACGGAACGGTATTCCTACGTCGTGCTCGCGCCCATTCTCAGAGACGGAGAAGAGGAGCATGAAAGCTATTCGTTCAAGTTCGGACCGGAGATGGCTGATTACGGTTCCGTGATCAAAGAGAGCGTCGAAAACGCGCTGATGCAGTTCAACGCATCCGCCGTCGATTCCGGCGAATACCGGATTCTGCTCAGAAACGACGCCGCGGGCGATCTGCTCTCCGCATTCTCGTCCATGTTCTTTGCGGAACGCGTGCAGAAGGGACTTTCGCTTCTCCAAGGCAAGCTCGGCGAGCCGATCGCTTCCCCGGCGATCACGATCCTCGACGATCCGTTTGAAGCGGACAATCCGCGCGCGTTCGACGCGGAGGGCGTGCCGTCGGTGCTGACGACCGTTGTGGAAAACGGCGTTCTGAGGAGCTACCTCTATAACCTGAAATCCGCATTGAAAGACGGCGTCGCGTCCACCTCCAACGCGGGGCGCATGGGCGCCGCGGGCGCAGTCACCACCGCGCCGAGCAACTTCTATATCGCGAAGGGCGAAAAGAGCTTCGATGAACTCAAGGCGGCGCTCGGCAGCGGTCTGATCATCACGGAGCTTTCCGGTCTGCACGCCGGGCTCAACCCGATCAGCGGCGATTTCTCGCTGATCGCAAAGGGACAGCTCGTGGAAAACGGCGAGATCGTCCGTTCGGTCGATCAGATCACCGTTGCGGGCAACTTCCTTGCCCTGATGCAGGGCATCGAAGCCGTCGGAAGCGATCTGCGCTTCGGCCCTCCGGGTGCGGGACGCATCGGCTGCCCGAGCCTTCTCATCAGCAAGCTGGTCGTCTCCGGCAAATAACCGGATACAGAAAGAGCTTCCCGGGTTCGGGAAGCTCTGTTTTTATTTCCGTTACGGCGTTTCGTCCAGAATACGCACACCCGCGACGCTGCCGAACCGCTTCATGGCGAATTCGCGGGCTTTTTTCAGCTCCTTGATCTCCGCCTCGGTCAGTGGTACCGATAGTCCCGTGATCCGCTCGGGGTCTTCATAAACCGGCATTACGGTAATTGTGGGACCGGATTTGACCCTTCTGTGGGTCGTGAACGTCGGGAGTATCCCCGCGTCGCACAACGTCACCCTGCCGGTCGCAAAGTCCTTTTCGAGCGTGAGCTGCGCATAGAGCCCGACCATCAGCTGAAAGCGGTTGTTTGCGGTAAAGTTGCCGAGCGAATACAGCACGAGCCCCGTATACGGTCCGTCCCCGCGATCGACGGTGATCCACTCCGCACTCTTTATACGGTGCGGATGCGAGCCGACGATGCAATCCACGCCCGCTTTAAGCAGGGTCTTCGCCAGCTTTTGCGTATCTTCCGCTGCCGGATTGTCGTTTTCATGATCCCAGTGCGCAAACAGGATCACAAACTCCGCACCGCCTTCCCGGACGCGTCTGATATCCTCCAAAACGCTCTCTGTCGGTTCGCCCTTGCCGAGCGTCAGCCGGCCGATCACCGTCTCTGCGCGATCCTTTCGGAAGTCGTTCGGCAACGAATCCTCGTCGTTGATCGTCCGCGTCGCCGCCACGAATCCGACCCGGATCCCGTTCACGTCCACGATGCAGGGGACAGCGCGGTCCTCCGCGTTCAGAAATGTCCCCGTCTGATAGAATCCAGCCGCGCGGATCGTTTCGATCGTGCGGTAGATGCCGTCCTCGCCTTTGTCCAGACAATGGTTGTTGCCGGTCGTCAGCATATCTACGCCGTATTCCTTCAGCGGCTCGAGCACGGAGTCCGGCGCGTTGAACCGGAAGCTGCCGGGCTTCGGATCATCCTTGGAGGAATACCTCGCCTGCTCGCCCGCAAGCGGCGCTTCGAGGTTGCCGCACATCAGGTCGACCGAGCCGAACACGTCCTTAAACGGCGCAAACAGCGTATGAAAATCGTAGCTTCCGTCTTTCATTCGCGTGTCCGAAACGATCCCGCTCGGGATCATGATGTCGCCGACCGCGCCGATCGTAATGCGCTGCGGCGTCGGTACAGGCGTCGGCTCCGGCGTCGGTTCCGGCGTCGGTACGGGTGTCGGTTCCGGTGTGGGCTCCTCGGTCGGCTCCGGCGTCGGCTCCGGCGTCGGCGCGGACGTCGGCGTTTCGGTCTCCGGTACTGCCGTCGGTTCCGGCGTCGGCGCCGCCTCCGCCTCCTTCGATCCGTTCGGCGTGCAGGCGAGCAAAATCAGCAGCACAGCCAGCAGCGCCGCAAACGCCCATCGCCTCCAGGCGGTTCTTTTCCGATGATCCTTCCGGAGCATAGTATTGTCAACCTCGCAGTCCCAAATTTTGTCTAAAAGTATAGCACGGCGGCATTTCGCTTGTCAACACGCGGCGAATCCGCCGTTCCCGGAAAAAAGGCGGAAGCCGAAGCCTCCGCCGAAAACTGCTGTATACTTGCCCTGATGCAGGGCATCGAAGCCGTCGGAAGCGATCTGCGCTTCGGCCCTCCGGGTGCGGGACGCATCGGCTGCCCGAGCCTTCTCATCAGCAAGCTGGTCGTCTCCGGCAAATAACCGGATACAGCAAAAGGACTTCCCGCACGGGAAGTCCTTTTTTTCGTGCCGTCAGGAATCGCGCAGGGATTCGCAGAGCGACTCGAAATCGGACTGCGTCGCAGGGGACACGAAAGAAAACTCCTGTATGTCGCCCTTATCGCCTTTCCAATAGAGATAGAGCCACGGACCGTCGTCGCCGGAATCAAGATGCTCCTGCCGCGCGATCACCCTGCCGCCCACAAGAAGCACGAGGAAATCGGACCATTGATCGCCGGAGAGCGTCACCGTGCCGGTAATCGTCGCGTCCGCTTCCGTCAGCGGAAAGTGATCGCCCTCGCGCGTTTCGTGGAAGAATTTGTACGCGCCGTCCTCTTTATAAAAGCAATAGCGCTGATAATGCGGCGGGAAGGTCGAGGTCGAAACGGTGTAGTAAAACTCCGTCACGTCCTCCGGCGCGATATCGACGCCCATAACGTACACGCCGTTTTTCGGCCGATCGCAGCCGAGGATCGGCAGCAGCGCAAGGCACAGAATGAGAATCGCAAGCTTTTTCATGGGTGCTCTCCTTTATTCGTCAAAATAGAACAGGTCCTCGAACTTTTTGTCCAGCGCGATGCACAGGATCAAAGCGAGTTTTGCCGTCGGGTTGAACTGCCCCGTCTCGATCGAACTGATCGTATTGCGCGAAACGCCGACCATTTCTGCAAGCTGCGTCTGGCTCAGACCTGTCTCGATACGCGCCTCCTTGAGGCGGTTTTTCAGGATCAGCGCATTCATCAGAGCACCCCTATCATCTTAAGCATAGTCCATACCAATCCTGCAAGCGAAACGGTAAGAAGCGCAATGGCAAGAAACAGTTCATGCTTCTTTTTCAGTTTGATGTATTTATACAGAAACAGCGATCCCAACATCGACAGATAGATTGCCCAAAGAAGGGTGTTCAGTT
>JAEEGG010020695.1_pt1 | contig 13126 bp, 11 predicted proteins | sample 9134161 | NCBI WGS metagenome assembly JAEEGG01 (sample SAMN16246543, study PRJNA631951) | gut metagenome | biome: gut microbiome; feature: rumen; material: CR-attached | host: Bos | place: Iran: Karaj | collected 2018-10
GGTGGTCTTGAAGTCAACGATGATGCCATCCTCGTCACGGATTACTTCAACCTTAGCGTACTTGATTGCGGACAGGGAGTCTGCAACGATGGACAGACCAGCGATACCAGTTGCGAAGTATCTGCGAACATCTCTGTCATGAAGAGCCATCTCTGCTCTCTCGTAGCAGTACTTGTCATGCATGTAGTGGATGATGTTCAAGGTGTTAACGTAAATGTCAGCCTGCCACTCCATCATGTCCATGAACTTGTCATAAACATCCTGATACTCAAGAACGTCGCCAGTTATAGGACGATACTTAGGACCAACCTGCTTCTTGGTAACTTCATCGATACCACCGTTCAGAGCGTACAGTAAGCACTTAGCCAGGTTAGCACGAGCACCGAAGAACTGCATTTCCTTACCGATTCTCATGGAGGATACGCAGCAAGCGATGCCGTAGTCATCACCGTGGGTTACTCTCATCAGGTCATCGTTCTCGTACTGGATGGAAGAAGTCTGGATGGACATCTTCGCACAGAATCTCTTCCAACCCTCGGGAAGTCTGGTGGACCAAAGAACGGTCAGGTTAGGCTCGGGTGAAGAGCCCAGGTTGTTCAGGGTGTTCAGGTAACGGAAGCTCATCTTGGTTACCATGTGACGACCGTCAACGCCAACGCCGCCCAGGGACTCGGTTACCCATACGGGGTCGCCTGCGAAGATCTGGTTGTACTCGGGAGTACGAGCGAACTTCACGCAACGAAGCTTCATGATGAAGTGGTCAACGAACTCCTGGATCTGCTCCTCGGTGAAGGTGCCGTTAGCCAGGTCACGCTCAGCATAAATGTCAAGGAAGGTGGAGGTACGTCCAAGGGACATTGCAGCACCATTCTGCTCCTTAACTGCACACAGATATCCGAAGTATACTGCCTGGATTGCTTCCTGAACGTTGGTAGCAGGATTGGAGATGTCGCAACCATAGGATGCAGCCATTTCCTTCATCATCTTCAGAGCTACCATCTGCTCGGAAAGCTCCTCACGAAGACGGATCACGTCATCGGTCATTACGCGGCCGGTGGAATCCTTCTGTGCCTGCTTGTCCTCGATCAGTCTGTCAATACCATACAGAGCAACACGTCTGTAGTCGCCAATGATACGGCCACGGCCATATGCATCGGGAAGACCGGTAATGATGTGGGAAGAACGGCAGGCTCTCATCTCCTGATTGTAAGCATCGAAACAACCAGCGTTGTGAGTTTTTCTGTGAACGGAGAAGAACTCGGAGATCTCAGGATCTACCTCGTAGCCGTTGTCAGAGCAAGCCTTCTCTGCCATACGGATACCGCCGTAAGGCTGAAGGGAACGCTTGAAGGGCTTGTCAGTCTGGAAACCTACGATGGTCTCCTTGCTCTTGTCAAGATAGCCAGGGCCATGAGAAGTGATGGTGGAGATAACCTTGGTGTCCATGTCAAGAACGCCGCCGGCTTCTCTTTCCTTCTTCTGAAGGTCGAGCACCATTGCCCAAAGGTCCTTGGTGTTCTGGGTAGGACCAGCCAGGAAGGACTCATCACCGTCATAGGGATGATAGTTTCTCTGGATGAAGTCACGAACGTTAACTTCCTTGTCCCACTTGCCACGTACAAAATCTGTTTCAATTGGTTTCATTTTGAAATGCCTCCTCTTAATATTATTTGAATGAAAGATTGGTTAAAATTGTCAGATTTTATCGACAATTTAGCACTTCTATTTCTACTGTCATTATATTGAAAAGAAAGGGTTCAGTCAAGGTGAGAGAGTGTACTTTTTAAAGAACATTATGGTACTCGTCGAGGGAGTCGGAAACGCGCGGACACAGCCCCGCCGAGCTCGCTCGAGCGGGCCTGCGTTCGTGCGGAGACGGGGCCTGCGAAGCAGGACTGGGGGCGATATGAGCAGATCAGCCTGCGTAAGCAGGCGAAGAGTGCCAGAGGCACGAGATCTGCGAATAAAGTTGAAGTCTCCCCCAAAACACAAATTTCTAAGTCATCTTTGACAAGATATGACTATTGTCATTTGTCGAGAATCATGATATGATATCAATCGTCTAAATAACATTATGACAAAGGAACGTGGAAAACACATGAACGTAAGATGAAATTTACGTGAATGAGTTATTGCATTAGAAAGGAGTAGAGAGAAAATGAGCGGTATCACGAAAGAGATGACGATTGGCGAGATCCTTCGCAAGAGCCCTGAAGTGGCTCCCGTTTTATTAGAGGCAGGCATGCATTGCCTGGGATGTCCTTCCGCACAGGGAGAGTCCCTTGAGGAGGCTGCCCTGGTTCATGGCATTGACGTGGACGAGCTGATGGCGGCCATTGAGAGCATGTAAGGGAAAAAGCATCATAAGAGAAAAAGCATCATAAGAGAAAAACATTAGAAAACACCGCAATGCCTGGCACTGCGGTGTTTTGTTTTTGAGATTTTCCATGTTTTTTCGGTTACTGACATTAAAATGCCAGGTTCTTGAGTGCGTCCGTGGCCAAGATGACTTCGTAATGCTCCTTGATAAAGCTTTCGCTGAGCATGCCGCGGCTTACCTTGCCATACTCGGAGAGCATGTTGCAAAGTCTTGCGTAATCCTCGGGATTGGATTCTCCCTTGTTAACCGTCAGGAGATAACCGTCATTTTTCGCATCCTTATAGAGGGCCGTAGGGCAGGGGCAGGAGCTCCCGACCTGAGCGGCTGCATTCATGACCTCTGAGAGCGTGCGGAAGAGGAAGATGCGGGAGGTTCGTCCCGACTCATCCAAAGCGGCTTCTTCCTTTTGACGCTGATCCGTAAAGGGCCGCAAGGCATCCATCATGTCATCGGAATACCCTTCAAAGGGTTCCTCGCCCTCTTCGTCATACGAGTTGTCGCTTGGCGAAAAGCGCGCGAAACGGGTATCCAGTTCCTCGGGATCCTCCACCTTTGTGATCAGGAGCACGACACATTCCGCATTCATGGGAATGGCCTCTATCATCAGGGGAATGTCTTCCGCCTCAAAACCGAATTCGAAATTTGCCTGCTGCATCATTTCCCGAAAAAGGCGCTTTGCCTTCTCCGTGCCGTAGGCGAGCTCGCTGAGCTTTAGCTGGCGGCTTGCCAGATCTTCTTTGGTCAAGGTGCAGCGAATTTGATTCTCATTAATCTTTTCTATTTTCATAAGCATCGCCTTCCTTTTCTTTATCTTATACTTTTGCCCTGTTTTCGTCAATACTGCCCCTTCGAGTTTAGTAAAATTTAAGAAAAGGCGTCTTGCATTCTTGTCCTATGTCTATTATAATCAAATCATCAGACGTCTCCGGTACGTTACGTGCGGGGAGGAGGCTGGCTGCTTAGGTATTTCTAGGAACATCGAAATGATTTCCGGGCGAATCGCCCAAAGTTTCACTTAAGTGACGAAAAAACGATGGGGTTGGTTATATTATTATGGGGTAATGATATTTTCACCATCAAAAAATGATCGTCTTACAAGTCTGTCATAATCGAGTTTCGTAAAGTACCATCTTTAGTTTTCACAATTATAATTCAAATTAATCACAATGCACTGCCGGAAACGTCTGTAATTTTAGGAAAGGAGAGGCGATTTTAGGGAAATGAGCGTATCACGAAAACCTTTTGGACTCTGATCGCCAAACTGAAAGCATGTGTGATCAAGCGGAAAAGCCAATTTATGAAGATCTATTGCGGGAACGCGACGTGATGTTTTTCGTAGATGGAGAAAGCGCTACTCCAAGTCTGGTCTTGGAGGTGGCGGAGCAAAACAACTACATGGCTGATTACGTAATCGGAAAGGAGGGGAAAATTTCGGAGGTCCACTTTGATCGGATCGACCAGACTTAGGGGGACGCACGTTTTGTCGAAATAAAAGTCGTCCGCATTTGTAAAAAATCGTCAAAATGTTTCAAAAATAATAATGACGCGAAAGCGTTTCTGTGGTACACTATATTAGGTGCGCAAGGAAGAGGCCGGTATCTTTGGCGGCATGCCTTTCTTGCGCCCTTGCCATGAAAAATAACAAGAAAAAGCGGCACCGTGCTCGCATGAATGACGCTTTGACGAGAAAACCCGTTGAGACGACAGTCGAGATGAAAAAGAGATAGGGAAATAGAAAGATAGGACGGAAGCGGAAGTATGAAAAGAAAAATCATTCCGGTGCTGATTGCACTGATTTTAATAGTCTTGGTCGTTGGAGTTGCCATCTCCATGAGGCAAAAGGAGAAGGTATCCTACGGCACGGACGTGATGGATTTACGGACCTATTTTGACGTGGAAGAAGGGAAGCTTGCCATCTATCTGCAGGAAGAGCGGGTGGCGGAAAAAGCTCTTTTGATAGATGGAACCTGTTATCTGAATCTTACTTTTGTAAAGAGCTATCTCAACGACCAGTTTTTTTATGACTGGACGGAGAAAAAACTGATTTATACGGATGCATTGGGAAGCTTTGTCGCAACACCCGGCGAGGATGGATATCTCCAGTATGGCGAGAAGAAAAACGCGGGTTACAAGGCCTGTATCCTCGAGGGGGAGAGCCCCTTCCTTGCGCTTCCGTTCGTTGGTATGCTGTCGAGCCTGGAGTATTACGTCAATGATTATCGCCTGCTGATTAAGACAAGCTGGGAGCCCTACGAATCGGCGCAGGTAACGGCAGATACCAAGATCCGATATCAGGGCGACGTAAAAAGCGAGATCCTCTGTGATGCAAAAGTGGGAGAGAGCCTGGAGATTATGGAGAATTTGCCAACCTGGAGCAGAGTCAGAAATGACGAGGGCATCATTGGTTACGTAGAAAATACCTGCCTTGGAGCCTCTTGGACCGTCACCCCGGAAAGAAAGCCCGTGAAGTCAGATTACGAGGCTCCGGAATATACCTCGGACAGGCTTTATGAGAAGGTTTGCCTTGGGTGGCACGCCATCGGCGGCGTTGGCGGAAATTCCACTCTGGAGGAGATGGTGGCGAACACGGACGGCATGAACGTGATTTCGCCGACCTGGTTCAGCCTAAGCGACAATGAAGGAGGGTTCCGCAGCTTTGGAGAGGCCTCCTACGTAACGAGGGCGCATAAGTATGGCTATGAGGTATGGCCTGCGTGGGACGATTTTAACTATCGCCTGGAGACGGGAGAAAACATTGACGACACGGCAATTTTCTCCTCCTCCGAAAAGCGTGGGAAGCTGATCAGCAACATGATCAATACCTCGAAGTCCCTTGGGGTTGACGGAATCAACCTGGATTTTGAGAAGATTGGTGCGGAATGCTCTGAATATTATGGACAATTTCTGCGTGAGCTTTCCGCAGAATGCAGAAAGAACGCGCTGACGCTCTCCGTGGACAACTACATGCCGAACGAAGGGAATAAGCAGTATCGGTATGACGTTCAGGGACAGGTCGTGGACTACGTGATCTTGATGGGATATGACGAGCATTGGCACGGCAGCAAGAATCCCGGAAGCGTTGCCAGCATCGGATTTATCACGGATGGCATCACAAAGACGCTCGAGAACGTTCCCGCTGAGAAGTTGATCAATGCCGTACCGTTCTACACGATCCTCTGGAAGCTGGATGGCACGGAAGTGACGGATGAATATTTGACGCTGGTGAATCAGGCAGACTTTATCAAGAGAATGAAGGTGACGCCCGTTTGGGATGAAGGGACCTGTCAGAATTACGCAGAATGGTCCTCCAACGGGAAAACCTATAAGGTTTGGCTGGAGGACCTGGATTCCATCAGTATGAAGTTAAACGTCATGAGTGCCAAAGGACTTGCGGGCGTTGCCGCTTGGAGACTTGGCTACGGTACACAAGAGATCTGGACGTTGCTCAGTGCGTTTAAGCAAATGTAACTTCAAGATTATCTGGCGATTTTCTTTCTGGTAACAAAAGCACCTGCGAAACAGAAAATAGCACCTGCGAATAACAAGATGGCGTAGCTGCTTTCTCCGGTCTTAGGGGAAACGGTTGCGCCATTATTGGTTGTACCAGTAGCGGTTCCCGTAGAGGTCTTAGAAGGAGTGGTGGTTCCGGTCGCGGTAGCGGTCAGGGAATAATTGGCAGCGTCCGTCTTTAACTCACCCTTCTCAACGCGCAGGGTATTGGTTGCTACATTGTAGTAGTCCTTCAAAACCGTGCCATTGTCAACGGTCTGATAATGACCAACCTTACCAACTGCGGAGATGTTCATGGTCATCGTGGATTCCTTGCAGGCCTGAACCAGATCAGCATCCTTAAATACGTTACAGCTGCTGTCGTCGTATACGTGAACGTTCTTGCAATAGCCGTCCAGGGTAGCGATACTTCCCTTCAGTACGTAAACGTCCGTTACTTCAGAACCGGTCTCGTAGGTAACGCCATTTGTTACGCCGTAAATGGTTACGTTGGAAATCTTGGCACCAATGCTGAGCTTTAATGCGGGTGAAGAGGAATCGCCTACAACAACGATGACGTCGCCGTCCTTTACGTTCGTGTAGAGATAACCGAGATCACCATGTCCCTTTGCTGCATCCCAGCTGCTCAGGGGCTGAACACGCCATTCACTGTTCTCGGGAACATACTTCACGGTGAAGGTGGTGGCGGCTGCCTTGGCAGTCAGGGTGTTGGCCTGAGGCACAAATGCCAGTGCGGCAATGGCTAAGGCCGTTAAAAACATGCGCTTTAACAATTTCATTTTTGTTTCCTCCTTTTGGTATGAAATATGCGTGCATAAAATCTTATCCTAAATTATACGCTTAATGTGTTGGAAAAGCAATCTTTTTTCAGAAAACTTAAGAATTTGTGCGGAATTATGTCTTTGGATAAGCCTTTGGGAATAAAAATGAAGCAGAAGATCATTGGTTGAGGCGTAAAATGACGAAATTGCTGGAAAAAATTGTAATTGTTCTGCTTCTTGTGATGCTGGCTGCGGCCGTCTCCTTTGGACAAAAGGGACGGAAACCGGAGGGACGGGAGGAAAAGGCGGAAGCTGATATTTCCGGAGAGGAACGCTCTGAGGAAAAGCAAAAGGAAGAGAGGATGGAGCACAGAATCGAGAGTGAGGGCAAGCTGATCAGCGGGTTTGAGAAGAAGCCGCGCATTGTCATTGATCCAGGGCACGGCGGCTATGATCCGGGGAAAATCGGCATCAATCAGCTTTTGGAGAAGGACGTCAATCTTGCAATCGCAAAAAAGCTGCGTGATGATCTTGAGGCGGCAGGCGCGGAGGTCATTCTGACGCGGGAGGAAGACCAATCGCTCTGCGGAGAGGGAGAGGAACAGGCGAAGGTCAGGGACCTAAAGCGAAGGATTCAGATCATGGAGGAGGCGAAACCTGCTGCCGTGATCAGCATTCATCAAAACAGCTATCCGGAGGAATACGTCCATGGCGCGCAGGTGTTTTATTACTGTACCAGCAAGGAGGGGCAGGCATTGGCGAGTGCCCTGCAGGAGAGACTGCGTGAGGTGGACCCCTCCAATGACAGGCAGATCAAGGACAATGACAGCTATTTTCTCCTGAAAAAGACTGCCGTGCCCGTGGTAATTGCGGAATGCGGCTTTTTGTCTAACTGGGAGGAAGCAAAGAAGCTGGGGGATGAAGCGTATCAGGAGGAGCTTGCCTGGGCGCTGTATTTGGGGGTCGTTGACTTCCTGGAGCAAAAGAGGTAGCCAAAATTTGACGTTTGTGTTATACTATAGTTTGCGAAAATCTGTGAAGCCCTTCTTGACATGCAAAAGAAGGCTTTTCGGAAACGATTTCAGTGTAAAAAGAAGGCGTAAAAGAACCACATGAATACAAAAATCGTCAGATTAGGGGAAGGGAATAAGGACGAAGAGACTCTGAGAGAGGCCGGTGAAATCTTAAAGGCTGGCGGGTTAGTGGCATTTCCGACGGAGACCGTGTATGGGCTTGGCGGAGATGCCCTAAACCCGGATTCCTCCCGCAAGATTTATGCGGCAAAGGGTAGACCCTCGGACAATCCCCTGATCGTGCACATTTATCGGACGGAGGATCTGTACAAGGTGGCCAGGGAGGTGCCGAAGGAGGCTTTGCAGCTTGCGGAAGCGTTTTGGCCAGGGCCGCTTACCATGATCCTTCCCAAAAGCGAATTGATTCCCTTGGAGACGACGGGAGGGCTTACTACGGTTGCCGTTCGGCTGCCGTCCCATCCCGGCGCGAGGAGGATGATTGAATGCGCGGGAGGCTTTGTGGCCGCACCGAGCGCAAATCTGTCAGGGAGGCCGAGCCCGACCACGGCAAAATATGTCGTGGAGGACATGAACGGCCGCATTGAAATGATTTTGGACGGCGGAGAGGTCGGCATTGGGCTGGAATCTACCATCGTGGATCTTACGGTGAATCCACCGCAAATTTTGCGCCCTGGCTTCATCACGAGCGACATGCTTAAGGAAGTGCTTGGAAGCGTTGAGAATGACGCAACGCTGTTTACGACGGCGAGCGGACAGGCTCCCAGGGCCCCCGGCATGAAATATCGCCACTATGCGCCGAAGGGCAACCTGGTGATCGTACAGGGCGAGAATGACAGGGTCATTTCCTATGTCAATGAAAAGCTTCAGGAGGCAAAAGGCGCCGGAAAGAAAACTGGTGTCATCGCCGCATCGGACACCGCGGGCAGATACGCGGGCGACGTCATTAAAACCATTGGCGACCGCAGGGATGAGGAGGTCATTGCGAGAAGACTTTACGGGATCCTTAGGGAGTTTGACGACGAGAACGTGGAGCAGATCTATTCAGAGAGCTTTGGCGGCGAGGAGGAAGGACACGGAGGGCTTGGACAGGCCATTATGAACAGGCTCCTCAAGGCTGCCGGACATCAGGTGATTCGAGTGAATTAGCAAGGCTCATGGGCCGTGCAGAAAATAATGAAAAACATGGGAGGCAAAAGCAATGATAGCAATCGGAAGTGATCATGGCGGTTATGACTTGAAGGAGCTGATTCAAAAGCATCTTCAGGAGAGAGGATTTGAAGTCAAGGATTTTGGATGCTTTGACAAGTCCAGCGTGGATTATCCTGATTTTGGCGTTGCTGCGGCAAGAGCCGTTGCATCGGGGGAATGTGAGAGAGGCATCGTGGTATGCACCACGGGAATCGGCATCAGCATTGCGGCAAACAAGGTAAAGGGAATTCGTTGTGCGCTTTGCAGCGACACGCTGTCCGCAAAGATGACGAGACTGCATAATGACGCAAACATGTTGGCGCTCGGCGGCGGAATGCTTGGTCCGAACCTGGCCATGGACATCGTGGATACCTTCTTGGACACGCCTTTTTCTGGCGAGGAAAAGCATGCGAGAAGAATCCGCAAGATTGCACAGATTGAGGAGTAAAAGCTCCTGGCGTGCTTCACTTTATTACCGCAAGAACTTTACAAAAGAAAGAGAAAAAACGGAAAGATAAAGGTTAGGAGGATACGAAATTATGGGTAAGGTTGTGATTATGGACCATCCGCTGATTCAGCACAAGATTGGACTTATTAGGAGAATCGACACGGGTACGAAGGATTTCAGACAGACGATCAGTGAGATCGCCATGCTGATCTGCTACGAGGCAACTCGTGACTTAAAGCTGGATGAGGTCGAGATTGAGACGCCCATCTGTAAGACGACGGTAAAGGAATTGAAGGGGAAAAAGATGGCCATCATCCCCATTTTGCGCGCGGGTCTTGGCATGGTAGACGGCATGCTCAGCCTGATCCCGGCTGCAAAGATTGGTCACATCGGCCTTTACAGAGATCCTGCAACGCTTGAGCCCGTGGAATATTATTGTAAGCTGCCCGCAGACTGTGCGGAGAGAGAGGTCTTTGTCGTTGATCCCATGCTTGCAACGGGCGGATCCTCCGTGGCAGCCATTCAGATGTTGAAGGACAAGGGCTGCAAGAGCATTCATTTCATGTGCATCATCGCGGCTCCCGAGGGCATCAAGAGAATGCAGGAGGCGCATCCTGACGTAGATCTTTATGTTGGCGCGCTGGACGAGAAGCTCAACGACCACGGATACATCGTACCCGGCCTTGGAGACGCAGGAGACCGCATCTTCGGAACAAAATAGTCCAGTTTACTCGGGGGCTGGGCCTGGATGCTCTTTCTCAGGCACGCTCGCGCTCCGGGTGCAGCGACAAGCGCAGAAGGAATCTTCCCACTTCGTGGGCCCCTCCTTCGGCTATGGTATCGGTACTAAGGCGTCAAAAAACGCCGCCTAAGTACCGACGCTTGGCACACGGGCCTGAGAGAGAGCATCCAGGCAGCCTCCTCGGGGTTACTGGATATTTTAGGTTCACAATGATTTCTCGGATGCTATTTTGTAAATGCTGATAGGAATTAAGGGGGAAGGTATGACGGGGAAGAGGAAGGATTATATTAGTTGGGATGAGTATTTTATGGGGGTGGCGCAGCTTTCGGGCATGCGTTCAAAGGATCCCAATACGCAGGTAGGAGCCTGTATCGTCAGCGACAAGAATAAGATTCTGTCCATGGGGTACAATGGATTTCCCTGTGGCTGCTCGGATGAGGATTTCCCCTGGGCGAGGGAGGGCGAGACGCTGGATACGAAGTATGTTTACGTTACGCATGCGGAGCTCAATGCCATCCTGAATTATCGCGGCGGATCCTTGGAGGGGACGAAGCTGTATGTCAGTCTGTTCCCCTGCAATGAATGTGCGAAGGCCATCATTCAGGCGGGAATCAAGACGGTTGTTTACGATTGTGACAAGTATCAAGGAATTCCTACAAACATAGCGGCCAAGAAGATGTTCAAGGCGGCGGGAGTGACCTGTATTCCCTATAGCCGCACGGGCCGACAGGTACATATGGAGCTTTAGTATGAAAAAGGTCAGATTACTGGTGGCAATTCTTATCGCGGGACTGGTTTTGGGGGCAATGCCCTCTTCTTTTGGCATGCAAAAAGTTCTTGCGGAAAAGTCGACCAGAGATCAGATCAAGGAAAAGGAACAGGAAAAGAAAGACCTTCAAAATAAGCTTGGCGACCAGAAGGAAGACATTTCAGACATGAAGGGTGAGAAGCGAAGCCTTCAGGATGAGATGGCGGATGCCAATGAAAAAATGCTGGCAGCAGTCGATCGGATGGTTGATCTGGAAGAGCAGATTAAGGTAAAGAATCAGGAGATCGAGGATAATCAGGCAGCGCTTGCGGCTGCCATCGCGAGGGAAGAGAAGCAGAAGGCGGACATGGAAATCCGCGTTCGAAAAATGTATGAGCGAAACTCTTCGGATTACTGGGCTTCCCTGCTCAAGGCTCAGAGCATGGGCAGTCTCTTAAATCTTGCGACCTGGTTTGAACGCGTGGAAACCTATGACAAGGATCAGCTGGAGGAGCTTCAGGAGAATCATGCCTTGATGGAGCGCATTGAGGCAGAGCTGGAAGAGCAAAAGCTGGAGCTGGATGGTCTTTATGCGGAGGCAACGGCGGAAAAGGCGAGAATTTCCGGCATTCTCAATCAATTGGTAACGAAGATCGATGATTATTCCGACCAGATCAGTGACGCGGAAAAGAAGGCATTGGAATATGAGGCGGAGCTGAAAAAAAACGAGGAAGATTTAAAGGTCCTGAAGAAAAAGCTCGAGGAGGAGCTTCGTATTTCGAGGGAGGCGGCGCAGGGAAAATGGCGATCCATCTCTGAGGTATCCTTCTCCGAGAGCGACAGAAAGCTTCTCGCCAACATCATTTACTGTGAGGCGGGCGGCGAACCCTATGAAGGAAAGCTTGCGGTGGGATCCGTCGTGATCAACCGCGTGCTCAGCGGCAAATTCCCTGATACCGTGGCCGGCGTCATCTATCAAAGGAGCCAGTTTTCCCCTGTCGCCAGCGGGCGATTTGAGCTTGCGCTTGCGTCTGACAAGGCGACGTCAGCCTGCTATCAGGCAGCGGATGAGGCCATGTTGGGCGTGACCAACGTCGGCGTATGCGTGTTCTTCCGCACGCCCATTCCGGGACTAGTCGGCATCAGCATCGGCGGACACGTATTCTACTAATCCTTTCGGGCACAAGCAATAGACAAGATAAAAACAAAAGGGCAATTTCCCTATGACGATATGTCAGGAGAAAATTGCCCTATCTTTTTGCACATTTATATCATTCGATCAAATTTAGTGGCGAGAAGATCCTTATAGCCCTAGCTGCTCAATGGGGCTTTGGAGGCGATCAAATTTGTCACGGTAGATGACATCGAGCAGATTGTTGAGGCGGTGAAGGCCTGCGGTTAATTGCTCGGACGTGATCAGACCCTGTTCCAGCGCGTCTGCCATTTCATCCAAATCAACGACCCTGACTTGTCCGTCTGGGAAAACGACGACGTCCGCCAAAAGGTCCGTGACGGTCAGGGAGTTTTCTGTCTCATTATAATCATAATCCACGATGTCGCAATACCAATACAGCACAGAATTGTCCTGGCGATAGAACTTGCTGACCTTAAAGCCCTGCTTTAGGTAGTAGATGGAGCAGCCGTGCGAAAAATCCAGCTTGGGATTGATGGTGTTCCAGGTCGTCACGATCACCTCATCATCCGACCGCACGATGATGTCATCCTTTAAGTACTTACATTCCTCTGGGATAATTCTTTTCCGATAAAGCTTTAAATCTTTTGTGAACATGAGAATGCCTCCCTTCTTCTTCCGCGAATTATATCCATTTTACGCCCTCATTTTCAAGCAGTCAACGACATGTCCTCTTTTTTTATTGATTTTTTTCTGAAGATACCATACGATGATATTAGAACACTGGAAACGCTATCGCGAAGCGATTAAAATCCAGCGAAATATTCTTCGTTGAAATGGAGCCGAGTGAAATGGAGCAATGAATTCATTTGGAAAGGAGAAAATCCGATTGGAGACCAGATCGGACGGTATGCAAAATGGAGTTATGTGTGAGAACAAAAGGTAACTCATCAGCGCGCGGGAAAAGAAAGGTATTTTTCTCATGTCATCCTGACGATTTTGACAGATATTTTGTCATGATCTGTGATGATATTTTTGGGTTGCAAAATTGTGCCATTTATTATGCAAAGGATACCGATCCCAAAGCAAGGGATCAAGAGGAAACCAATCTGGCATTTGAAGAAATCAGCCTTTTGGTCATTCCTATCACCTATCAATTACTTACGGAATCAAATCGCGCGAT
>JAEEGG010020698.1_pt1 | contig 13125 bp, 8 predicted proteins | sample 9134161 | NCBI WGS metagenome assembly JAEEGG01 (sample SAMN16246543, study PRJNA631951) | gut metagenome | biome: gut microbiome; feature: rumen; material: CR-attached | host: Bos | place: Iran: Karaj | collected 2018-10
ACCGCCCCCGTCGACCCCGCCGACTTCCCCCTCGCCCGCCCCCCCCGCACGGGCTACACCTTCCTCGGTTGGACAGGCGGTGTCAACTCCGAAATCAGCACTCCGACCTCCGCCCTCACCATCGACCAGGGCTCCACAGGTGACCGCTCCTACACCGCCCACTGGCGTATCAATATTCCCTACATTGATGCCGACGGCACCCTCCAGTCCTGCACCGACTACACCCTCGTCGGGAGCAGTTCCGGCAATGTCACCTACGGCACCGACGGGCAGGAGTGCTGGTTTGTGGTCAACGGCGACGTCACCATCACCGGTCAACTTACCCTGCGGGGTTCCAGCAAGCACCTTATCCTCTGCGACGGTGCCTCGCTCACCGTCACCAACAGTGGCCAATGGAATAACGCCATCTCCTCTTCTGGCAGTGGCAGCACCCTTGCCATCTATGGACAGGTTGCCGGCACGGGCGTCCTCAACGCCTCGGTGACTGGCAATCAAAGCGATGCCCTATTCCACGCTGGCAATTTGTTCATCAACGGCGGCCATGTGATCACGACCGTGGGAGCGAACACCTCCGGCGTTTACTGTATCGAAGCCAGCAACAATTTCACCATCAATGGCGGCAGTGTGCATGCGACGGGCACTAGCAGTGTTAATCCTAGATGCTTGTCATCATTCTCTGGCGACATCACACTTGGCTGGCGTAACCTTTCCGACCGTATCTATGCCACCTCCTACAATGCTAGCGGCTCTGTCATCGTCAAAGCCGGACAGCACCTCACCGACGGCACGGCGGTCTATAGCGGCACGCTCACCTCGGCCCAGGTGACTGCCATCGCGGGCCAGACCCTGCAGCCCTGCTTCGCCGTCACCCTGCCTGAGCACCTCGCCGCCACCGGCGTCGTCAGCCAGACCGGCACCATGGCCTACGCCATCCCCGGCGCCACCGTCACCCTCGCCGTGGCCTCCGACTACGCAGGCTATTCCCTGACCGCCGTCACCGTGGGCGGCGACCCCGCCACCGATAACGGCGACGGCACCTGGAGCTTCACCGTGCCCGCCGCCGACGTCACCGTCACCGCCGTCTGGCGTGTCCATGTTCCCTACATCGATGCCGACGGCAACCCCCAGACCTGCACCGACTACACCCTCGTCGAGAGCAGCAACGATCAAAGCACGTATTACTATTCCCCCAGCGGCGGCGGATGGTATGTGGTCGACGGCGATGTGACGTTGGTCAATTTCACTTTCTATGACAACGACGCCCACCTCATCCTGAAGGATGGCGCCACCCTGACGTTCAACAGAATCACTACATCTAATTACGTGGCTCTCACCATCTATGGCCAGAGCCTTGGGACGGGCACCCTGAACGGAGCGGAAATCAGTGTACAGAGGGACGACCTCACCATCAATGGCGGAACCTTGGTGATGACCCCCCCCTATTCCAGTGATGCCATTCAAACCCTATACAACGGCAATATCGTCGTCAACGGCGGCACCATCACCGCCACCTCGGCAAACGGGAATGCCGTCTATTCTTCGAGCAGCCTCACCATCAACGGCGGCACGGTGACGGCCACCAATACCGGTAACGTGAACGGCAGCCTCTATTCCAGAAATGGCGATATCACCATCAACGGCGGCATCGTCACCGCCACCGCACCGACGGGCTTCTACGCCATCGTCGCCGGAAACAACGGTGATGGTACCAACCCGGGCTGCCACAACCTCAACCTCAGCTGGACCAACCCCACCGACCGCATAAGCTTCAGCAGCTTCGCCGGCAATGTGCGCCTGATGGCCGGCAAGGCCTTCGTCGACGAAAACGACCACCTATACTACACAAACGGCTCCGGCTATAACAGCCTGGGTTATGCCGTCACCGGCCACCTCCTCACCCCCTTCACCGACTACGACCGCGAGTTCTCCATCACCTACCACCCCAACGGCGGCACCATGCCGGCCACGTACCCCACCACCTACACCTACAACACCACCGTGGCGCTGCCGGTGCCCACCCGCGAGGGCTATGCCTTCCTGGGGTGGTACTCGTTTGGGATGCCCGATAACGTCACCGTGCTCGAAGCAGGACACTATCTGAGCGACCTGGAGCTGTACGCCGACTGGGCCCCCCTCTACACCGATGTCAGCTACCTCGACGAGAACGGCACCCAGCAGACCGTCCAGGCCAAGATACTCTACAACACCTTCACCACCTTCGAGGGCGGCATCTACACGTTCCCGGATGGATGCCATTTCTCCAGCCCCGTCACCTTCACTGGCAACACCACCCTGATCTTCCCGGACGGGGAGTCCTTGTCGAATTATGCTTCTGACGGGGTCTTCTCCGTCGACGGCAACCTCACCGTCTATGGTCAGGAAGTGGGCGATGGCGGAATGCTGGCAAAGGGTCTTTCGGCCACAGGCAATATCGCCCTCTACGGCGGTATAGTCCAAGTGATTGACAGCGTCGTCGCCAACGGCGCGGGCGGCACCATCACCCTCGGATGGACCGGCTTGTATAACGAAATCAATGCCGGTAAATACATCGGACAGGTGAACCTTGTCAAGGACTTCCTCTACATATCCAACGACGGCACAAGGGTTGTCGTCCACGCCGGCACCGACATCGACACGGCCACCATCAACGGCAAGTATCTCACTCCTTATTTCCAGACCACCACGGTCCACTACCTCGACGAGAACGCCACCCGGCACACCGCCGACGCCACCGTGCTTTGGGGCGACGAGAGCGGCACCCTCCCCGGTGGCATCTACACCGTCGTGGGCGACGTGACATTCACCCACGGCCTCGCCTTCGACGGCAACACCACCCTTGTCCTGCCCGACAATTCATATTTGTATATCCACGACGGAAACTGGGAGCCCATTGCTGGCGACGGCATCACCGTCAACGGCAACCTGGCCCTCTATGGCCAGGAGAACCGTAATGGCATCATAGAAATCCTTGCCTCCGGCGACGCCATCCATGCCTCGGGCAATATCACCGTCAGCAATGTGAGTGCCGATATCTATGATGGCAACGGCATTCGCAGCGATGCAGACATCCTCGTCGCCGGTGGTGAGTACTATTCCTGCGGCACAATTGCCGCCGGCACCATCACCCTCGGCTACCTTACCTCATATGATCATATCTATAGTGATGCCTATACCGGCACCGTGACCGTCAGAACCGGCCAGACGTTGATAGACTATAATAATTATAACACCTATAGCGGCACCCTCACAGCTGCTCAGGTGTCCGGAATCGAAGGTGAATACCTTTACCCCTACATCGAGCCCGTCACCCGCACGGTGGAAAGCTACAATGGCAGTGAGAATGGCGGATGGGTATTCCTCGCCTCGCCGGTGATGGGAAGCATTCGGCCGAGTGAAGTTGATTATATGACCTCGGGCTTCTACGACCTCTACCGCTACAACACCGGCACCGACGTCTGGGAGAACTACCGGCGGCACTACGATGACTTCATGCTCTACAACGGCCGAGGCTACCTCTATGCGCGAGCAGACACTGAGACTTTGGAGTTTTCCGGGGCTTACAACATGAACAGCACCCAGGCGGTGTCCCTCGAGCAGGGCTTCAACCTGGTGGGCAACCCCTTCGACGCTGCGGCAACCATCGACCGTCCCTGCTACAAGATGAATGCCGAAGGCAACGGCCTCGTGGCCTGCGCCACAGGCACCTCCATCGCCGTCTGCGAGGGCGTCATGGTGTACTCCGCCGTGGGCGGCCAGTCGGTCACCTTCTCCCGCAACGCCCCCGGCAGCAAGGGTGGCCTCAACCTCAAGCTCACCAACGCCGACGGACGCCAGCTCGACAACGCCGTCGTCATCCTCGGCGGCGAGGAAAGCCTGGAGAAGATTGACAACTTCAATTCCCAGTTCTCCATCTTCAACTCCTCCGTCTCGCTCAGCATCCCGCAGGACGGCCACCGCTACGCCGTGGCCTCCGTCCCCGCGGGCACCAAGGCCGTCCCCCTGGCTCTGCAAGCCACCCCGGGCGAATTTGAGTTGAAAGTGGAAAGTGGAAAGTGGAAAGCGCAGGGCGGAACTTATCTCCACTTGATAGATAGAGCCACCGGCGCCGACGTCGACTTGCTGCGCGACAGCAGCTACACCTTCCACGCCACCGGCAACGATGCCGCCCGCTTCAAGGTGATACTCTCGCCGACCTCCGACCTCCGACTTCCGACCTCCGACCATCCCTTCGCCTATCAAGACGGCGACCAGCTGATCATCGACGGCACCGGCACCCTCGAAGCCTACGACGCCCTCGGCCGCAAACTCTTCAGCCAGGAGATTTCAACTTTCAACTTTCAACTTTCAACTTCCGCCTTCCCCGGAACGGGCGTCTACCTCCTCCGCCTCGCCGGCCAAAGCCAGAAGATAGTGATTAAATGATAACGTAAACCTCCCCGCCTATGGCGGAAATCCTGGAAATCCTGGAAATAATATGCTGACACAACAATAAAAATCTCCCCGCCTACGGCGGAAATCCATAAATCCAGTTAATCTATTAGATTTATAGATTACGCCGAAGGCGGGAGAAAGAGAAAAAGATTTCCAAGATTTACAAGATTTCGCGAAGCGGGAGAAAAAAAAGAACAAGATATGAAGACAAACAAGATTATATCAGTAGCAGCGCTGGCGGTCCTCCTGGCCACCGCCTGCAGCAATGACAACGACGGCCGCATACGCCTCTTCGCCGAGCGCATGGCGCAAGGCGGCAACGCCAAGGTGCTCTTCGACGCCGCCCACCTCGACGCCGCCGAATGGGTCGCCGGCGAAAGCATCGACATCAACGGCAACGCCTATGTCATCGCCGGCAACGCCAACGACGGCTACAGCGTCGACGGCACCGCCATCACCGGCAGCGCCCTTTACGCCATCTATCCCGCCACCGTCAACGACGCCCTCGGCAACTACATCATCGTCACCAACGGCGGCCACGACGGCATCTGCGGCGTCGACATCCGCAGCCTCGCCGTCAACATGCACAGTGACGGCCGCCACGACGTCTACTTCCCCATGGCCGCCTCCGCCACGGTCGACGCCACCGAGATGACCTTCCAGCACCTCACCGGCGGCCTGAAGCTGACGTTGCGCAACGCCTCGGAGAGCGACATGGATGTCTTTGGTCTGGAGGTCTCCGCCACCAAGGCCGACGGCAGCCCCGCCATCTACCGCAACATCGCACCCTCGTGGGCCGGCAGTCTGCTGCCCACCATACCCATCGAGCACGGGCAGAACGAAGACCAGAGCAGCCAGTTCTACAGCGTCATAGAGCTGAGGATGAACACCGACGGCACCCTCGGCGTCACCATCCCGGCGGGCCAGAGCATCACCTTCTGCATCCCCATGCTGGCACAACAGCTCAAGAACATCACCGTCACAGGCTATGGCTTATTCCCCCTCTTCTATAAGACCAAGTCCCTCGACACACCCAAAGACATCGAGAGAAACAAAATGTACACCATCCCGGTGATTGAGTTTGATCAGAACGATCTTATTATAGTTAAGAATTAAGAATTAAGAGTTAAGAATTAAGAATGTAGAATTAAAAATTAAGAATTAAGAATGTAGAATTAAGAATCAGGTCACCTCATGCCGGAGGCATGCCCCACGCGCAGGCGTAGTAACACCACACAGCGTGTGGTGACAAGACAAATAAAGAAACACCTTAATAATATGAACAAGAAGACATACACCCCCCCGACGCTTACCGTCGTCACCTTCAAGTCCGAGCGCGGCTTTGCGCAGAGCGGCCTCAGCGCCACTAAATTCCGCCTCAACTCCCTCCTGGGAGTCTTCGCCCCCGACATCGAGAGCAGCCAGGAGACCTGGAGTGCCGAAGAGGACCTCTTCAGCGGCGACACCTGGCAGTAGGGACAGAGCGTGCTCTGTCCGCATGAGGCGTGCTTGTCTGCTGCGGACACGGCACGCCGTGTCCCTACAAGTGGTGCCGTGACGGAGTCAGGTTAAGCCTCCGTAGCTCTCGGCGGCGCGTTGCAGCGCTTCGGGCGTGAGGTAATGGCGGTAGGTGGTGGCGGCGGTGACGACGGTCTGCGTGGAGCAGAGGCCGCGGCGGCGCCGCACAAGGGCCCAGCCGAAGCGGTCGTCGCCGAAGCGGCTGTCGACCAGCGCCAGCCGTCCGTCGACCACCGTGAAGGCCGTGCGCGGCACCGCCTCGCTGTCTGCCGCCAGCCGCGGCTGGCCGCCGTAGCACACCTGCTCCAGCGTCACCAGCACGAGGCGGTCGCCCGCCGTCAGCAACTCGGGCTGCTGGTCGGTGAGCAGGGCAGGGGAGCCCTCCACGCTGCCCAGCCGCTGCCCGATGTCGGGCAGCGTGCCGCAGGCCACCGGTATGCCGGGCATCAGCAGCGTGTAGCCCTCGAAATGTTCCATACATGTGAGATACAGCGCTGGCAGCTTCGCCGCCAGGGCGCAGAACTGCGCATAGGTAATGAAGCCCGTGCCACGTATGCTGTGCCATAAGCGCCTGTTATGGGCCAGTCGCTCCCTTGAATTAAACTGGCCTAAAGTGCATCGCTTAGGTTGATGGCTTATCGCTGACCGGACAATGGTCTGGTTGTTCCAGGTGTAGATGGTTACACCTGCTTTTTTTATTCTTGCGTTAATCAGAATTCCTTGTTTTTTATTCATTTTCGATATGTTTTTCTCTATCGTTCTTCTTGCGTTCTTCTTACATTTAAGAAGAACGCAAGAAGAACGTGTGTTAATTGATTGAAGATGAAGTAGTGTTTTTTTTTTGGGGGGGGGCGCCGTAGGCGCCCGACAACGGTAGCCAGCCGTTTCAACGGCTGGTGATGGACAACACCCCGACCCAACCGCGTGCCGTAGGTATGCAACAAGAGGGTAGGAGGCGTACCTACGGCACGCATGTATGGGATGTCCGTATTTATTCCAGCCAATAAATTGGCAGGCTACCCTTGTCCGGCGCCCAGCGGTGCCACTTTCATTCTTCATTCTACATTTTACATTTCACTTTTCACTTTTCACCTTTCACTTTTCACTTTTCACTTTCTCCCTTTCCCGTCTTGTCGATCCGTCCGTTCTCCTGGATGACGTTGGAGCGGAGGAGGGCTTCGACCTCGTCGAGGTCGTAGTAGAGGCGGTTGCCCATGAAGGAGGGATGGAGGAGCCCCTGGCTGCACCAGCGGTGGAGGGTGCGCCGGGTGGTGTGGAGCTGCTTGCAGAGGTCGGCGGTGTCGATCCAGCGGGTGAGCCCCTGCTGCGGGTGTTCGACGGCGAGGAGGCGGGCCTGGCGGGTGGCGGGGTACTCGCGCTGCATGAGGTCGGCCAGCTGGGCGGCCGTCATGGGCTTCCGGTTGCGCTGGCGCGCGTGCTGCACGCTGATGCTGAAATTGTTGACGAGTCCGTCGTCGGTCTGGTAGAAGACGTAGACGAGGCTGGGCTGCGCATCGTAGTCCAGATGGAGCTGATGCATGATCTCTTTTAACTGTTCGATTGTCATAAGGCGTTGATTTAAATGGTTTGCGAGTGCAAAAGAACAACTAAAAGGGGTGCGGAGGCGCCCTTTTTTTGTGCGTGGGTGGAGCGTGGGACGACCCTTGACGGGCCGTGGTTTGGATGTTGCGTGTGTATACTCGTCGTATACTTTGCATTGATAAAAGATTAAAATATGTTATTGCGGAATGAAAACATTTTCTTATCTTTGCAAAACGAAATAATCTTTCTTATCCGTTCGCTGATGGAAGGGCAAGACTCATACGACGTGATGCTTCGGTGCTGTGACGAGGAGGTGAAAGCCGACGCCGCCGAGGTGCAGCGTGTGCTGACACGTCACAAGCTCTCCTACAGGGAACAGGGTCTCGAATGGATTCGGTTGTCGCACGAGCACTGTGACCCAGCATGGATGGAGCTGTGCCGCCGGAAGGCGCAGCAGATGGTCGATGCTCGGGAGGAGGAACGCGAGCTGCTGGCGGCGTTGGGCGTCAGCGTCGATTTTGCGTCGACGCCGGAAGGGGTGCAACGGCCCGTCGACACGCTGGCGGAACGCCATTTTACGTGGGTGGCGAAGCAGCCGAAGGTGGTGGTGGAGATGGTCAGCGGCGGCATCATGAACCTGGCGCGCGGCGGCTTCATCAGCGACGACATGGAGCAGCAGGCCGCCCTGCGGCGCGGCCTGGGTATCGCCCTGAACGCCGCCGAGCGTACGAGTCGGGCGCCATGGCTCTACTGGCTGGGCGGCGACTCAGGGCTGCACTACCTCATCAAGAGTCTGTGGGACATGCACCTGATATACTGCAGCGGCGGCGAGCGCGACAAGTGGAAGACGGTGTGCGGCTTCGTGCTGCATGCCGACGGCAGCCGCTACGAGCCCAAGCTCAGGGCCTGCTCGCGGGCCGGCGAGCAGACGCGCCGCGCCATCGACGACGCGATGCTCAAAGGGCTGAGGTATGTTTGAGGAGAAAAGGAGTAAGGGAGAAAGTAGTTAAGTAGTTAAAGTAGTTAAGTAGTTAAGACAATACTGCTGCTGGCAACAAACACAGCAAGCACATTTGTCTTTAATTTCTTTAACTTCTTTAACTCCTTTAACTTCTTTACCTACTATTCAAGAAAAATATGTCTTGGCGCAGGAATTTTATTGGGGAAAGGGTCGTATTTTTGCAGTCGGAAACAAACAATAAAAACTACTGCTACAATGAAACGTTTACATCTGATAATGATTGCGCTGGCTTCGCTGCTGGCTTTTGCATCGTGCGAAGAGGAGGAAGGATGGTACATGCCCACGGGTATGTGGGTGATGCTCGACGACTATGGCAACACGCTGCCGACAACGCTGTCCTTCAGCGGTGCCACCTTGGCGGTGCAGAATGCCTCCGACTACCACGACTGGCCCGCCGCCGACGCGGTGTATGAGTACTATGTCAACGATGCCAACGTGTTGAAGATTAGTTTGGAGTATGAATACTACGACGGCGAGGAGTATGTCACCACGAGCGATACCTACACCTTCAGTATGACGCTGACCCACGAAGGGACACAGATGATACTCTCCTACGACCCGTGGATCGGTCCTGTCCGCCGCTATTACTTCCAGCGGTTGGTGTAGTCGCGTTGTGTGGACGTGAATGGGTGTTTTTGAACGTGAATTGCCGTTTTTTTTGAACGTGAATTGCCGTAAATTGGCCGTTAATTTTCGTGAATTGGCTGTTGTTAGGAGTTAAAGAAGTTAAAGGAAGTTTTTCGCTAATTTAATCTATTTCAGCGGTGCTCAAGGCCCTAAAGGGCAGATCGCGCTTCGTGCTAGAAGTTAAAGACAATAGCATCGGGCGGATCATTTGCGGAGCCCCGTAGGGGCGATAGATATTAGCCGTGGGTGTAAACCCACGGACAAGAAATGAAGGAAAAAAAAGGAGCCCCGTAGGGGCGACACAAAGACCGGCGTGGATTGGTGTGTCGCCCCTCCGGGGCTGGTAAAGGACAAAAGGGAAGGGCCCGCGCAGCGGGCCCTTCTTCTTTCGCATTTAGGAGGTAAGGAGATAAGAAGTTAAGGAGATAAGGAGGTAAGGAGATAAGAAGTTAAGGAGTTAAGGAGTTAAGTAGTTAAGACAAATGTGACAGCTGCAGTATTGTCTTATCTCCTTATCTACAGTCTCCTTATCTCCTTCGTTGAAGAGTCAAAGAGTAAATTTCCACTCTTAATTCTTAACTCTTAATTCTTAATTCTTAATTCTTAACTCTTAACTACTCTGCCATTTGGCGATAGCGGTCGACCTCACCCTGGACGTTGTTGACGTTCTGGTTGGCGGCGTCGACTTTCTTCTCGGCATCGCCGCGCTTGCCCTGCTCTTTCTCGATCTCGGACTGCAGTTTCTTGATGTCTTTCTCGCAGTCTTTGATTTTCTGCTGGTAGTTCTTGATGTCCTTCTCCTTGTCGGCTATCTTCTGCTGCTTCTTGGCGATGGCTTTGTCGATGGCGGCAGCCTGCTTGGCGGCTTTGTCGGCAGCTTTCTGGGCCTTGTCGAGGTTCTTCTGCTGGGCTTTCATGTTGAGACCGGCTTCATAGCGGTCGACATAGGAGGCGAAGCCCTGGAGCCAGCGGAGGGCGCCAGCACGCATGGCGCTGGGGTCGTTCATGGCCAGGTTGCTGCTGAGGGCGCAGACGCTGACGACGGCCTCGTTCTTTTTCTTTTTCTCGACGAGGGTGTAGAAGTTGATGTCGCTGATGGCGATCTCCTCGATGAAGGCGTTGGCGCAGACGTAGTAGCCCTGCTCGTCCTTCTGGGGTTTCAGTTTGGAGTCCTTGAGGTACTGGATCATGGCATCCTGCACCATTTTGTGGTCTTTCTGCAGCGTGACGGTGGCAGCGGGGACGGTGAGGCCACCCACCTGGAGGGTGCTCTCGCTGACGGACTGGGCGGCGAGACCGAGGGTCATCAGAGCCGCGACGGCAAAGGTAAAGATTTTTTTCATAATGGTTTTATTTTTGGGTTGATAAATAGTTTTCCTTGATTGGAGAGTTGGAGAGTCAAAGAGTCGAAGAGTCGAAGAGTTGAAGAGTCGAAGAGTCATCAAGACATCGAGACTTCGAGACTTCGAGACATCGAGACATTGAGACATCGAGACTTCGAGGCATCGAGACTTCGAGGCATCGAGACTTCGAGGCATCGAGACTTCGAGGCATCGAGACTTCGAGTAATATCAACTTTCAACTTTCAACTTTCAACTTGGCGTCATACCATCTGCTCGATGTTCCAGACGAAGGCGCGGATGCCGACTTCCTCGTTGCGCTTGTCGAGTTTGCGGACGGAGAGGAGCAGTTCGTCGACCTTTTCGTCGGGGACGACGGTGAGGATGGCGTTGTTGAGCTCGGGCCAGGTGTGGGTTCCGCGGTGGGGATCTCCGTTGTCGTGGCCACGGCCTTGCACGTTCTCCCAGAAGGTGAATCCACGGATGCCGAGGGTGTCGAGCATATACTCGGCACGTTCGTTGTTGGCTTGGTTGTAGACGATGAGGACACTTTTCATATCTTCTCTTTTTGGGGTAGTTAAAGAATTAAGGAAGTTATCGCTCGCTTTGCTCGCTAGTAGTTAAAGACAATAGTTTTTGTCGCATTATTTTGCTTGCTGAAGGTATTGTCTTTAACTACTTAACTACTTTAACTACTTTAACTACTTATTTTCATTCAAATCAATTTTCATAAACACAAACTTGCGGCGTTCGCGTTCTTTCTTCTCGATGTCGCCGCGGCGGTTGAAGACGCCGTAGAGGACGGGCACGACGATGAGGGTGACGAAGGTGGAGACGGTGAGGCCGCCGATGACGACGAGGCCCATGGTGGTCCACATCTCTGAGCCTTCGGAGTTGGAGGTGGCCATAGGTATCATGCCGAGGATGGTGGTGAAGGCCGTCATGAGGACGGGGCGCATACGGCTCTGGCCGCTGATGGCGATGGCCTCGTTGAGGGCGATGCCGCGTTCGCGCATGAGGTTGATATAGTCGACCAGCACGATACCGTTCTTCACCACGATGCCGATGAGGAGCACGAGGCCGAGCATACCTATCATGTCGATGTTGTTGCCCGTGAAGTACATCATGAGCGAGACGCCGCTGATGGCGAAGGGGATGGAGAACATGATGATGAAGGGCTTGGCGAAGGACTCGAACTGGGAGGCCATGACGATGTAGACGAGCATGAGGATGAGTGCGGCGAGCATGAGCATGTCGCGTGTGGAATCCTGCTGGTCCTTGTAGTTACCGGCCAAGGCCACGTGCACGTCGGACGGCACGCCCATGGCGTCGATCTCCTTCTGCACATTGAGGGCGAGTTCCTGGAGCGAGGTGCGGTAGGGCATGACGGTGAGGGTGAGGTAGCGCTGGCGGTTCTTGCGCTCGATGGTGGGCGGGCACCAGTATTCCTCGATGGTGCCGATTTCCTCGAGCTTCACCAACGAACCGGTAGCGGTGGGGATGGAGAGCTGCTCGATGTCGGAGATGGCGTCGCGGTATTCCTCGCGGAGGCGTACCACGATATTGTATTCCTCGCCGTCTTCCTTGAGGAATCCGGCCGACATGCCGTTGACGCGGTTGCGGACGTAGAGGGCCACGGTGCTCTCGTTGAGGCCGTGGAGGGCGAGCTTCTGCTTGTCGAGTTCAATCTTGAGCTCGGCGCGGTCTTCGTCGCGGCTGATCTTGGTGTCGCGGGCGCCGGGCACGTTGTCCATCACGCGCTGGCGCAGCTTTTGGGTGAAGTTGGTGGTCTGGTCGAAGTCGTAGCCGTAGATCTCGACGGAGAGCGAGTTGTTGGAGCCGCCGCCCATGCCGCCTCCGCTGTTGACCTGGTAGTTGACTATCTCGGGGTACTGGGCGAAGCATTGGCGCAGCACCTCCTGCATCTCGAAGATGGTGCGTTTGCGCTCGTACTTCTTGGTGGTGCGCACCGTCATGGAAATCTTGTTGTTGGTGGTGCTGTTGAAGAGGGCTGCCATGCCTGCGTCGTCGTTGGAGCCGGCCGAGGTGGAGACGACGATGACGTCGTCGCCGAGGAGACGGTAGATGTCTTCCTCCATGTGGCGTGCGGTCTTGAGGGTCTCCTCGATGCGGGTGCCTCGTTGCAGCTCGGCGCTGATGCTCATACGTCCGTTGTCCTGTTCTTTCATGAAGTCCATGCCTATCTTGCCGGAGAAGAAGGGGAGGAGGGAGACGATGAAGAAGGCGAGGGCGATGAGGAGGGTGACCTTCTTGTGGCCGAGGCACCAGCGGAGCACGTTGGCGTAGCCGGCCTCGATGGCGTTGAAGGTGCGGGTCACGGTGCGGTTGTAGAGGTTGCGCTCGCGTTTGCGGTTGTAGGCCTCCTCGTCCTCCTTCTTGAAGAAGAAGGGACGCTCCTTGAGCATGCGAGAGGAGAGCATGGGGATGAGGGTGATGGCGGCGGTGGTGGAGACGCACACCACGATGGTGACGATCCAGCCGAGCTCCTTCATGAAGATGCCCATCATGCCGGGGAGCATGGTGAGGGGCACGAAGACGGCCACGAGCACCAGGGTGGTGGCGATGACGGAGGGCCACACCTCGTTGGTGGCGCAGATGGCGGCCTCGCGCGGGTTCTCGCTGCGT
>JAEEGG010020701.1_pt1 | contig 13123 bp, 12 predicted proteins | sample 9134161 | NCBI WGS metagenome assembly JAEEGG01 (sample SAMN16246543, study PRJNA631951) | gut metagenome | biome: gut microbiome; feature: rumen; material: CR-attached | host: Bos | place: Iran: Karaj | collected 2018-10
TTCTTCCGTCGTTAACTCACAAAGAACTGTTGCAAAGCCCTTTTCCTCGGCAAAGAGTGGTGGTATCTAGAGTGATATGATGAATCAATGGCTACTCATACTGATTCACATGCCTATACCTCTCCCCCAACTCCAGCAGTTGCTTGAACAACTCCAGCCGCTCCGGCTTCAACTCTCCAGCATTCATAAGCTTCTTGTTGTGCTTCCACCAAGAGCGCATGTTGCGTTCCTCCGGGATGAACTTGGAGGGTTTGCGATGGTTGGTTTCCAGAAAGTCAATGGCTTCATGCCACTTTGCCAGCCAAAGCTCGTCTTGGGTCATATTACTTTTATTAAGGCCGATAAATTCATCGCGTAAGGTTGTCCTCCGGCTCCGCAAACTCAAACATCATATCCAAAACACTGGTTTTGAGCACCTTTCTGCCAAAACCCGGGCCACGGTCCTCCGGCCGTTCATTCACCTCGCACAGGCCAATCAGATGGAATAGCCGATTGAACACCCTATATCCATAGGCACTGTAATCATCCATCATCGGAAACGCCTTGGCATACTCTGCTGTATAGAAATCTGTATGCCGCCACACATCACCATAATGATGCAGGAGCCATAGTGAGTATAACCGCCCTACATTACCCACCTCCAAATCCTCGTGAAGATCCAGCCAGCCGGTGTTGTAATTTTGCATCAAGAAGAGTATCACCGAACGTAGCAGTTCATTCCTACTACCAATAAGCTTCTGCCCTTTAGCCGTAAGTGACATCTTCCCAAAACGGATTTTTATCAAGCCGCACTCTTTGAGCACAACTCGAAGCACCTGAATTTCTTCCGTTTTAGGCTCACTTTTCTGCTTGAACCAATCCGTATTCCAGCTCCGTGCCCCCATCAAATATATGTCCTCAACAATCTTGGGAGGGATATACCCTTTTGCTGTCAGCTTTAACTCTCCAGCCGACAACATATTCATCAGATGCAGAACCTGATGCATAAACGGTATCTGTTCAACTTGCTCGTCGGTTAACGTGCGAAGTTGAACTGGGCACCCCTTTTCAAAAGGCGTGTAAAGCATCCGATACATTTCATCGGGAGAGAAGCCAGTGTCGATTGATATCATATGTTCAATTTTCGATGGCAATCAGGTGTTCAGTTTTGGATGGCAGTGGACAACCGCCAAACTACTTTAACTTATACTTCTTAATAAGGTAAGGCTTTATCTTTGGCGAAGCAACTGCTCTTTGGATGCTCTCTAGTACATCTTCGGGGAGCAAGGAGCCCAGATAATCTGCCGATGCCAGAACCCTTGCCGCATTAAACTCCCGAATCAAATATCCATCCACATAGCTATCATGATCAAGGAAGCCATACTGTTCACTCGATATCAAATGCTGGTAAGGGCCGATTTGCATAAAGAGTTTCTCGTTGATGTTGGAATTAATCAACAACGCAGCAACAACCGTATCACCGTCCTTGCCGATGATAACAAAGCGCTTTTCTTTACTTGATTTTCCTTTCTTTGGCTGGACATTATCTTCAGGAAACATTTCCATCCGAAGAACTTGCCCCACATCCAATGCCCGACGCTTCAGCTCTTCGGGAAACGAATCCAATTCCATCATCTCAGCGCATTCTCAAGGGTATAGTACTCTTTCAGATATTCCAGAATCTCAGGGCTGGCGTTCCCTTCTTTGGCGATGTTAACATTACTCATCACCTTTTTCCCTCGCTTACTCTTAAAGACACGATTCCACTCCTCGCTATGAGTATCTTCTTTTATATCATCAAAACTCATAGCAGCTACCTTCTCAATAGCGGAATCAATAGCCACGATATCGGATGCCGACAGATAATCCATATCCGGTTTCTCCTTGGCAGTAAACTGTTCTGCATCAAAACCGATTGCTGCAGCAACATCAATTAAGCCATCATTCTGATGGAACTCTATTTGGCTTTGATCTCCACGTGCAATCTTCAAAATATCATAGATATCAGAAGGAACCGGGCCGAACGGAAGGGCACAAATCTCATCCTTGAAGAGAGGAACTCCAGACTGTGCCAATTGACTCTGCTGGGCATAGAAAGCCGTTTTCACAATACTATAAACATCACGTCGCTCGGGCGAGCTGTTCTGAATAATGTACAGAACAACCGCCTTAAGAGTCAATATGTCCTCTTTCGTTCTTTTCATAATCTGCGGGTAGCGCTGTAAGGATACCGACCGTGGCGGCGTAAAGGGTACCGCCGTAGCGCGCAATAGGGTACCACCAGAAGGCGGCCTGTTTGGTCTGGTCACAAAGGTAATATTATTTTTTCTTTCTCCGGCGCATGGACTCGCCTTTCAGTTCTATATGTGTTGCATTGCTGACGAGCCTGTCCATGATGGCGTCAGCCAGAGTAGGTTCCGCAATATAGTCGTACCACTTGTCCAGTGGCAGCTGGGAGGCGATTATCATTGATTTCCGCTCATAGCGGTCTTCAAGTATTTGCAGAAGAGCCAGCCGTGCGTTGGCATCAAGGGGTTGCAGCCCGAAGTCATCCAGTATGATGAGATCGTATTTGTCGAGCCTTGTAAGCACCTTTAGGAACGTGCCGTCCAGCTTCGCCAGGGCTATCTTTTCAATGAACTTGTTCATGTTCAAGTACATTGTCCTTAGTCCCAGGAAGCAGGCCTGATTGCCCAATGCGCAAGCTAGGAAGGACTTTCCGCAGCCGGTCAGACCGGTTATCAGGATGTTTTCAGCACGACGGATGAAGGAACAGTCACCAATCTCTGACAACTGAGCCTTAGTGAGATTGCGATCAGTGGAGCATTCGATGTCCTCCAAGCACGCATGGTAACGGAGTTTGCTCGTTTTCAAGAGTAGCTGTGTTCGCTGGTTGTCACGGTACACGCGTTCCGCTTCAGCGAGTTTGGCAACACCAAGATTGATGTCTGGCCGGTCAGCTACCGGCAACATGGCAATGCCTTTATAGGCTTCAGCCATGCCTTTAAGTTTTAAGGCGTTAAGCCTGTCTATGGTTTCTTGTATATTCATGGCTTCAGCTTACGGATTTGTAGGAGGCGGCACCCCGGACATTCGTGTTCTTAGGGGTGGACGAGATGATGGCATCGACGCCCGAGGCAACAGCCTTGTCTTTGTTGTTTTTGATCAAGTTCTTCAGCATCTTGAAGGTAAAGATCTCCGTAGAGCTGTGTATGAGGGCGCATGCGCCCTCAATGCGCTCCTCGCCATAGTGGGCGGCAAAGCGGAAGAAGGCTTCACAGTCCCTGTATGCATACTGCGGGATAATATTTCCATTCAAGATTCTGCCCACAGCCCAACGGGTCTCGGGGCCAATAAGCGAAGCTCGTTTGAGGTAGTCCATGGCTCCCATATCACGGGTGCGTTTGTAAGCACGATGGCTGGGCGGCATATGTTCAGGTTCAGTGTCTTTCCCATAAGGAGTACGGTTGCGCTTCCAGCTGGCGACACGCTCCAGACCACTGTAGACTTCAACTGTCTCCACATCCCAAAGGACCGTCACTTCAGTTCCAATGTACTGGTACGGGACACTGTAGCGATGCTGCTCCTCACCTACGATGACGTGGTAGTCAGAGCCCAACTTGATAGTCTTCCTGTAACGGAAGGCGAACGGCACTGCCGGGATGTCGTGCATCGCGGCAAACTCATCAGCAAAGAAGAGTTCGTTACGGCTCTTACCCCGCTTGGCCATGGGGCGGTCATTCAACTCTGCCAGCAACTCGGCAATGCGCATATTCAAGGCGTCCAGGCTATCGTAGACCTCGTTCCGGAGCCGGGCATAGATGTACTTGTAGACAATGCTTACAAGGCCTTCTACCGGGCCTTTGTCCCGGGGCTTCCTGACACGGGCAACATCCGGGATGATGTCATAGTACGTGGCCCATTCATCCGTAGACTCAGTGAACGGACGCTCATATTTGGAGTTTCGGTGAACCCACTGCGTCATGTTGTCGCTCCGTGCCGTTGCCGGGGCACGGCCCCACGACTGAAGACACTTTCCAAGTCCGTAAAACAGGTACTCCTGGGACATGTTTGGAAGGGCAATGGCAAAGGCCTTATTGCTGTAAGGAAGGATGCAGCATAAGACATCCACGGCAACCCATTCACCGGTCTCCTTGTTTCGGTAATAGAGTTTGTCACCGGCAAAGTCTACCAGCATCTCGTGGCCGGGGAGATAAGTGTTCGAGTAAGAGTACTCGTTCTTCTCCTGGTGCTCACGCAGATACTTTTTGAACTGGGTGTACTGATAACCGTCCGGATTTTCCTTCCGATACTCCTCCCAGAGGAGATACTTGGTCACATACGGCCGCTTTAGCTCGGCCAGGTAGTAGTCCAACTTCTTGTCCAGTTCTGCTTTGCGGGCATCTGGAACAGGTTTGGGTGACGGAGGCTGCAGAAGGGCGTTGAGCTGTTCGTCCGACATTTGGCGAAGGACATACAGCGGGATCTCAACCTGCCCGACTCGCTCCTTGTACGCATGTACGGTGCGCTTGCTCATATGGAGGTCGTGGCAGATCTGGTTCATGGACCGGCCAGCATCCATCAGCTGAAGCATTCTCTTGAGTTTGAGCATTGTAATTTTGTCGTTTGCCATGATATCATCTCGTATTGGTCCGAGACAATATAATGAAGTTTATTTGATAAAATTACAGGCTCCTCTGGTGGTACCCTATTGCGCGCTATAGGCGGTACCCATTTGCGCGCCGCGGTCGGTACCTATTCGAGCGCTACAGGTGGTGCCCCTCGCGCGCCCGCGGCATTTGTTTTTATTTCTCATACAATTGACAGCAAAAGATAAATATGCGAATACAAATGGACATCCAGACGAAGATCCGTTCTGGCAAAATGTTGATAATCAATTTTTATGTTTTAAGACTATGATATCAAATACACATTATCGATCTCTCGGTTTTGTCAAATTTCTGGCAATTATTCGTCTCGGTTTTGTCAGATTTAGATATGTTTTTCCTCTCGGTTTTATCAAATAGTGCTATATTTGCCACAGGAACCATAAAACCGAGAGGGTATGTATATAGAAAGACCGATAGACGCATTGCTTCTGGAGTGGAAGAACAGTGCCAACCGTAAACCGCTTCTTCTGAGGGGTGCCCGCCAGGTGGGAAAATCCTGGGCGGTAGAGCACCTTGGGGAGACCTTTGACTATTTCATAGAGGTGAACTTTGAAAAGCGTCCGGAGATGCTGGATGTTTTTCAGAAGATTCACGATGTGCACGAACTTGCCTCCAGTCTAGGTATGTATTACAACACCCCTGTGATACCTGGCCGGACACTGTTGTTCCTTGACGAGATTCAGAAATCGGCCGACGCCATTCAGAGTCTGTGGTCTTTCAAGGAGGATTATAAGGAACTACATGTCGTGGCAGCCGGGTCGCTGCTGGAATTCGCCCTTCAGGATTTGCCGTCATTCGGTGTGGGAAGGATTCGTTCGCTGTTCGTCTATCCTTTCTCTTTCGATGAGTTCCTGGTGGCCGAGGGTAAGGCCGACTGGGTAAAAGCAAAACAGGGGGCAAGTACGGAGAAGCCTCTGCTCGAGCCTTTGTACAATGACCTTGTGCAGCATTTCCGTACCTTCCTGATGGTGGGCGGGATGCCTGCCAGCGTTGCCGCCTGGATAACAACGCACGATTACAGCCAGTGTCAGGCAGAACTGGACGACATCCAATTGACCTACTATGACGATTTCCCCAAATACGCCAAAAAGGTTGATACGACACTGCTTCGGAACACGTTGCAGAGTGTTGTGATGCAGATCGGAGACAAGTTTACCTATAGCGAGGTGGATGGCGGATACCGGGCAGAAGAGGTGAAAAAGGCTCTGAAACTTTTGTGTGACGCCGGTATCATCAAGAGGGTGAGCTATACTTCCGGAAACGGACTCCCTCTTGGGGCGGAAGTGAATGACAAATTCCGTAAGTATATCTATCTTGACAGCGGCCTTCTGCTGCGCATACTGGATCTTGATTTTGGCGGAGCCCGCCAGTTGACGGAGATGATTATCGCAGGCACAGCTGAAGACTTGGTGAATAAAGGTGGCCTGGCAGAGATGGTTCTTGGATGGGAATTGGTGAAGTACAATAACCCCCGGACGCAGCACGACCTGTTTTACTGGGAGAATACCGCAGAGGGAACACGTTCAGATACTGCCGCTATTTGCGATATCCAATCTATTCGGCGAATAATGTCTTGACATGCCATAGTCTTCTTAAATAATGTGGTCAAAACGTGGTCAAATTTGGGGGATACAAAAAACAAGACTCTGTAAAGAGTTTGTAATGAAGATTCGGAGGCCGAAGGCCGACCCAGGGGGTCTGGGGGATTAGGCCCCCAGTCTATCGAAGATATTAGGCGCAAAAAGAGCTGCGATGTCGCAGCTCTTTTTGTGCCTCGGGCGGGAATCGAACCCGCACGGCCGTTTCGGGCCAAGGGATTTTCGTACCACTATGGCTTTCGCCACCATCTCTGTTTGTGGTCTGGACTATTCCTTCACCGTGGGGCGGGGCCCTTTAGGTGTGTCGTGTCTAGTCTCTGCACCTTCCTCTTTTCAGAGGCTTGGCTCAAGATTGCCATCGGCCTTACCCGCTATGGTTTCCTTGAATTTACGACATTCTACATCTCTCTTTTCAGAGAGTGCACTCAACCGTGCTTTTCCTCGATAATTATTTGTCAGGGCATGGCAATTGGGGCATAAGAGCTTTAAATTCTCAATGCGATTGTCTGTGTTGTTTCCATTGATGTGATGGATTTCCAACGGAATTGCATGACCTTGCCATTCGGATAAGCCACATTGTTCACAATGTGAGATACCGGTCTTCTTCTTATATCTTTCCCTTAATCTCCAAGAGCAGCGGTAGTCGGAGTCTTTGATAAAGACTTCATCGTCGCTGATGGCACTTTTAGGTTTGAAAACGAGTCCAACGTTCCATCCTTGTCCAGTAAAGTGACTGGTATCAAGGTTGTTATCCTTGATAAGTTTGTGAACGGTTTTGTAGTTTCCTCCGATGGGACGCAGTCCTAAATCTCGGAGTACACCGGCTATAGATTTGTTATTCTCTACAGCTTTGATAACGTCTTCTAATGAATACTGGTTCTTCATGGCAGAGGCAAAGATAAGTCTATCTTTTGTCTCTTACAAATAATTATTTCAAAGAGCTCGCATAAGTCCCTCGTGTCTACCATTCCACCACCAAGGCAAAATGTGGGACTGCAAAGATAAGGAATTTACAGCTTTTCTGCAATATGGGCCACGCGGGGGCTGCCCAGCAGACGCACCAGGGCGTCCCACCAGCGGGTGGGGAGGACGGCGTGCCAGAAGACGATGTTGGAGGCTCCCAGGCCCGGGCGGTAGCGGGGGCGGGGACGCTTGGCGGTGGCGGCTTTCACGATGGCGCGGGTTACCACAGAAGGGGCCGACAGTACCTGCATCGAGTAAATCTTGCGCATAGCCGTGGCCTCATTGGCCCCGGCCTGTTCATAGGCGCTTCCGGCGGTGCTGGAGGCCAGGTGGTCGGCCGCTATTTGGCCCCACTCCGTGCGGATGGCGCCGGGTTCAATGAGCACCACCTTCACACCAAAAGGTTTCATCTCAATGCGCAGGGCATCGCTGAAGGCCTCTACGGAAAACTTGGACACGTGGTACCAGCCGCCAAAGTTGAGGACGGCCTTGCCTGCCACGGAGCTGATGTTGATGATTCGGCCGTTTCCGCGTTCCCGCATACCGGGAAGCACCAGCTGGCAAAGCCGGGCCAGGCCGAAAAGATTCACCTCCAGCTGCCTTCTGGCTTCCTCCATGGGAACGGTTTCAATGGGGCCGAAGTATCCGTAGCCGGCATTGTTTACCAGCACGTCGATGGGCCCCACGGCGGCCACGCAGGCCTGCAGGGATTCTTCGGAAGTGACATCCAGGGCGATGGGAATGACTCCGTCGGCTTTTAACGGTTCCATCAGGGCCACGCGTCGCGCAGCGCCATATACTTGGTGCCCGAGTTGGGCAAGGACCCGTGCGGTATCAAAACCGATTCCGCTGCTGGCTCCCGTAACTAAAATTTTCATAATCAATGTATTAACACTCCAAATCCCGGCCTGTGGATGGGCTCCGGGACAGCCTGGGCCGATACGGATTTGACCGAAGCGGGAGCGGGGCCGCCGGTGGCAATGGAAAGCGTGGCGGCCAGCATTTTCTCGGACGGATCGCCCAGGGGGAAGGTCTCTTTGGGGCGGTCTTTCGCTGCATAGTCCGGCGTGATGCCGTCGGGCATGCTCAGGGTGACGCCGTTGCAGTCGGCATAACGGGAGACGACGAGGTAGATGCCCCAGTTGGGAAGGGCCGCTTTTCCTTCCTCGATGTCAAGGGTGGTTTCAGTAATGGAATCAAACCACTCGGTTGCCGAAAGGAGGATGCACCCTGTGAATTTTCCGTAGGTCTGTTGCCCCACCAGCGTTACGTCCATATACGGTTTCAGGCCGCAGATCAAGGCTTCGGAGGCCGAAGCGCTGTCATCGGTCACGATGGCCCAGAGGTGTTCGATGCCGGGGTTCACCTCCAGCGGGTGTACGGTTACTTCCTGCCCGGAAGAAATCTCGTACGTGAATTCGGGCTCAAAGCGTGTGGCGTCTTGCTCCGATTGGGTCAGGTTGTCGTTGTAAATATCCTTGTTATAGACCTTCTTGGCTTTGACCACATCGGGCGGGGCAATCATGGAGGCCAGGGCCGTTGAGGTGGTTACGTAGCCGCCGCCGTTGTAGCGGAGGTCCAGAATCAGATCGGTGATGCCTTCGGCCTTAAACTGGCCGAAGACCGTTTCCAGGTCGGGGCAGGAGTCCAGGGTGAAGGAGGTGAAGTGGAGATAACCAAAGCGTTTGCCGCCGTAGTCGAAGGTCGTGGCGGTGTGTACGGGATTCTCGTACATCTGTACAGACTGGAGGCTCACCGTGCGGCCGTCTTCCAGGCCCAGGGAGATGGATCCGGTTCCCCACAGTTTGCTGGCCTGAGCCGGATAATTGTCAGGGGTTATCAGCTCCCCGTCAACGGTCACGATGATGTCTCCACGCTGGAGTCCGGCCTTGCGGGCGGGAGAGTTTTCGTACGTATAAGTGACCACGGCGCATACCTGGGTCATGGCCTCGTCGTAGTAGTACAGGGTAAAGCTTAGCCCGAAGGTCTCCAGATTGCCGGAAAAGTAGCCTTCGACGTCGCTGAAGTTATCGTAGAGAGCGGTCCATTTGTCCATTTCGTAACGGGCAGCCTCCACCTTCTTGATAGGGTCTTCCGTGGTGACCCAGTTTTCAATCTTGTCACTTACCTCGTCTTTCCAGAGGTAGTACGTATTCATTACGTTATAGGCAAACGTATTGGCGTAATAACGGACCGTACGTTCGTCTTCCGGGTCCATCTTTTGACAGGCCGAAGCCAGCAGCAGAATGCCTAGCAGGCTAAAAATACTTCTTTTCATTGCGGTAAAGTGCCAGGAATATGAAAATCAGGATGGTGAAGGCCCAAAGGGAGGAACCGCCATAAGAGAGCAGGGGCAGGGGAATGCCAATCACCGGCATCAGACCCACCGTCATACCTACATTGATGAACAGATGCATAAAGATGCAGGAAGCCACGCAGTAGCCGTAGATGCGGGTGAAAGTTCCACGGCAACTCTCTGCGTCCAGGATGAGACGGGCAATGAGGAAGGTGTACAGCAGAATGACCACCAGACAGCCCACAAAGCCCCATTCCTCACCCACCGTGCAGAAGATAAAGTCCGTGGTCTGCTCCGGAACAAAACCAAACGTGGTCTGCGTACCCTGGAGGAAACCTTTGCCCAGCAGGCCGCCGGAACCAATGGCAATCTTACTCTGGTGCACGTTGTAACCCACGCCGGCCAGGTCTTCCTTCATACCCAGCAGAACCTCAATGCGGCTTTGCTGGTGCGGCTGCAGCACGTTCTCAAAGATATAGTCCGTAGAGAAGATAAGAAAGATGCCCAGGATGAAGGCAGCGGCCGAAATGGCCAGGGCCGCGTTCTTCTGCCAGTAGGCCCGGTAGAAGAGGAAAGGCAAGATACCCAGCGACAGGCCCAGCATAACATACATAGGCTTGATGCTGGGAAGGAAGCTCCAGAAGTAGCCGTCCGTCTCGTGTGCCTCAGGCACCCAGACCCGGTGGGCCAGGTAATCCATCTTGCCCTCCACCAGGGTGCAGGCCCATTCCAGAAGGGTGGGCAGGAAGGCCACGAATACCACAAACAGAACACCCCACAGCAGACTGCGCCAGGGATGATTGCCGTTACCGGTAAGGATGCAGAACGGAACCAATATGGCAATGAGTCCCACTACGGACCAGTAGGCACCGGCCGTGAGCGTGGCAATAAAGAGCGCAATCACAAGGCCAATCAGTCCCAGCCACCAGCCGGAAAAGCCCTCTCGGTACAGGACAAAGATGAAGCCCACGTATACCAGGGCGCTGCCCGTTTCGCTTTCGGCCACTATGATGAGCATAGGGAAAACGATGATGGCGGCAGCCAGCATAAAGTTCTTGAAGTTGGAAAGCCGGAAGTTCTGCTGGCTCAGCACAAAGGATAGCAGCAGGGATGTGGATATCTTGGAAATCTCGGCCGGCTGGAAGCGGATGGGCCCCAGGTCAAACCACGAGTGGGAACCCTTGACGTCACTGGAGACGAATATAACCACCACCAACAGGAAACACACCAGTATGTAGAAGGGGATACAGACCCCTTCCCACAGACGGGGCGGCAGCACAAACAGGATGAGCGCAGCCAGACCCAGTGAGCTCAGGATCCACACGAACTGCTTGCCGGCACGGGAACTCCAGGCAAACATGGAAGCGGGCTCGGAGGAATGCACAGAGGCGTAGATATTGAGCCAGCCAATGAGCACCAGCAACAGATAGACTCCAATCAGAGCCCAGTCAATGGATTGCCTTTTATGTGCGTGCTGCTCAATCATGTTTTACGCGGGACATAAGGTTGGTCTCTTTCATTCTCTGCTCCAGGGCGCTGCGTTTTATATCTCCCTTGAGGTATTTCTCTACCATAAGGGAGGCCATAGGAGCGGCATACGAAGCACCAAAGCCGCCGTTTTCCACATAGGCCGCCACGGCAATCTTGGGGTTGTCCATAGGGGCAAAGCAGATGAAGACGGAGTTATCGGCTCCACGGGGGTTCTGGGCCGTACCGGTCTTGCCGCAGATATCCAGAGAATCCACGTGGGCAATCCAGGCCGTTCCGCCCATACCGGCGCCGGAGTTCACGGCGCGCCACATACCCTTGATGACCTTGGGGAAGTGCACGGTGTCCACCAGCGTGTACTGCCTTTCCGTAAAGCGCTTGTCAATCTCCACGCCTTCAGAAGCCTTGATGATGTGCGGAATGTAGTAGTGACCGCGGTTGGCAATGGTGGCGCAGAGGTTGGCCAGATGCATGGGCGTAGCCAGAATCTCACCCTGGCCGATGGAAAGCGAAATCACCGTGGTGGAGTTCCAGCTTCCCTTGCCATAGGCGCGGTTGTAAGTCTTGGAAGAGGGGATGCTGCCGGAGAGCTCGGCGGGGAAGTCGCTGCCCAGCTTGCGGCCGAAGCCGAAGCTTTCCACCATCTCGTGCCAGTGATCCAGGCCTTCCGCCACGTTGTCGAACTTGCGGTTGTCCAGGATGTTCTTGAGCACGTAGCAATAGTATGCGTTGCAGCTCATCATAATGCTCTCTTCCATATTGAGCGGGCTCTTGTGCCCGTGGCAACCCAGCTTATGGCCGGCGGCATAGGTATAGCCGTGGCTGCAGGAGTACATCATTTCGGGCCGGAGGACGCCTTCCTGCAGGCCGATGAGGCCGTTCACCAGCTTGAACACCGAGCCCGGAGGGTACGAAGCCTGCACGGCGCGGTTGTACATAGGCTTGTAAGGGTCGTTGGAAATCTCGTTCCAGTGCTTTCCTATATCGGCCAGCATGGAAACGTCGACACCCGGCGAGGAAACCAGCGCCAGGATTTCTCCGGTAGACGGCTCGATGGCCACGATGGAACCCACCTTGTTGGCCATCAGTTCCTGGCCATACTGCTGGAGCGTGGCGTCAATGGTGGTGACGATATCGTGTCCGGGGATGGCTTCCTTGTCTTCGGCCCCGTCCTTGTAGGGCTGCTCAATCTGATTGTGGGCGTTGCGGAGATAGATGTGGTAGCCCTTCTCTCCGCGGAGTTCCTTCTCACGGGCGGCTTCGATGCCGGTCATGCCGGCGTAGTCTCCGCTGCGGTATTCATCGGGATGGCTGTCCAGGAAGGCCTGGTTCACCTCGGAGACATAGCCCAGAAGGTTGCCGCCGGCGTTCATGGGGTAATCGCGGATGCTTCGGACCTGTCCGCGGAAGCCGGGGAACTTGTACTTTACCTCGTCAAAACGCATATACGTTTCGGCGGGGAGGTTTCGGATCATGGTAACCGCCTGGAAACCGATGGAGCGGCGCCGGCGGTTGTAATCTGCCATCCGGGAGCGGATGAAATTCGGATCCACGTCCAGCACGGTAGCCAGGGCCAGGGTGTCAAAGGTCGATACTTCGCGGGGATTGACCAGAATGTCATAAGCCACTTTGTTACCCACCAGGATGGTTCCGTTGCGGTCGTAGATGATGCCACGGGTGGGGTAGATGGTCTCGTAGAGGATGGCGTTGCGGTTGGCGTCTTCCTTATAGCCCCGGTCTACGATCTGGAGGGAGAAAATCTTGCCCAGAAGCAGCAGCGAAGCAGCTCCCAGGCCAATGAGCAGGCGGATATGACGCCCGTTGTCTTTCATTACTTGCGGGGATCAGGGGCCAATACGCCCAGCGTGAGGAGGGATACCGCGAAGCTGGCACCCAGGGAGGCAGCCAGCCGGAGGCCGTTGAACCACAGCGGGCGGGTGCCGGCGCCATCGGCCCAGATGTAGATGACCAGGAACAGGAGGAGGGAGAGGAAAAGGGCCGTGGCCACCTTCCCAAAGCCGCAGCGCTCAACGGAGAAGTCTTCCCTGCGGGCAAAAAGCTCCCGGCCCATGACCAGGCCGATGATGCTGTTGCGGGCAAAGGCCACGGGGATGAGAGCCAGGGCGTTG